>Ga0326513_10002526_pt1 | contig 13508 bp, 12 predicted proteins | sample 2_2465_0518_D_FD_203654 | JGI IMG/M metagenome (GOLD analysis project Ga0326513, IMG submission 203654) | Bovine rumen microbial communities from UC Davis, California, United States - 2_2465_0518 | ecosystem: Host-associated > Mammals > Digestive system > Stomach > Rumen | place: USA...
AATCTATTTTTTGACTATTAATAAAAACTAACGTGGTATTTTTGTTATAAATACCTGGAATTTTAATTGAATCCAAAAGGTGCTTTTGACCTTCTTGTTTTAAACTACTAATTTTTGGATTAGCACTATCTGGATTGTTATCATAACAAACTCTAGTAATATCAATTCTACTACTATAAATTATAACTTTAGAAGTATCATTATCTTCAGTTGCATGTGGATATGTAATGTATATATCTTTGTTATTTTCAATTCTATATTCATCTGGTTGTTGTAATAAGCCATCTATAAATAATAAAGTTTTGTTTGGAACAACATCTTCAACGCTTTTTTCATAATTGTCAAATTTTTGTAATTTGGTATTATTTCTATCTAAATTAACGTCGAATTCATATGTTGTGGCTATACCATGATTGCAATATATACTAATTGTATTATTACTACTTATGGATAATAATAGCATATTATTATCTAAGCTATATTTATCATTAGGTATAACTTTACCGTCATTAAAACAAAGTTTTGTTTCAGATACTCTATTTACACTTAAAGAACTATTGGTAAATATTTTATTAAAGTCTGCCATTATTTATATCCATTATTAGTAATAATATCATTAATAATCAAATTTTCTGCTGGTAATACAATTAATTCATAAGGCATACAATCGATATTATCAATTGGAGTAACTACGTTAAATCTTTTAATACCTTTTATATTATTAACTGCTTTCCATACATCTGACACATTCAATCCTGCTCCAATAGAATAAGGTTTGATATCAAATAATCCAAAGATTGCTTTTGTTATTTCTGCCTTTGTATCTTGATATGTACTAACGTTTTCATATTCTACATTAAGTTCGATATTGATATTTTTAATATGTGGTTGTTTAAATTCTAGATATGTAGTAAAGTGATTATATTTATCTATAATTGGTAAATCTGCAGCTTGTATATCAACATTGGTATAATAATTACCAGTATAACTTCCATATACATTAACTGTACTTTCAGAACTAATTGTAATTAGTGCTTGATTTTCACCAGAAGAATCTTCTGTAAATGGCATATCTTGAACGTTTATACTTGATTTACCACGTAATATATTAGTTGGATAATGATCATCTATTTCTAAAGTAATATTGAAGTCTTGTGTATCAATATTATTTGGTCTAATAGTAAATGTATACATATAATTATCAACAAATATAGTATATGACAAAACATCTTTTGAAGTATAACCATTAGTTTGTGTAAAACCTTTTACTGATACATTATATAAATAATATTGCATTTCATATGGTAAACCAAAGGATTTGATATTTTGACCATCTTCAATATATTTTTCACTATAGGTATCATACATTATTGTTTGTTTATTATATATAGATACTTGTTTACCAGTAATTCTAAATAAAGCATCTCTGCCACGACTTTCACCTTGATCTTGAATTTCAATGTTATTACCAATCGCTCTATAATGAGTTAAAACTTCTTGATCTGGAGAAACTACATTGCCTTCACCATCTGTAATTTCAAATGTTTCAATTTTATCAATAGTAGTTCCAGCATCAACAACACTCAAAACTTTTAATTTTAGGTTACCAGATAATTGTGTAGCATCCTGGGTAGTAAATATAACTCTACTATCTCTACCACTTCCATAATAATTCGGAGTAGAACCTTCTCCATTTACAATGTGATTACCCGTATATTCAGTACCGTTTAGAAATTCTAACTTTACAAGTCCACCAACATCATTTACTTCTGTTACTTTCATTTGTGCGGTGGTTTGACCAATGCTAAATGCGATTATTTCATTTACTTTATACAATTCACCAGGTTCATCTATTTCATATGATAATTTATAATTACAAAGTGTAAATTCTTCACCAACTGCATAGCCTGTTCCACCATCTATTAATTCAATAGTATTATTATAAGTATTTTGATCATTTACAAAATATACTTTGTCTTCTTCTGGATAAAGTGGAGTTTGACCTGCTTTGTTTTCCAAAGATATCCAATCATTTGCATATGGTAATGCACGAGGAATAGTATATACATCAATCACATCAGCATTTGGTATTGTAGGTAATTGGATTTTAATATTATTATTACTTGTGTAATTAATTGTAGAGCTTGATTCTCTAAACAAAGCTTTTATTTGTTGCATTGTTATATATTGGCCGCCTCTAAGTGTAGTAGAAGAACCATCTTGAATTGAATAAATTTCTATTACATAATGATAATATTCTTCCCAATCATTTAATGTACCATACAAAGTAATTTTAGAAACATCTTTTATATTATCAACAAAGGATAAAGTGTTATTAATAGTATTAATATGATAAGAAGTATTTGGTTGTGTTATACCATCAATTTTTACTTTATATACATAATCTTTTCCTATTAATTCTGTAATTTTTAATGTTTTATCATCTAATTGTTTAGATTCATCAAATGTTTCAGTACGTGTTTCACTTTTTCCTGGTACATAAACATTTGTTGTAACCCAATCTGTATAAGAATCCAAACTAAGATTATTACTAAATGTTTGCATTCCAGTTAATTTAGTCCATTTTTTATTATTTTTAACATTATCATAATCTCCATCTACTAATTTTTCATTAGTACCATATATAGCAAACTGATGCATAAAATTACGGAGATCTGTAGCAGAAGTTTTAAACGCAAATGCAGTAATACTTTTCTTTTCTTCTTTGAAATCAAGTTTTATTTGAAATGGATTATCAAAATTAATTAATACAGGTTGATTATTTTTATTTACACCACTACTTTTGTATTCACCACCTGTTATGAGTACTATAGGTCCATCCGTATCTTCTTCTGAACCAGAAGTATCTTGTTCTATTTCTTTTTGATTTGTTGATATATCAATAGATTTATAATCATATTCATATTCTGCTAATAAGTCATTGATGGGGAAAATTTGTTCTTCAAAATTATTTAGTGTGCTATTAATAGATGGATCACAAGTTAAAATACCTGTTCCTAAAGCATCTCTATATTTAAGTGTAATAGCATTGTTATTTGCATCAAATGAACTAATGTCTACTACATAACTACCTAAGAAACCACGTGCACTTGCAATATTGTTATCAATATTATAAAAATTAATTGAAGTATCTTGTATTTCAGCTAAATTTAGGTTTAAAGTAGTTACAGGTTGTAAATCATACTTTTTGATTGATTTAATACCTGTGTAATAAACCATATTCATCATGATTTTATCATAACCACCACTAATTGCAGCTTCTTCATATTCGCCCCAAACATTACATGTTAAATAGCCACAATGATTTAATAACATAGACTTATAATCATTACGACGAACTGCTCTTTGACCAGAAGCAAATACATATGGAGAACTTTCTTTTAATACTTCTAAAGATTGTGTATTAAATCCACCAGAAGCTGTAGTAACTGGAGTAATATCTACAGTTAATTGAGTACGTACTCCCAATGTATCAACATAATAAATTGGAGATATTAAATTTACTTCTACGTCTGTGTTACCTAAATTACCATCGGCGCCTTCATTATATACATATTCAATTCTAATTGGAGTACCTGCACTTGGAACAATACCGTTAGTGTTATTACCAAATTTAATAAATGATCGACCGTCTGATTCAGTACGTAAAATAACTACTTGTGTAACTGCAGTTTCTTCTGTATCAGTAATAACATATGGTAAGAAACTATCTGTAATTTCCCATTGTACATCATTTACAAATACTTTAACTAAGTTAGTGTTGCATTTAAAATCATTACAGAAATATATTTTTTCTCCAGATATACCACTTGCAGTAAATTCTGCAGTTTGCCATAAACCTTGTACAAGTTTTATATTACGTAAAACATCAGATGTTAATGGGAATACAATAGAATTAGGATTAAAGAAATTTAAATCCCCAATCATAAATTTTGAGCCAGATGGTATTATAACGTTACTAATACCTTTTAAATTAGTACGTTCGATATCACAATAGATTTCAGATGAGATATTACCATGTAAACGATTACCTAATGTTTCAGCTAATTGATAAATACCAGCTTTAGAATATGCAGAATCTGTATAAGCATTAGCCATGGCTGATACAATTTGATATTCTAGCATAGAACCATAAGCTGCCATTACATTAACTAAGCTAGTTGCTGTATCAGATGGATATATAGCTTGGAATGTACTAGATTCTGAATTTAATGTTGTTGCAATAGCATTTTGCAACGTACTATAATCATAAACAATGGTATCTAATTTCATTTTATCTTACTCTTCTTCATTTATATCTGTAGTAACACCACTTAGTATATCATTATATACAAATGTGACATTAACCCTATAAGTATTATTATCTATTTTATATATATTAATATCCATGGGAGATAACGTCACCCTAGGTTCCCAAGTTGTAATATCCATATATAAGAAATTCGGTATATATTGTATATCTACATCATTTCTAAATAACAAATCATATAGACAACTACCATATTCTCTATTAAATGGGTTATGACCTTTTGGGGTACGAAATAACCTTTCCAAACCTTGTTTTACTGCTTCTAAATCAGAAAGGGTTGGATCTAATTCATTAGGTGTATATCTATATTTAGTATTTAGATCTTTGTAAGCCATGATAATATATTTTTTGTGAAAATTTTATATTTTATATACAAAATATAGAACTTAAAATTTAACTAAAATACTATGAGAATCAATTAAAATTTTAAACTGGTACTGCACAACTAGCTACTGTTTTTGGACCACGCGTTGATATAACTGTTAAAGCTTCTGTTGTATCCAAAATAGTACTATAAATGTTATCTATCATTACTTCTAAAAAGTCTTTCATAGCTTTTAAAGTTTCTACAATACCATTTACCATTTCTTCTATATCACCTTTGATGGCATTTATAGCTGTTTCTATTTTTTGGAATGCCGCATAAATAGGTGACTCTGCGGTGTCTTTTTTTTCACCTTCTATTTCGGTTTTCTTAGATTTTAACCAATCTTGAATACATTTTTTCATTTCTTCAAGCTTTTTCTTGGCTAATTCACGATTACCTTTTTTCCATTCTGCAATGTTAGCATCCCATTCATCAAATTGCGCTTTACAAGCATTTGTAATAGGTTTCTTACCATTGTCTTTTGGTTTATATGGTGGTGGTGGTGTTGGATCTGTTTCATTTGTTGTAGTTGTTGTAGTATTATCATCTGCCATTTTGAATCCTTTTTATTCTAAAGTTATTTTTTGTGATGTTATATCTGTATATACAATAGGTTCTTGTGGAGGACTTGTTGGAATAGCCAAATTTCCAGTGTGGGTATGCGTATTAAATGTAGTTATTATATTTTGTAACAAAGTTTCTAATTTTCTACCTAAAACGGCCGGTTGATCAGCATTATTACCAATTTTAATTTTTCCCTGAACATCTAAGGTTAAATCACCATTCCAAATCATATGAAATACATTTTTTATTTTTTCTACACCTATAAATTCACCATTCTTAGTATATATTCCATAAGTATTAAGATAATTATCTCCTCCTGGTGTATTATCTTTTTTATATAAACAACCTAGATATACTAAAGAGTTAACATCGTTGCCAATAGCAAGTACTAATACTTGCGAACCAACTTCTGGAATAGCGTGTATTTCAGCTGAACTTCCCATACCCATAAAACTAGCGTCTACTTTAGCTGCCCATGGTAATTGTTCTGTAGTAATATCACTGGTATGTATTACTGGTATGCGTACTTTTACACGATAATTACCTGTTGGATCATTATTATTTTCTACGGTAGCGATAAAAAAGGGATTTGAAAAATTTCGTTTAGTATCAACATTAGAGTGCATAATTTATCCTTTTTAATTAGTAGGTATTTTGTAGAGACGTTTTTCCATTTAATCCCTGCATTACTAGAACTAAAGAAGAAGTAATACTATCTGGAGTTATATTTATTTCAATTCCTTTTATCATATACTTTCCAGAAGTTAATCCAATTCTATTTTTAATATCTCTACCATCCATATATACAAAGTTAACAATTTGTCCTATTCTATAATTCATAAAGAACTGCGATTTTAATGTTACAAATGTAGAAAATGTTGATAAAACACGTTTATTTTGTTTTTTAGCATTATAATAATTAGGATGGAAATTACCAACATCAAATGGATACCAAGATTCGGCTAAACCTTGGGATAAATCTTTATTTATATTTAAAATATTACTTTCTGCTACTACCCTTTTTGATACTGCTGTTTTCCAACTATAATCTGTTAAATTAAAATAATGATCATCTCCACCATAACCCTCATGTGTTAAATTTTCTTCTCCGGCTTTAATAACAGTTGTAGCTGTTTCATAACTGAATATTTTTTCTTTTGTAGAAGGTTCTTGAATTTGTAAAAAAGACCAAATATTTTTTGAGCTATTTCTAAATAAACTTGTAATATTTTTATATAATAATATTTTATGTCTATCCATACACCAGAACATACCAGATGTTTCATCTACCCAACCGTATTGAGACATAGTATTTAAGTATTTATAAAGATTGCCTTCACCTGCCACCCATAGTTGAGTATCATTTGTATTATCAATACTACGTTCTAATTTATAGAAATCTGCAATTTTGTTAAAAACATCTGAAGTTGAACCATAAATATTAAATGTAGAATTATATCTATATCCATCATAAAAATCTAAAAATCCAAACACACTTACATTACAAAAATCTTGATCTAATCTAAAATCTGCTTGATATAATCTAAATACTAATAATTCTTTAAAATCTAAATCTGCTGCTTCTAATAAAATTTCAATTAATGAACCATCTACGAAAGATTCATTATCAACAATGGCATTTGGAACAATAAAATGTAATTCACATGTTGGAATTAAATCACTTATATCTTCATGGATAATAGCATGATCTAACATACAGCCTGGAGCAGCTGTTATATCTAAACCATTTATTAAAATATGTAATTCATAAGTATTTTGTATAAACATAGTATTAATTTAATTCCAATACACTGCCGATTCTACCACTACTTTCTCTATTTTGTTGATTTGTTGTATTTACAAACGTTTCAATTTCTGTAGAATCATTTATGGTATATATCCAATTGGCTCTTATATCAGTCATGGGATTATCTAAATCGTTTAATAAACAAATCCACCACCAATATGTTTGATCTTCTAATATACTATTGTGGGCAACCAAATCAGGATAGCCATCTTCAAACTCAGCTACTAAATAACCTTGTTTTTCATCAAAGTTATCTTTATATTCATTATATTTTTTAAACAAATTGACTAAACCTACATTTATATCGGTAACTGCTATACCATTATTATCTACAGTTGTTTCTTGAAAAAATGAAGAAAAAGATTTATTGTTTAAACTTGACATAATATATTACCTTTATTAACCAAATAAACTATTATTTCTGTTTGGATCTATACTCATTTGTTGGTTTGTTTTATTTTTATCGGCTAACCCATTTAAAAAGTCAGCCACACCATCTTCACCACCTGTTGCTATAGGAGATTGTCCACCCACTGGTAATGTAGAGCGATTTAATATTTCTTGTACATCTGTCCAACTTTTACCACTTAAGAAAGCCATTGCGGCATCTTTTAATCGCATTAATCCACTTAAATCTATTTGTAAACTTCCAGAGGCTTGTGGTAAACCCCATAACATATTAGCAAATGTATCAATAGTTAAGGCTTCTATTGTAGATACTGTAATTTTTACATTTGCTAACATTGGATGTAAAAATTGATTATTATCATTAGAATATCCAGTGTTAGCAATAGTATTATAATCATGTCTTATTTGTGCTTTTGTATTTGGATATTCAACATCTACTTTTTCTATAACACAGTGATCTAATAATAACATACCACCAACTTGAACCATAATTCTTGTAGTTCCAGCACTAGATATATTTCGATATCCTATTTGTTCATCTGTTTTATATTCTAGCTTTAAAGGAGAAGGAGGTGGAGTATAATAACCAATTGAATTTGTTCCTTTTCGTGGTAATGTTAAATTAGCTAAAATATTTAAAGCTTCCATTAAATTAGTTTTAGACGTAGTATCACCATCATCTATTACTGGAATATCAAGTTGTATTTTTAGAGGATCTGTACCATTCCATACCATAAAACTGCTAGCTCTACTTACACCAGAAGGTATACTACCTTTAGCTAATACCTGAGCACCTAAATTAAATAAACCATTTCCAAATTTTAAAGGTGTTTCCCAGTGTGAATTTAAAGAATAACCAAATTTTTCAGGTAGATTACTAGTAAGTAAAAATGTTCCACCTGCTAATTCTCCATTTGCAAATATTGCAGTTTGATGAAATTTTCGAAACTTCCAATCGTCAACTGTAGTAGAATCTGTATCATTACCAGGTGTTCTTTCACTAGTCCAAGAATCAGAAAAATCAAATGATTTATGATTAGCACTGGAATCAAATCTCCATGCATCACGACCAGCTTTACTAAAATTACCGGTAGAAATTTTATTTTTACCTTTAACTAAGCCACCTGTAATATCTTTTACTGAATCGGCTTTTCTTGCACCCATTTTACCAACCTCCATTAACCGTACGTATGACTGAATTGGCTACACTATCTCTAACACCATCAATACCATTAAATTTACCACCATACGAAGCATCTGTTATTTTTTGATCTTTTGCTAAACTTTGTTGATAATATTCACCATCTTGTTTTTTACATTCTTCATTAGTCTTATTAAGATCTTTTAATAAATCAATACTTGTTTCTTGATATGCGTTTAAAGAATTCATTAGTTCAAGATTTTTTTGGTTCTCTTCTAATTCTTTTGTTTTAGCTAAAGTTTGATCTGTTTGTAGTGTTTCTGTTTTTGGTTGTCCGTTTATAAGATCGTAACCTGCTCCAGTTGCTTTTCTACCTAACCAATCTCCACCAAAAGCACCTAATACACCACCAACAATACCACCAATTGCAGTACCTATGATAGGAACAACTGAACCTAATGCTGCTCCAGCTGCTGCACCACCTAATGCACCACCGATTCCACCAGCCGTACCACCTAATGCTTGATAACCACTTCTATTATCACCATTTGCAAAAGCATTACCTGCTTCTAATCCTCCCATTAATACTTGTAATGGCATAGCTGCTTTTCCTAAAGCTTTACCACCCCATCTAAGTACTTTACCACCGGCTTTTGTAAGACCTGGTCCTATTGCATTTCCTAACCATTTAGCACCTTTACCTACAATACCACCAGTTTTACTATTTTTTATCCATTCAGAAGCGCCATATAATCCTTTGTTAGCATATCTATTAGATTTAGCTAATTCTTTACTTGCTATTGCTAACTCTTCATTTTGCATTACAGCAGCCATACGTTGCTGTGAACTAAGACCCTGGGCATCAAATTGAGCATTAATAGAGTTAATTTTTGTCATATTCTCAGCTAGTTTTATTTCTTTATTTCCAGCTGCGACTAATCCAGAACCAACTCCCATCCTACCTTCATTAGCTTTTTGTATAACTTTACCTGGAGATTCTTCTTCATCATCTTTACCATATCCAAAAAGCTTCTTTAAGTAGCTATAACCTTTTCCTACCCAACTATTTTCAATAGCATCTTTTATACCATTATAAGCCATTGCAATTCCACGTATAGCAAATGCAACACCTACAATTAATCCTAATACTTTTAAAATTGATCCAGCAAAACCTAATACTTTTCCAAAAAATCCTTTACGTTCTTTTTTATCATCATCTCTTTCTTTTTTGGTTGTTAATCGATCTGCAAAAAATCCTTTTATTTTAGATATCGTTTTTTCTAATACACTTTCTTTTTCATTTTCTTCTGTTGCAGAATCTGTTTTAGTAGATGATTGAGCACTTTTACCTTTATTATTTAAACCTTCTGTGATTTTTGATTTTTTATTAGTACCACTACCGCTGGCCATTCCATATTCTTCATTTATACTATCTAATCTTTTTTCAGCTTTTTCTTTTCTTTTGTTACTTTCTCTGAAATGATCTCGAATATTTCTATAACCATCCACTATACCCAAAGCTTGTATAACAGCAGGATCAATACCCAATACACCACCAATTAAGGAACTTCCCATAACAGTACGTGTATTTTTAGGAAGAAAACTTTCACGTAGTAATTTAAGAGTTTTTTCACGTTCTTCTTTGCTTTTTTCTTCAGCTTCTTCATTAACTTTGCGTAATTCCTTTTGATAATTTTCAAAGTCGTTAGCTTGTTGTTTGGCAGCTTTTTCTATTTCAGCAAGATGTATTTCTTCTTTAGAACGTTTTTCACCTTCTTGTGCTTGTTGACGTTCTTCTAATTGAAGTTTATACATTTGGCGTAAAATTTTATTCATACCGGCTAATTCATTTTCTAAGCCGGTACTTTTATTTTTCTTATTACCACCTGTATTGATATCTGTCATTTTTCAATCTTTAAATAAAGTGATTATTCTGTTGTTCTTTTTGCTTTTGTATATCAATTAGTTCTTGGACATGTCGATTATATAACCAATCTACAGTTTCCCATGGACTATTCATAATACCTTCGTAATCCATATGTAATTGATAGATCAACCAATAAACACGTTCGTTTATATCAGTCTCACTAAACAACGGAAAAAAAGTCCTCTATAGATAACAAGTATCCTTTAGAGGCCTCCTTCTTACAATTTGGACATACTGTATTTACTTCTTCTTTGATTCCCCATTCACTGGCTTCAAACCATTTTTCAATCAAGATAATATCAGCTGCTGTAATTTCACCAGCTTCTGCTAATTCCCACAATTTTTCTAATGGTCTTTCTTCTGAAGAAATCAAACATAAATCTAATATTAATAAACGCATCTGAATATCATCTTCTGCTATATTATGCTTATCAGCAAAAGCTGTCATAACATCATCGTCTCTTAATATTTTATTTCTTATTGGTAATTCACCTAGATTTTCTAAAGTAATAGTTCTTTGAATATTTTCTGGTTCTGTAATATCTAGTTTACCAATATTTAAATCTTGTACAATCTTGGATCCGCATTCTGAACATTTAAATTCTAATTTAATAGGATATTTTTGATATGTCATATATCTAATACGATATAATAGATATTTAATATCATACCAATATAAATCTTCTAATTGTACTTCTGGATTATCAATAACAATCAGCTTTTTCAAAAAATCGATATATTCTTTTTGGGTTTTTTGATCTTTCTGTGCTAAAGATAAAATATATTTTTGTTCAATTGGTGTAACACTACGAATTTGAACGTTAAATTCTCTATTATAAAGTGTTTTACCTGGGATATCTGTTGCTTTATATTCTATTGCCATTTTTATTTACTCCTTTTGTATTATTTTATACCAGCCACATCTTTTGCTTTATCTGTAATGCTATTAACTAGTGATTTGTCTACTGTATCACCATATGTATCCTCTAATGTATATGCGCTAGAATTTGAAATTCCGCTTATAACATTATCCAATATAGATGTAGGATTAGTGATTGCATTGGTAATCAAAGATCTTGTTAAACTAGAACTGTCTACAACTACTGCATCTACTTTAAAATTTGCAGTAATTGTTAATCTTTTTGGATTATCACTATATACAAATTTAAAATCACTTTGTTGATATGGAAAACATCCTTTTAATGTATAATGCATGCTATATGTCAATCCACTCATAGTTGAACCACCAGCACCATAAATATAAATTTCAATATTTTTCTTATAATTACTAGCCGGATAATAATATTCACCTTCTTTATTATAAATCATATTTCTCCAAGCTTCTAGATAATATTGTGTAAGCATTGAATTTGGACAAAACATTGTAATAGATACATCTTTATAATTTTCTATATCACTAGGTACATTAAACCAACCTGTTCTTACACGTCTTGTATCGGTTTTAAATGTTTTTGAATTGAATGTAATTTCTTCAACAACCGGCGAATATTTTAAACCACTAGCAGAAGCAAAAACCTTTCCAAAAAATCCTCTTTCTTTTTTATCACTTCCGTCTAAATATAAAGAAGGCATAATAACTTCAAACTGATCGTTTAACTGTTCATCAGGAAGATTATCTACTTGTAATTGACTTGCAAATGCTAATGACATAATTATACCTTTATAGTGCCCAAGATGATATACCAGTGGCTTGTTCTGTAAACCAATCATAATTAAATTTAACATCGATTTCAACTGGAGCTGAACTACTTGAATCTATTTGGCTTACGCTATATTCAATTGGATAAAACCCTTTTAAATATATTTTTCTTCCACCAGAACCCGCTATGCCATCGTCTATTTCTAATACACAAGTAGAAACATATACTGTTGATGGAAATCTTAGACCGTTAAATGGATTATGAATTAAATCACACCAAGACTGAATGGTATTTAAAATTCTACCGTGTTGATCTTCTATTATTTTGCAAGACCAAACACCAGATTTATTTTGTATTGTACCTAATTTTCTTCTAAAACCTGCAATAATTACTTCACTTTGGTTTACTTTGGTTCCAGGATAAGAAAAACTAGTACAACGTAATTCTAAAGTATCTGATTTATCAATAACATCTTTGTTACCACTTAATATACCAGCTACTTTTTGTTGTGCAATAGCCATTTTCAATGCTGGAAACATTGAAATAGTAAACTTTATTTGAAACTGTTTAAGCGGATCTTCTAAGTTAGAAATCTCCGATAGTTTATGTAATGCCATGGTCTATAAAAATTATTTTTGCTGATAGATTAAAATTATATAATTTACTTAAATAATAGAACTATTAAAATCAAATATTATAAGTCTACTAGTTCTTCTTGTTCTTGATTTATATATTTAGTATAATCAGTTTGTTTTAAACTAGGCTCTTCTGTATAATATTCATATTGAGGTACATCTGTATAGTTCATTTGGGCATTAAATATACTACCTACTATAGCATCACAGCCATCTTTAAGTTGTGTAGTTCTTGTTACTTTACCCTTATCTATGACTAGTGCTTCTAATTCTTTTTTAAGTTTTTCACATTGACCTACTTTTACTTTACCACTTTCAATTAAAGCTGCTGCATTTAAATAAGGATCTAGTTTTACATCTACAGATACTTTTTCTACTTTATTAAAATATCCGCAAGATTCCCAATTGTTTAATACCACTTGACTTTGAAACTGATCACAAGATATTGTATGGATAGGTATATGTCCTCTTGTTACTAATTCCATAGCAAAATTTTGTACTGCTTCTAAATCTGTAGTATTTTTAGCTGTTACATAAATAATAAAATCAGTAACATAAATAGTTTCTTTTTCTCTTGTTAATTCATTTATTTTATATTCTTTATGAAGCATACAAATACCAGTATCACATTCTCCAGTAGAAGATAAATCAAAATGCATATATCTAAA
>Ga0326513_10002527_pt1 | contig 13505 bp, 14 predicted proteins | sample 2_2465_0518_D_FD_203654 | JGI IMG/M metagenome (GOLD analysis project Ga0326513, IMG submission 203654) | Bovine rumen microbial communities from UC Davis, California, United States - 2_2465_0518 | ecosystem: Host-associated > Mammals > Digestive system > Stomach > Rumen | place: USA...
TACAAATTTGTACATATTGTGTTTGGCTTCCTCAGACGAGGAAGCTGTCATTCGTGAATTGCAGAGCAATTCACCTTTTAAAGAATGACTGAAGGAGGGAAAAAGCTATTAATTAGATGAATTAATCTGTTACTATCTAATTAACCCACACTACATAAACATCCCCACAAACCCAAATTCACCTAACTCACATTATTTTACAAGCAAAAGTGAAAAAACACATAGGAATAAAAGGCAAAAGCCTCACCATTATTACGGTGAGGCTTTTTTAGAAGACAATCAGGGATTATCTTTAAATTAAAAATCTACGAATTGAAATTTATAAATCAACTACGAATTACAATTTATAAATTATCTTTGGGCTATAAATCTACGAATTATAAATTTAAAAATTAAAAATTAAAAAAATCTATATTGTTACAGGGTTACGATTTATGGTTTTAGCAACCACAGCCACCGTTACAACCACAGCCACAATCATTTGAGTTGCCACAATTGCCGTTACCACCACAGAAGCCACAGCAGATGATGATTAAAAGAATAATCCAGCAACAATTTCCATTGCCAAAACAGTTACACATTTGGGTTTCCTCCTTTCCGTTTACATTATATATTATTAGGAAAGCAGAAAAATGTGTTTACTTTTAGGCAGAAAATTTTCTTAAATTCCTGCCATCTTATTTATTGAGTCAATGTAGTTCTTAACATCTTTGTTCATATTGGCAATCTGATTTTTTTCACGAACAATTGCCTTGGGCTTTTTGATTAAAGTATAAAAGCCTTTGTGAATGTAGCAAAACGGAAGTAGCCATTTGTGATTAACAAGCACCTTATATCTTTCTTTCATTGCATCATAACCGATAAACCATGCATCACAAAAAAACTTGATTTTGTTGGTAAAGTAAAAACCTTTTTTCTTGGTGTCTTTAGGTGAAATCATTGACATTGCAAAGAATGTTTGTTCACCGTGAGCACCACTGATATACACAAATCTTGAAAGTTCCATAAGCCTATTATCTTGACTTTTATCTTCAAAAAACACCTGAGAAAGTTCTTTTACCGTTTTGTTAAAGTCAAACAGTCCTAACTTTTTCAGTTCACTGTTTAGGTAGGTATTATCAAAGGTCATTTTCTTATTTAAAAGGTACATATCAAGAAAATATCTAACACCTACCCCACCCTTAACAAAGTGTTTATACAGATGGTAAAGAGTATAAATATAGAAATCTTCATTATTTAAAAGATAATGAAACTTTGAATTTTCCTTTAAATATGCCCTATGAAATGACTTGTTAAAATAGTCATAAAAATTAGAGTCCTTAGGAGCTAAAGAAGAATGTAGCTCAATATGTACTGAATTTTTCTCATAGCTTATATGATAGTCATTGCCCTTATTAGGCTTTTCAAAAGTTTTGTAGCCTAGGCTTTCAAGGACTTTACAGGACTTTTCAAAGTCACTGTTTTTAATAAGAATATCAATGTCCCCACTACTACGGTAATTTTCTACAGGATATAGCTTTTTAATCAAAATTCCCTTAACCGGTAAGAAAGAAACTTCATTATCCTCAAAAGCAGAATAAACCATATCGGAATAAATTTCTTGCTTAGCCTCAATAAAGGTAAGTTTGCTGTAAACATCCTTAAATTTACTTAAAACTTCTTTTGGCACATTAAAATCTTTAATTGATAGATACACCATATTGGCAACCTTATGATGCATACAAAAGTGAAAAAACTTGCTCCAATCAATCTGAAAATTAGGTTGGGCAGGTTTTTTGTTCTTTATAAGTGATTGTAAGATGCTTGATAAATAATTACCATACTGTAGATAAAAGTCCATACTATCCCTTACTTTAATTATTTTTTAGAAAACTTCTTGTTGTATTTATTAATTCTCACTAAGTTTACAATATTAGCAACCAGTACAACTACCATAACTGCAACCAGAAGAATTGGCATAATCAAAAAATTAATATTATGTACAACACAGTACCAAAGTTCAACTATAGAAGCAACCAGTGCTACTGCTGAAAAGAATACACCGATAATTGCTATAACTTTATTTTTCTTCATAAATGCCATCTCCTCTGACCTAAACAATAACATATTTTTAACATATTTGCAACAAGATAAATGTAGAAAAAGCTCTTGCCTATTAAAAAATAATAAGCAAGAGCCGTTGATTTTGGAGGTATAATAAATGGTAGTTTTAGTTGGTAATCTTCTTTTCTTTTATTACTATTGATGGTGTTGATAGGGAATAATCCCTAGTACATAATATACCGTCAAAGTAATTTTGCCACCTTTTTATTTTACAACTACTCTACATCTTGCATATTTTTTGCTACCATCCTTTGCAGTAGCAGTAATATAACAAGTACCCTTTCTCTTAGCAGTTACTTTACCCTTAGAGTTTACAACTGCAACATTCTTGTTATTTGTACTCCAAGTTACCTTTTTATTATATGCATTTGTTGGTGTACAAGTAGCCTTTAGAGTTAGCTTTTTACCTCTATTAAGTGCAACTGACTTTTTGCTTAGTGCAACTTTAGTAACAGTCTGTTTCTTAACAGTTACCTTACAAGCAGTTGTTAGCTTAGTACCGTCATTTGTTGTAGCAGTAACAGTACAAGAACCCTTTTTCTTTGCTAAGATTTTACCAACTGCATTTACTGTTGCTACCAAAGTATTTGAGCTTTCCCACTTAACACTTTTATCATCAGCATTAGTAGGTGTACAGGTAGCCTTTAGAGTATAACTTGAACCGGGTTTTTCAAGGCTGACAATATTTTTACTTGACTTAACATCAGTAACCATCTGCTGAACCTTTACCTTACATCTTGCAAGTTTTGTAGTGTCAAATTTTGCTCTGGCAGTAATATAACAAGTACCTTGACCCTTTGCCACTACCTTACCGTTAGAATCAACAGTAGCTACATCTTTATTACTGCTACTCCAGTTAACACCTTTTTCTTTATCTGTTGTGTATACAGTAGCAGTTAGCTTTTTGCTAAGGTCTTCACCGTAATACTTAAATGTATAGTTAGTGTTGCTTAGTTTTACCGGCTGACTGTATGATGAAGTGATAGTTTTGCCAAACCAAAAGTTAAAGTCAAAAGTACCACAAGCACTGCTTACACCGTCAATAACACCACTACTTGTTGACTGCCACATCTGATAAGTACCTTTGTAGTCACATTGTGAGTTATACTGTGCAACCCACTTATACCACTTTGAATTATTAAACGCTTTATCTGTTAGGTAGTTATTCCACCAGTTAAGGTTGGCATAGATACCTACCTTGTAGCCCTTAGCAGTAATTGCATTACAGAAAGTTTTGGCAATTGCACCTCTTGTAGCACTGTTAGTACCGTTTAACTGGCTATTGTCTTCCATATCAAAATAAACAGGAAAATCAAGCTTTAGACCATTTATTAAACGAAGTACATGGTTAGCCTCAGATTTAGCCATTGTTGTATTTACTGCATAGGAATAAATATACACACCAAAAGGAATTTTGTTGTCAATACAACCCTGAACATTCTTTTTAAAGTATGTATCGTCTTGGTAATAAACACCATTTTCATCTTTAACATTATCACCATAACCAACACGAATAATAGCATAGTCAACATCACTTTTAGCTACCTTTGCCCAATTAATGTTACCGTTCCATTGTGACACATCAATACCTTTCATAGTAGCTCCCTGAATAACCTGACCGTAGTTATTTACAAAGCCTTTGGAAGTTCTCTTCCAAGCATTTCTACTGTTTGATGCACCAACACTTTCAATACCTCTAAGTGGCAAACCGTTCTTGTAACGCCAAGAGTTTAGTGGTTCGGCAAATTCATCACTTTGCTGACCTAGTGTTGCACCACAAACTGTAGCAATAGTAGTAGCAAACAAAACTACTGTCATAATAACGCATAATAATTTTTTCATCAAAATCCTCCCTATAAATAAAAATTCACTCTTACATACAATTATACCACATATAATAACAAAAGTGTAACAAAATTATTAATATTAATTAATAATTTCAGATAATATAGGAAATTTTGATTTTGCAGATTTTGGACAAAAGGAAAAAGCCCTCTCATAAGATGAGAGGGTCTTCCCAGAAAAAAGAACATTATGAAATATAACAAAACAATACAAAAGATTGGAAAAAGCTTTTTGAAGTTTTATGAGAGTTTTTGCTCTCTTAAGATGTTTATATTCTATCATTATTGCACAGATAATGCAAGGCTTTTTTCCTTCAATTATTACTTTTTATACAATTTTTTAATAACTTATGAATATTATATTAATATTCTGTTCATAATTAAGCATATTGCACAAAAGGTTTTCATCATTATTCACTATAATGTTGTATTTCATTTAGCATATTGCACAAAACATTAGTCATTTTCACTACAGTTTTACACTTAGAAATAATTTATTAACAATGTTAACTATTTATCAAGGTGTTAATTAGTCATTTTATATAAACACAATTAAATATTATATTAGTCAAATTGACAATAATATCACATTTCCTACTAAAAAAGCCCAACTATATAGTCGGACTTTTCAAAATCAATCATCTTTTTTGCAAAGTAAAGAACAGTCTAGGCATCTTTAATATTACTTTGCCGTCTTTTTGTGTTGGGAATAGCTTTTCTAATTTTGTCTGCAACACAGATAAAAATTCTGCTTTTTCATCATTTTCTAACATTTCAAGGTATGGTCTCAGTCCACTACCCTTGTACCATTCAATTACACCTTCCTGCGAATTTACAATATGATAGTAAGTAGTTTGCCAAATTTGAAAGTCACAATCAAGAGTTGTAAACAAATCGTAATACTCATTAGGCATTAGGTTGTGGAAATTTTTAATTGAAGAAAGTTTATTCCACCTTTCTTCCTCCACCATTTTATATAGGGTTTTGTAGAATGGTGCTTCTTGTGTTAATGGAATTTGTACTGCCAGAACACCACCCTTATTTAGCTTTTCAAATACTTTTGTAATCAAATTTTTATGATTGGGAATCCATTGAAAACAAGCATTAGAAAAGATAAGGTCATAGCTTTCTTCACCTAAACCGTCAGGTACATTGCACTTCTTGAAACTTAAATTAGGATACTTTTCCTTAGCTTTTTCCAGCATATTTTCGGAAGAATCCACACCCACAATTTTTGCATTAGGAAAGTTCTCATACAAAGCAAAGGTACTGTTTCCCGGACCACAACCAATATCAAGAATATTACTTGGCTCTAAGTCTTTAACTCTGCTTATAAGGTCAAGGGAAGGTTGTGTTCTCTCTTTCCCAAACTTCATATATTGATTAGAATTCCAGTCATTCTTCATAATAACATCTCCATTTCAACTATCACAATAGTACTGCTGTAAATTATTTTACATTTTATGGGAAATAGTATTCTCTACATCACCATATAATGATTTTAATATAAATCAGACTAATTTCTATATTACACCAAAAGTTATGCAATATAAAAATCACACCTACATAATACTCCCCTAAATATAAAAAAACAAGTGACAGTACATACTGCCACTTGCACAAATTAAAACTTTGGTGGTAAAAAGTCAGGTTTCAACGGTTCGGGGAATTCGGGATTATCCTTAGTCATTTCCCTTGCTTTCAAGAAATCTGCAACCTGATAAAAGTCATTTACATCTCTATTCCATTGTTTTCTGACACTTTCGGAAACTTTTGATGGTTTAAAGCCTAAATCTTCTACCATATATTTTTCCATCAAACCGGTTACTTTTTTAGCACCACTATAGTTTAAATGATGACCTGCATCTCTTGTATCGGTTTTCCAAGAAAAGTTAGGCAACCATTTATTTAAATTCATATCAAAGTCATAATACTTTATGTTATATTCCTTTGCTAATTTAGCAACAAGGTTGTGCATATTTTTGTTCCAAGCATTACCCTGAGGCATATTCAGAAGAACAACATTGCAATTATTTCTCTTACAAAGGTTATAAATTTTCTTAAAGTAAATCTCACCTTCATCAGCAAAACAAGCTCTGTCTTTGCTTTTCTTGCCATGTGTACCGTTGTATGAAACAGTTTTCATAGTAAGGTTATAGCCTTTATAAATACTGCGAATTTTGTTTGGATGATTTGTAACAAAGTCACTAAAGGTTAAATTTTTCCAAGACTTTTTGTACTTCATAATTGGGAAAAGATTATCCAAAGTACCACCGATTTGGTCATTTATAAAACCTGCAATTTCCTTTGTATTATCTGTAAAATAGTCAAAGCCATCACTTTCGGTTTCAACCATAAACTGACTTTCAACAAATACTGTCTTAGGTGACTGTGTTTTGAAAGCTCTCTTTAGGTCAAAATAAGCCTCTTGTGGTTTCATAACTGCATAGCTTAGGTTGTATGTAGTAATCTTCTTATCTCTCCAAATCTGCATAGGATTTATTGAATGAAAGATTGATGAGTCACCAACAAACAAAGCGTCAATAGAGTTGTCCTCTTCAGCATCATAAGTCTGCCAAAATGCATTTCTAACAGGATACCTCTCTACATTTCTTACTGTTAATACATAAGAAAAATAATAAAGCAATCCAACAAATATTAGCATAAAGCAAATACTTCTAATAATTATACAACAATTTTTCTTCATAACCTATCTCCTAAAACTGTGCATAAATTGCTGCAGCTCCACCATATCCGACACCATAAGCACCAAGGATAATAGTTGAGAACAACAAGAAGTAATAAACAAGCCATCTAATAACAAAGTTATGTTCAATCAGCCACATACGAATATCAATGCCCTTTTCCTTAATAATGCCAACCAGTAACATAACCACAAACCCAACGGCTAGTACAACACCATCTTGGAATTTTATAATTGAACAAAAATCCATAAAGTTGATTGAAGTAAACATTTTGCCAAATAGTTTGCCAAATTCAACAAGTGTGCTACTTCTAAACAGTAGCATACCAACATTTACAATAACAACTGTTCTTGCAACCTGAAATACCGAATAGCCTTTGCTTTCTTTATTAATATGTAGCTTCTTAGCCAATTTATCTGTATAAGGTTCGGTAAATTTACCTAGCATCATCAGTACATAATAGTAAAGTCCATAAACAATATATAACCAACTTGCACCATGCCACAAACCGTTACAGAACCATACAAAGAATAAAGTATAGGCTATTGTGATAAATCCAACAATATGCTGACTTTTGATGTGTTTCTTTGTAAAGGTATTTACCTTCTTAAAGTGACCTGAAAGGCTGACAGGATAGAACACATATTCCTTTAGCCATGCACCTAATGAAATATGCCATCTTCTCCAGAATTCATCAATAGACTTTGAGAAGAATGGTTGCTTAAAGTTCTCTGCAACCTTAATGCCAAACATTTCAGATACACCACTGATAATATCAATACAACCTGAAAAGTCTGCATATAGCTGAAATGTATATAGTACCATACCGATAAATACTGCTGTACCGGAATAGTTATCTATCTTTGCAAATGTTTTAGGTAAGAAAAATCCTATTCTGTCGGCAATTACAAGTTTCTTAAAACAACCGTACATTACAAGAATAGCACCATGTCTTATCTTGTCATAATCAAACTTATGAGGTGTTCTAAACTGTCTGTCAAGGTCTCCGTATCTGTCGAAAGGACCTTCTACAATATGTGGAAAATAACAAACAAACAGTAGCACCCTTAGTGGGTTAACTTCTGCCTTAATAGTACCTCTATATACATCGGTAATGTAACTGACAGACATTAGTGTGTAGTAAGAAATACCAAGTGGCAACAGAATATTAAACTTAGGTAATAAATCTGTTGAAGTAAAGATACTTGCAATTCCGTTGACAATACCACCAAGGAAGTTGCAGTACTTTGTCAAAACCAAAACTGCAATTACAACTGCAACACAAAGAATCAGAATTTTCTTCTGCTTTTTCTTTAGTTGTTCTTTCAGTACTTTTCGTTCAGGTTTTGGAAGTTCTTTTTTCTTTTTAGCAAATTCATCTTTGTACTTTTGTATTCCCTTTGCACCAAAAAATATTACTGCCGTAGTGAATAGCATATATAAGGTTAGCAATGCACTTGAAGTAACAAAGAAAAGTAGTGATGCACTAAGCAACACTACCCATTGATACTTTTTAGGAATTAAGTAATATACAATAAAAGTTACACCAACAAATGCTAAAAAGACAAGTGATGTAATTTCCATATATTAGTCTTCATCCTCTAGTCTTTCTACCATTTTTACAATAGCATCAACTGTATTGAAGTTTTCAGGTACAAGGTCTGTTACCTGAATTTCAATGTCAAATTCATCGTTAAGCTCACCAACAAGCATAACAATATCCATTGAGTCAAGCAGTCCGTCATCAACAATAGCAGTTGCATTCTTAAAATCTACATTTGGTTTTACTTTTGCTAAAATTTCTAGTACTGTTTCCATAATAATTCTCCTTAAAGTTCTTTATAATTTTTAGTAAGATAGTTTCTGTCAATTTTTCCGTTAGCATTTTTAGGAAGTTCCTTGACTCTGATTATTTTGTCAGGATACATATATGATGGAACTTTGTTCCTTACTGCATCCATAACCTTGTCACTATCTTTTGATTTTCCTTCATAAACAAGTGCCAAGCAGTTGTCCTCTTTGTTAAAAATACAAGCACAACCCTTAACACCGTCAACACTGTTTGCACCGGCTTCAATTTCTCCAAGTTCGATTCTGTAACCACTTCTCTTAATCTGAAAATCTTTACGAGAAATGTATATAATCTCACCTTTAACGTTCATCTTAACAATGTCACCGGTTTTGTATACTCTTTCAGGGTAATACTTGTTAAGTGGATTTTGTACAAAAGCCTCAGCAGTTTTTTCAGGATTACCGTAGTAACCCTCAGCCATAAAGGTTGTACGAGCATAAAGCTCACCTTCTTCATCAACACCGGCCTCTGTGCCATCTTCTTTAACAATAAACACCTGACAGTTATCACAATGAATACCGATTGGCAAACTTTCATCATCTGCAAATTCCCTATTTACTCTGTAGAAAGTACAAATATCTGTTGTTTCTGTTGGGCCAAATAGGTTTGCATATGTAATATCATCATCAAGACTTTTTATCCAGTAGTTAAGTTGTTTTGTTGGCATAACCTCACCGGCAAAAAGTACAGTTTTAAGATATTCAGGCTTTGCAACATCAAATACCTTCCAGTTAGAAAGAATTGAAATTGCAGTAGGTACCCAATAAATTGTATTGACTTTCTTTTCATTTAAGTAATTCACAAGATTTAGTGGGAAAGAAAAATATTTCTTTGGAATAATGTTGTAAGTACAACCACACTTAACTGTAGAATAAAAGTCGGTAACTGACATACTAAAATATAGTGGTGTTTGGCTACCAAATGAAGTATTTTCATCAAACTTAAATTCTTCAGTTACCCAATTGATATAGCTAATCAAGGCTCTGTGGCTGATTACAGTGCCTTTAGGCATACCTGTTGAACCACTTGTAAATAGGATATAAGCAATATCCATATCAATCATATCACTTCTAACACTATCAAGACCATCAATATCAACAGTAGTTTCAATAGCCTCTTCATAGACAACTATTGTTTCATTACTGCTAACCTCTTTAGCCAACTGTAAAGAAGAATTATCGGTTAAAATAATAGGTTCATCAAGTGAAGAAAGAATGTTTATAATTCTATCCTTTGGTGAATGAACATCCACAACAATATAAAAATCTCCGGCATAAAGTGTACCCAGCATACTGTGGATACAGTTGCAGTTTTTATCAATTAAAATAGCTACTGCTTTTCTGTTGCCATACTGCAAAAGTGAAGTACCGATTTTCTTTGACTTTTCCATAGCTTCTGAAAAAGTAGAACATCTGTTTTCATCAGTAAAGCCCACTTTATTAGGAAATTTTTCAACTGTATGTTCAAAAAATTCTAACACATTTTTCATTATGTTCCTCCATAAAATTTACAACATTCCACTTATAAACCTCTCGTTACCTTAACTTATTTTATTTTAAAAAACAAAATATGTCAATAAAATTGGTTGAAAAATAACCTTATCTTACAATATTGTTATAAAACATAGAATATTATAAATTTATCACCATCAATTGTACTGAAATATTGAATAAAATCTATACAGTACAAAGTTTCTCTATACATATATAAAACGATTCAAGTTGCAAAAAAGTTGCATTAATTTGAATTTTTTTCAAAAAAATTTCCCCTACCAAACTAAGTTAATAGTTAGTAGAGGATTTTGTTTTTTTAAGATGGTTAACATCACTAAAAGTACATTATTTATCAGACTCATCATTCATTAGGTTTCTTTCATCAGAATAATATTCTTCTGTGGCTTTATTAGATTTTTCTCTTGCTTTATAAAAATTTTCCCTAGCTTTATAAAAATCTTTTTTTATTTTATAAAATTTTTCTCTAACTTTATATGATTTTTCAGTAGTCTTATAAAATTCATCTCTGGCTTTATAAAATTTTTCTTTAGCCTCACAAAATTCATCCATAGCTATGTAATATTCTTCTGTAGTTTTCCACATTTCATAGCTTTTTCTTACTTTTTTCGGTACATTATCTTTTAGCTTTACATTTTCTCCGTCTTCATCACAAGTGTACCAATTAGGATTCTTCATCCAATAAAAAAGTTCTTTATTTGTTGTCATAAAATTGCCTACTTTTATCGTATAAATTCTACTTCACAATTTTGGAAAGTATCATCGCCATCATATTCAAATGCAACACAATTTTCTATATCGTAAGTTGGGACTAGTTCATATATTTGTCCCTTAATCTTCACCTTATTAAAAATAATATCAGGAATTGACTCAACTCTAATTACCCTATATTCAAACACTTGAAAATCATCAATAATTTTTCTTTTGTTATCCATAGATATACACCTTTAACTTCATTCAACTTTTGTCTTTTATAAGCAACCCACATTCTGCTACTTTTCTTCTTTGGTTGCATTTTCCAAAAATTAAAAATATAATTGTTAGGTTTCTTCAAACCAATCAATATTATTAAAAAGTTAATAATCAATCTTCAGCATATGCCTACCGGTTAACTTATAATACTCTTCATCAGCTTTTTTAGCCTCAATCTTTATTTCTTCCGGTGCATCATCACGAATTGCTAAAAAACAAGATTCGTAGTCACGATATGTCCATTTTAAAAACTTATTAAATTTTCCTGTCATAATAATACCTCATTCAAAACATTAATAATTGCAAATTATATGTAATCAATAGTCGCAATTATTTAATAATCAATCTTCAGCATATGCCTACCTGTTAACTTATAATACTCTTCATCAGCCTTCTTAGCCTCAATCTTTATTTCTTCCGGTGCATTAGGCTCTATTCTTCGATTACAATTACGGTCAAGATATGACCACTTATCAAATTTATCAAATTTTCCTGTCATATTACTATTCACCCTTTATGATTCACAATTTCAAATAACTCAGGTGGCTTCACCACTGTCATCAATAATTCTATACCAATCTTTTTCAATAGATATTACATCATATATTTTATTGTGAGTAAGCATTAAAAAGTTGGTTTCTCCTAAATACTTAATCTTCAACAACAATAAACTCCTCTTCAGGATATAAGTAATCTTCGTCAGTTTCGTCAATTACTCTGTACATACCATCTTCATTACCTAGGCACTCATACACCTTGCCGTTAATAAGTTCTAATGGGTGGCTAATTTCACCAATATATTTTACTTTCATATAATCATCGATCCTCAAATTCAGTATTCAAAATTTCTATTAATACCTAATGTAGCAATAAAACATATCTAAAGTAAATCATCTATATCAATCAATATATCATGAGAAATCATAAATTCAAGTTTATCAACATTAGTTGACTCTAAATACATTAAGTACTTTCTATAGTCTATATTCCCTAGTAATTTCTTTATTTCCTTAGCCAGTGCTTTTTCTTGTTCATTTAAATGTTTTCTCCAATCAAAATAAATAGTAGCCATTTTATCAATGAGTATTTGTCCATTTTCATTGTCTTCTATAGCACCAAGTTCAATATATTTTCCTAAATCAGTACTAAAAATCAAATCATCAATTTTTCTAAATATTTCACCGTACATACTAACACCTTAATTACTGTTGAAAATAATGTAAAATCAGCTTATGTAAACATTTATGAAAAGTAAATAAATATTATCTTACCTATATTTTATCATTCTAAAAAAATAACGCAATGCCAAAAATGGGACTTACCTCAAAAAATCAAAATTTTTAGTAAAAAATAATTTAAGTTTTATAAAATTAAGGTTCAAAGGTGTAGATTTTTTCAGCATAATTTATTATATGAAACTTTTGCAAAGTTCATATTATCAAATCAAACTTCGCCATAGCTCGTTTTCTTTGATGTTCACTTATAAAAATAAATAAGAAAAACAAACGAAAAAAGAGCAACCAAATGGTTACTCAAAGCAAGGATAAATATGATTAAAAAGCCTGATTAATATAGCCACTAACATATAGAACTCCCCCAACTTACTTTAGCTTAGAGGAAGTTACCTACCACGCTTGAAAGTTGCACATCAGAATTAAAGTAACTGATGAAATCCACTCGCTAAAAAAGGTTCAATAATAGGAAAGAATAACATTAAATTAGATAAATTATTGATAGAAAACAATAATATGCAAATTGAAAAACTCAGCCGACCAGCCCATAGGTAAAAAATAAAGAAACAAAAAACGAGCAACAAAATAAATTACAATAAAACTATGGCTCACAGTTGTAGGGTCCAACATCGTTGGACCGAGCAAATCATCCTCTATATTGGCATATTGCCCTATTCACATTTAAAAATAAATAAGAAATACAAACGAAAAAATGAGCAACCAAAAGGCTACCCACAAAAAGATAAATATGATTAAAAAAATGAGTCAATATTAACTCCCCAACTTACTCTAACTTAGAGGAAGTTATCTACCACGCTTGAGAATTACACATCTAAATTAAAGTATCTGATGAAATCCCCTGGCTAAAAACAGTCCAATAATAGGAAAGAATAACATTAAATTAGATATATTATTGATAGGAAACAAAACTATGCAAATTAAAAAACTCGCCTTCTCGCCCAGTTGGATTCTATGGGATAAACAAAAACAGAGTAGCTATTGCTACTCTAATACATAAGACTATTAAACTAATAAAACTAAATAATATTAACTCCCCCAACTTACTATAGCTTAGAGGAAGTTACCTACCACACTTGAAAATTACACATCAGAATTAAAGTATATGATGAAATCCCCTCGCTAAAAACAGTCCACCGGACTGTTTTCTTAACGCTCGCCTTCGATCCCATTGATATATAAAGGAAACAAAAGAAAAAAACGAGCAACCAAATGGTTACTCATTTTCTTTGGCTCCCCCAACTGGGCTCGAACCAGTGACATCATGA
>Ga0326513_10002529_pt1 | contig 13487 bp, 9 predicted proteins | sample 2_2465_0518_D_FD_203654 | JGI IMG/M metagenome (GOLD analysis project Ga0326513, IMG submission 203654) | Bovine rumen microbial communities from UC Davis, California, United States - 2_2465_0518 | ecosystem: Host-associated > Mammals > Digestive system > Stomach > Rumen | place: USA: California...
CCTCCGAGATCACCTGCCCTCATCTCATTCCGCCGGCTATATCGGAATCCACATTCCCGGATGTCCTTTTTGCAGAGAGCAGCCCGGTGCTCTATCTCCGCGTGCCGGCAGGCTCCGAGGATCTCTACGCCAATGCGCCGGGATGGAGTAAGTTCGCGGAGAATATCATCGCTATGTATGACGGCGAGTTCACGCCCCTGCCTCCGCAGGATCTGGACTACCGGATGGTGGTACACAGCGATTCGCTCCATACCTCCGTACCGGTCAGCGACGTGCAGAATATTCAGGTCAGCGAGAATACTGACGGGGACGCGATGGTAACTCTGCATTTCAACGGAATCCCGGATATCAACGCCAACACTTCGCTCATTGACAGTCTCACTTTCCGTCCCGGTTTTGTCTATGAGGGAGCGGAGATATTCCAACTCAATGACTCCAACCGCATTGCTCGGGGACAGAAAGCATCTATTGAACTGTCCGCTACGGTCTTTGACCATCATGCGGAGATGTGCATCCGAAACTCTGTCTTAACGCCCACTGTATTAGAGGGCGTGATCAAAGGTTTGGCAGTCGATTTCCGTCTCTTGACTGATTCGGGCGAGATACATGATCTGAGCGGTGTCGCCAAGATCCGTATTCCGATTGCCGTCGGCAGTGACGAAGAGCTACAGGCCGCGTACTTCAACGAGCAAACCGGTACATGGGAACCCATCCTATTCCATTACGACAAGACGGCCGGCGAAGCCGTTATTACCACCGGACACCTCTGTACGTTCTCGGCATTTACCGTTAAGAATGATTACCTCCGCAGCGCGCAGATAGTGTTGGATTACACGGAACACTTATTCTACACCGATTTCAACACGACCTGCAAAAGGCTCTTTGATTTCATGCAATCCAAAGACCCGCAAGCCGAGGCAATACGGAAATGGAAAGACGATATGGGTTTCTGGCAGGCAATCGGTTTGGACGGCGGATATGCGATGCTCAAATCCATCGGATTCGGCACCGAAGCCATGGATCAGCTCACCGATAAACTCGGTACAGTGGGATTGATGCTCACAATCCTGGATGTTGTGTCGGCGGATATCAACGGAGACGATACCAGCGTGGCTGCCAATACGCTCAAGGCTATTCTCTCGTTCGCTTCGGGCACGATGGCAAGTGCTATCGGTACTTCGATCATGACCGCTTCGATGGGCTGTGTGGCTTTCATCGGCGTGGGGCTCGAGAAATTCGGTACCCATATACAGCAACGCAAAGTGGATCTCTTCCGCGAGGCATACCGCTTCTATTACTCCGAAGCCAGTATGTCTGTCGTCGGTAGGTCCTCCAAATACGGATTTAATTGGTATCGAACCACAAAAGACTGGTTTAATTATTTCTACCCCGCTATCAAACGCGGCAAAATGACCGAAACACGGCTCAATGCCTACATAGAGCAATCCGTGCGGATGTATTGCCAGCGGTTCTGGGACGATAACACCGATGCCTTTACATGGTGTATGGCGGAGAAAGATGTACGTGCAATGTCTTCCTATATGTACCCCGATCAGGCAACCATGGATAAGATCTCGGACGAGTATTTCGCCGAATTGATGCACAATGTACTACCCGATGTCTTCGCTTCAATCCGCGAGAAATTAGCGACCGAAGCCGAGGAGAATTACAAAAAAGCACTCATCGACTATACCCAACAGATGAATACCGTGGTTACACTCCGTATCATGGATTCCTCCGTACAGGAAGACGAGTTCTCCCCCTTTGCAGGATGGAAGATCCGGTTCACGGAGATACCCGACAGCACCAAAGACTCTGCTCAATGGATCCGCCAGCTGGACGACAAGGGAAAAACATACTTCATGTTCACCGAATATGCACTCGTCCGCAATAAGATTCCTTGCCATCTGACTCTTTCTAATCTGGCGGACGAGGATGAGTATCAATACACCTTCACCATTCCGCAAGGTATCAAGAGGGTTTCTATTGAGCTCGATATCTCTGCCGGAGGAGTGGATGTGGAGACACCCAATATGCCGAACCTCAAACTAACCTACGATAGCGCGTATGTCAACGGTCAGGCAACTATAACCGGGCTTGCAGCATCGATGAATTTCGAATCGTATATGGGCTACTATGTGCTCTTTACCAATACAAATCAATACGAGAACACCAACTTCCAAACGGAGATTGAGCAGTTTATCCGTGCGCACAAACAGCTCTCGATCGACACCGAAGGAAATATCCATCTCGGAAACGATATCGTCGTGCCGATGGTGAACGGGCAGGGACAAACCCAATGCACCATTCAGACCAACTACCGGTTTGAGGAGCAAACCAAAGAACAGTTCATCGAGAATTGGAAAAAGTCCGCATACATATGGCCTGCCACCCACTCGTTGTTCAACGGCAACATGAGCCACACCATACCTTGTACCATCTCCGTTTCGCTCACGAATGCCGAAAAGGGCGAGTATAACGTTACCTACACCGGTATCGGTACATACGCCTTCGAGGGCGAGGTTTTGGACAAAATAGCCGGCTATCACTACGATTTCGACACCATGTCCGCCGCTGCGGTTACGACCGAAGATGTACAAACCACAACCATCCGGGTCAATGGTACAACCACCCTGCAATACACCACAATTCTCAGACAAAAATGAATGAAAAAGATAGAACAAAGACAGCTACGCTCAAATAACATAACTATGTACGTGCATTAGGGCACCGCCATAGGGTGCATTCAATCAGGGAGATAATTCAGTATCTCCCTTTTTTTGTGTCTACCTCTTTTTTGTAGTACCCTTGTCGTCGGAAACGGTAAACATACATTAATCACCGCGAGAGTTTGTGTGTCCGCACGTGCAATTTTTCCACATTCTGTGACTAATCCGTCACTTTTGTACGATTTGAGAGTCGAATTGTACGATTTGCGAATACTTCTTCATAAGAAAGCGATACCTTCGTGCGCAATTATCAGTGCAATATCACAAAAATAAAATTGCTTATGAAAAAGTATTTTCTTTTGGTCATTAGTGCTCTTGTCAGTTTGAGCGCGATGGCAGCCTTCGAGAAGGATGGCTTCTGGTACTACCTTAACGGTTCAGGAGCAGTTGTAACTTATGCGCATGATGCGCAGGACCAACCGATAGCGGGGTACTACAAAGGTGATGTGGTTATCCCCGATTCGATAGAGTCTTACGGCACCAAGTATGCTGTAAAGACTATCGGCATAAAGGCTTTCTGCAACTGCCCTGACATGACTTCGCTCACCATCCCCGCTACCGTCACGACGATAGAGGGCGACAAAACCACTTTTGAGGGAACACCGCTCACCAGCATCACCATCAACGGCAGCTCGAAAGCACTCAGTATCGGATATGGCGAAGACGGCGACCCGTTTATGACCCTTGCTTCGTCGCTACGACATATCTATCAGGGCAGAAACATAAAATGCGACTCCTACTATGATCCGGAAATCCCCAGAACTATCTTGAGGAACTTCACCGCATTGGAGAGCATTGTTTTCGGCGAGAATGTCAATAGCATTCAGGACTCACTCTATTCGGGCTGCACGGCTCTGAAGCACATCGAATGCCGCTCCACCACTCCTCCGTATGTATGGTCGGCACTGACCGACATCGACTACGAGAACATTGAGTTGCTCGTACCCAAATACTATAGCTACGCCTACCAGAACGCTGCGTTTTGGGGCAAATTCACCAACATTGTAGAACCCGAATACCCCAAACAGTTGGAATGGCGCAACATGCTTCCCGTCAATGGCGAAGACAAGTATTATGTTACCACCGATATGGCATTGCAGGCTTTGGCGGCATTAGGGGCAGCCAACGACAGTGTGCAGGCACAGTTCAGTTACTATCGGGACAATTTCAACGCCAAAGTGTCTTACCGCCACGGAAAAGAACAGGATATGGAAACGAAAGCATTGCTCGCCAACTATCCCAATACCATTTGGAGAGTACAGCAGAATGTTTCGTGGGCTTTGTCGGAGACTGACACCGCATACGTTATCGAATTGGCATACCAAACCGACCAATGGTTAAGTTACTATAATGCCGAAGCCACCGGTTATCTCGGTTGGGCTAACTATCCCTACGAGCCGCAAACACTCTCTAACCCGTTAGATTTGGATGTTACCATTATTTCAACCAATCCCGATGTGGCCACTGTGGATAATAAAGGCGTAGTGACGATTCTCAATGTCGGCACCACAACGATACGAGCCACATATACCCCCGCCGAGGGTGAGGCTGTCAGTGCCGAATATACGCTGACCATCGAGAACGGCAACCACTACGACATCAAATTTATGGGACATATCGATACAGAGAACTATAGAACGACCTATATAGAGGTGAACGAGAACAATGCCGCTGACATCTTCGGCGACGGCAAAGTGTCGTTCGACTATGACAAAGGCATCCTGACCTTCAGCAACTACCGCCGTCGTCTTACCGACGCTGAAAACGGAGTCTTGGGGTGGTCCGGTTGGATGGATTATACTACACATGTACCTCTGATCGTAGAGATAGAAGGTACCTGCTCTTTCACCAATAATTCGGCAGGTATCGGAAGTACAGGTCCGCTAATTATACGCGGCAAAGGCGACAATGCTAAACTGATATTGGAAGGTCGTTTTCCTCAACTGATGGGAAGCAACATTACGATTAGTCATGTGGATGTACATTTAGTAGAAGAAACTCCCCACCCCGTTCTCACGAGCGACACCTTGCGTGTGGTGGATAACGCCTATTTGGAAATCTACGGCGGCAGAGAGGAAGATATGTACACGTGGGAAAATGAAGGCGATTGGGTAGAAAGCGGAGGATTAGTGGCACAGTTCAATGACCTTCAAATGGGTGAAGGCATCGGTATCATCACCCCGGGCGTTATTATAGGCAGCGAGGAGGATAGCGAAATAGGAAGAAGAGAAGAAGGAATGAAGACTTTCTTTGTCGGAGGTCACGAGGCTATGCATATTGAGATAGGTCCGCAACCCATCGTTACTCCGCCATCCAGCGGTACTGTAAGCATGGCGGCTCTCGAACTCACCGATGACCCGAAAGGTACAGAGATAGACGGCATCCGCTATACCATTACCACTAATGATAGTATAGACGTAACAGAAGGCTGCCTCGTACTCGGCTCTACGATGACCGAGACGCAGATGGAGAAAGTGATAGAGATGCTCATCCCTGGTACTGCCGAGTTCGCCGATAAGTTCCACGGACTGAGCTTCCTCCTGCCTGCAGGCGAAGGCGAGATAATCCTCACCGCACAAACTTTCGGCACACACGAACTGAATATCAAGGTCGGCACCAACGCTGCAGCGGCCTTCACCCAAACCGACAAGGGCGAAGTGAAGGTGCAGTACAACTGTGCCGAGCCGACCATGGTTTATATCTATGGAACGCAGTCGTCTTCGCCCGCAGCCAATCAATCACCCCGCTATGTTCCTATCCGTTTCGCCCGCGCTGAAGAAGACGATAGTGACGAAGCAACCGGCTCAGTTAAGATATATGCGATGTGCATTACCGGTGAGATTACTGCATTGGAAGACATTCTTGGAGCGCGGTCGTCCTCTTCCGCAATCAAAGTTCTCCGTGACGGCCGGATACTTATCCTGCGCGGCGGCAGAGCCTATACCCCCGCCGGTGTGGAAGTGAAGTAATCGTGCCCTTGTGGCTAAGAAATAAATCATAGTACTACTGCTATTCTCCCGAGAGGCGAGGCACTTTGACAGTGCTTCGTCTCTTTTTTTGTGCCCTCGCCCCGAACACGTAGCACGTCGAGATGCGGGATTTTCGTCAGATGCTCATTCTCAACTTCCATTGCAACCTCGACTTCGGCACCAAACACTGCGAGGGTTGGCAACGCCTCAACAACGAAGATACGGAAAGCGGTATTTTGAGTGGAACTAAATAACTATCGCCGTTGTGATGTCTTCGCCTTCGGCGAGATTGAGTTTCTGGCGGATTTGGGTCTTGCGCTGGTAGATAGTTTGGAGACTTTGACGAGTGATTTTCTCACACAAGTGTGCAATAAATAGCAAATATAGACCCATTATATCAAAAAAGCAAGCCCATTTTTTACAGGCTTGCATTTGTATTAATCAGTAATTTATATCCTGATATAAAATGAGCGAGGAAGATGTCGCATGATCCAATGTATAATTCCCCATCGTTTTGTTACGATAGCGACATTTTTCTTTTGGGCGATGGCATTTATAATCTGTTTTGCAGCTTTTTCAGTTGGCATCACCCAGAATAAGCCACTACCTTTAGCCATCCTTGTATTAACCAATCCAGGTCTAATATCAGTTATGTGTATCGGCAATTTACTTTTGTAAGCTTTTTTGCATAACGCTTCTATATAATTTATTTGATATGCTTTAGAAGCAGAATATGAAAGAGACAAAGGCTCGCCTCGGAGACCACCACAAGAACTGAGTATTACCAAATGTCCACTTGATTGCTCTTCAAGATTCTTGTATATTGTATCAACACAAAACGTCCAACCAAGAATATTGATATCGATGATTTGTTTCTCTATTGCAAAATCAAGTTCCGAATTAAAATCTCCTATTCCTGAACATATAATAGCTAAATGAATGGTTTCCTTGAAAATCATCGATAGAAGTGTTTTTGTTTCTTCTATGTTCTATATATCACATTGTGCTATTTGTATGTTTGATGAGTATTGAGAAAGTTCACAAAGTAATGGTTTGCGACGTGCGACCGCAATCACTTTATTTCCTTTAGTTGCATATTGTATGGCAAGTTCTCTACCGATGCCGGAACTGGCTCCAATAATTAGTATTCTCATATTTTGCAAAACCTTTACTATTATATTCCAATTTGCTATGTCCCTTCATACTTTACACTGCAAAGTTACTGCTATTTTTGTACATAGGCAAATTTTGGAGCGAGAAAGTGCAAAGAAAGTGGATTTTGTAGGGAAATATATTTAAGTGAATTTCGGTTTTGAACCAAGTGCTGGTTTTTTACATTTTGGTTCATTCCAAATATCTCGTGCTTACTCTTCCGTTTTCTCTTCATAATTAGCATCGTCCCTCATATCTATAAAGTCGCGATCAGATAAGAATACAGGAATATCTTCCAAATTCCCAGACCTAAATAAAGGAATAAAATTCTCAGTTTTAATATCTTTTTGAATTTCAGCAGATATTATAGAATATTCAACGCCAACGCCCCCAACTAATTTCTCCGTTTTCTTTTTATAGTTCGGTGTCATCACACATATAACCCTTTGTGAATCTGTAATTGCATGCTCCATAAAATGAGGTAATAGTTTTCCAAGTTTCATCTCCCACTTATCTAGAATAACTCTTATTCCATATTTTGATTGAAGATGAGTAGCCAAATTTAGCACCCATGCCTCATGCTGTTCATCATCCCACGAATATGAGATGAACACTATTGGATGTTGTTCTTCTAACATTGAGGTTTCTACTTGTTTATCAGTAACGTCTTTCTCTGCCAGAGCTGATTCTGTTTCCGTTTTTTTGTCCTCTAATAAATCCAAATCGGCATCAAACCCTATTTCTGCGCGATTATATACTAATTTATCCTCTATCCAAGATTACAAATCCCCGTAGAAATACATTCTTTGTTCTTTAGGCAAACTCTCAATCAAATCTTTATAGTAGTCAACTCTACTTGTTGATCTCCCCTTTTTCCTGAGTTCATCAATGTACATGCCATACGACGGCGGTAATTCATCTGAATATTTTAAAATAAGGTTATAAAAATCGGATCCCTTAATATAGCATAATGCTCCCTCTTGTGATCCAATAATTCTCCAGAGTTTATTATATGCTTTATTCCAATCAGTATCAACACAAGCCGGAATTATCCATGGAGTATTCTGCATTTTACCCACAAGATTTTCCTCATAAATACCTCATAAATATAATCATACCCCTTTTGTGTTAATACGATGCATTCCAGAGGGTCTTTTTTATATGTAAAATATCCCGTTATTTGCAATCCGACAAAGACTATATTAAACAATTCTTTCTCTTTGGGATTCAAATTCATGATTAACGAGAAACGAATTACTCTCATTGGTACGATTTCGCCAGCTTTGCACTTTGATGAGCGAAACTTATCAAAAATCAATTCGGCAATTTTTCTTTCATTCATAATCGTGTACGTCCAATTTTGTCTATAGTATTAAGGACATTATAACCAACTATTAGTTTGCATTCAAGTTACCAATCTCTTTTGTTAACGCATCCGCTCCTGCTCTGGTTGGCGAAACCGAAGTTATTTCCCCTTTAATTTTTGATTTATCAAACCCTAATTTCTCAAGAATGTAATTATGTTGCAATTCGAAAGACTTAAAGACATCATCCCAACTCATTGCATATATTTCATAATTATCAACTTTATTAACAAGAAAGCGTTTATTAAAATGTTCAAATGAACGATATTTATCCTTCACATCCTTTGACAGTTCCTTACTAACCACATAAAATTTCCACGTCCTAAGTTGACTATTAAATTGAGCCTCATTTTTAATAAGGTTCATGTAATCCTCAATTTGACGATATTGAACAACACCTATCTCAACATTAGGTCTCTTAAGTTCAACTATTACATTGTCTTCTATCAAGCTGGAGTCCAAATACGGATGGATGTACTGTCTACACATGAAAATATCCGGACGCCTATTTCTTTCTTCACTACCTATGACGTCTGGTTTTGCATCTTCTCCATCGAGAATGTATAAATATTTTGAAATTAAATTCTCAAAAGATTCGTCATGTGATACCATATGGAATTGTTCTCCAAAAAGCCAATAGTTAACCTCAATTATTTTTTGTATATGATCTCTTTCATTCGTAAATTTTGATAAATCATACACCAATTTACGCAATGTCTCTATTACTTCATATCTATCATGAATCATATTAACCATGCGATTAATACGGCTAATCGTGGTTGAACGCAACACGTTTGACAATTGCTCTCGCTCTTCTTCTGATAAAGTTACTATACCATCCAAAATGGATATAATCCTTTCTCTTTCATTAGAATCCAACAAAAGGTTAAGGAAGCCAACTAATGTCTTTTCTTGTTCTTTTTTCAGACCTTTGAATATCTTCGGTTGGATAATATATATATTCTTTATAGCTTCCTCTAAATCTTGCCTGCGTTCTTGATCATATTTATTATCCTTAAAGCGAGGCATTGAACCATTTTTTACGAATTTTAGTAGCAGATCATTCGCTCCAATTTCTTTCACAAAGTGTCTTTCATATGATGTCAATCTTTTGCGCAATTCCTTCATCAATTCCTTATATGTAGGATCTAATTGATTAGTTACATTATCAAATCGCGGACTTGGTTCTTTTTCAAACTGGAAATTATTGAAATATGATGATGTAACATATACGCTATGATAAAAATTGATAGTATTATTGTTGAACGATGTCAAAACTTTACAGTTCTCTGAGAAATCGCCCTTCAACATGTAAAAATAAAATTTATCTCCAATCTTTTGGTTCCATCTTATATATGTCACATCAAATTGGTCATCGCCTATTTGCAATTGGAATTCATCTTTTGTACCAAATAGATATTCATAATCCAATTCTACTCCATTTAAGAGAATAGCATAATGCCTAAATCTATTCAAGCATAAAAACCAAGCAAATTTTTGTGCAATATATTCAGTAAAAGAAGCATCTATAAGATGTTCTTGATAGAGGCTTGTAAGATTTTTAAATGTAACCGTTGTTCCCGTGGATGCATTTGCATCTGTAATAATTGTTTCATCAGACACCTCATAATTTGACATATCTTCTACGGAGATGCTAATATTATATTGTTTTAGTTGTCCATCATCATCCATATATCGCGTATACCAATCGGCCATCAATGCAAAATTATGAAAAGAGAACCTTCCCTTTCCTTTTTTGCCTTTTACCTCAGACGTTCTTTGAAATGTTCGCATTTTTTGCGAATAAAGAAATGCGCCAAATGTTGATTCTAATGTCTTTCTATTGATTCCAGAACCATTGTCAGTTATAGAAAATTCCATAAGATTACCTAACTCATCTGCTACATAATCGAGTCGAACGGTCTGAGCACCAGCATCAAAGCCATTCCAAATATATTCAGCAATTGCTTGACGGTAATCTGTAGTAATCCCCGCATTTACTACGCTTTCATTATAGGCTGATATCTTATATTTCATGATATATTAGTTTAATATGTTGCACACCTAACTTACTTATTCTTCTTATGCATGGAACAAGTTATCCATTGTCAACTGAGCATTGATACCGTTTGCCCATGCGTTTTGTTTGAGGCCATAGGACGTAATCATCACAATGCTTACTCCTTTGCGCGTTTTGGTTTTCGTTTGGAAGGTGCCCACTTTGTTACGTAACTCCAAATCGTATTTCTCGGTCAGTTCATATTCACCTTGCGAAAACTTCATCTCACATATATTGATCACATTATCGTCACGGTCAATAAGCATATCAATCTGCGCACCCTTCTCGTCTGGAATTCTCGGGATATATACCCACGAATAAACATTGCTTATGATACCAGATATCCCTAAAGCATGTTTAATCTGGTCTATATGTTGGAAACAAACACGCTCAAACGCCAAACCACTCCATGCGTTGTAAATTGGTTTTGATATTGTACGCGACCAATAGTCTTTCTCATTGATAGTACCATCCGCCATAAACTTGAAGTAGAACAATGTGAAGTTGTCTATCAATTGATAGACAGTTTCTTTCTTGGCTTTTCCGATGGAGCTATACGAGCGCAGGAATCCACATTGTTCCAATTCACGAAGTGTTTTTGTCAGCGTGCCGCCACTCTCTTCTTCAAGTGCTGCCATTAACTCATTGCGCGTCATGCCGACCTTCTTGGTTCCAAGAGCCGAGACAACATCAATGTAAGTTTTGGGAGAACGGAATAATGATTTATATAGCGCCTCAAACTCATTCCGCATTTTTCCATTAGGATAGAAGAACATACGGTCAATATTTTGCGCCCAAGATAAATCTTTACGAATCATATCCCAGTAGAAAGGAATGCCACCAAGAATCATATATGTCTCCAGAATGTTGCGGCGGCTCATACCTAAATTGCGCTGCGTCGCATATTGCTCACACTCGTGTAGTGTGAACGGACGTAAATAGATTTGTTCCGTTAAGCGATTATGCAAACCGCCATAGTTCATGACAATTTTGTCTATGATCCAAGAAGTTGCACTTCCGCATACAACCAAAACTATATCTTTACGAGCGGTCGCCCATCCATTCCAAAAATGATCAAGTGCTGAAACAAATTTAGAGTTAGGAGTGTCCAACCAAGGAAGTTCATCAATAAAGATTACTTTCTTTCCTTCCGGCAGCGTACTTAAGTGCTGGCCCAACATAAAGAAGGCCTGCGACCAGTTTGAAGGGCGTTTTACCTTTTTCATTCCTGCAATAATCAAGGAATTAGCAAATTCCTCTAATTGCTCCCGGATAGTAGCATCTTGCAAGCCCGTGTGTTGGAAGGCAAAGTTGTAGTTGAACGTCTCACGCACAAGATACGTTTTCCCGACACGGCGACGTCCATAAACAGCCGCAAACTCAGATTTATCACTCTCTAACAGCGATAGCAATACTCGTTTTTCTTCCTCTCTGCCAAACATAACGTATGGTACATTTTAATTTTCGGGTGCAAAGTTACAACAAAAAAATGACATACGCAACCAAATCGCGTATTTTTTTTGAGATTTGGCTAAAATTATAGCATTTTTTACGATAACACTCAGCCAAATCTATGGTTTTTTTATGGATTTGGAGAAGGGTGTTTGTGTTTCTGGAGATTAGAAAGATCTAAAAGATTTGCATAAATAGAGGGAAGATTACTTGCAAGACAAGCGCAGAACAAACTCTAATGATTTTGTATTTTCAGTGTTTCTTCGTGTAGTTTCTTATAGAACTATCTACATCCATCCACATCTGCCAGCGTGAAGTCAAATAATTGATACATTTTATCGAGGAGATTCTCTGCATCATCTAATATGGAGCGAGAACCAGAGGATAAATATTGCAATAATTTAGACTCTGGATACATAACACTCATCAACCAGAATGTAGAGGCATTTTGCTTAAAAATAGGCAAATATGTCTTTTCAAAATGATTTTCTTGATTAAGGAGGAACCAAAGTCTATCCTCTGTTTCTGGATAATATTCCGCAAATGTTTCAGTTGTTTCTATCCAAGGGAAAGAAGCCATAATTCTATCTTTAAACTTAAAATAGCCATATGCCTCTATTTCTTTTATACACTTTTCGTCATTTTCCGGACTTTTCAATCCGGCTTCTACTAATTTGTCAAAGTATTGGATATTTGAATCTCCATATAAGGCTTGTAATTTCTCAAATAGCTCAGAGAACCATATCATGTCGTCACCACTCTCTCGTTCTTTAATTTTCTTTTCTATTATATTTCTCCAATCATCAGTATCTACAGGTTCTAATACATCTGGTACCTGTTCTAAAGCATCTGTACTCATAAAATCAATGGGAGCACAATAATCGGAATCGTGAACCAATTTTATCCCAACCTTTTCATATGATTGTGCCACGAGACGAGAGCAAAACATTCTTTCTTCATGTTCTTTCTCTTCTGTATTCCTATAGTCACGTGTCCTCAATGCTTCGCGAGTACTAAACTCATTTCCCATTTTTGCACGAGCAAAAAAGATAACATTTTCAATACTTCTTTTGTGGCATTGATTGGTCTATATACTAATGCATCATCGTTATTGATAAATCCATATGAAAAAATGTGATTCATTGTAACACCATATCCATTTGCTTCCATAATAAACGCATCGCCCATATATAAAGCAGCGTGTGTATATTTTGCGCCGCCCATTTTCTTGCGAAGACTTTCTTCGTAATCGTTTATTAAAAGGATGTCACCTTTTTGCAGTTTCGCAGTATTAAAGGCATACTGTATATCTTTCCTTTTCATATTTACGATATTTATTTGAGTGCAAAGTTACAACTTATTTTTTGACATAAACAAATAAATCTATAGATTTAAAAGAGAATACAGAAGTTCATAAGCAGGAAACAATGCATTCCCTATCAAAATCAAAATTTTATTAACATATCTCGCAGAAATCGTTCGAGCTAAGCGAGATAAGACGAATTATTGTATCTTTGTGCTGATTAGGAGTGAGCAGTGGGAATGAGAGATACAAGAGGCTGTCTAACAACAAAAATGTTAGATAGTCTCTTTTTATTTATTCGACATAAAAAATTGTTAGCCCTTATATGTGAGTTGGTGTTTTTATTGCCTCCAAGCGTTGAATATAATAAAAGCTCCCATTAGAGAGCCTATCGCATCATTTTAATAGTTTTTTCGAGCAAAAATAGTTGTTATAGGTATACTAAGACACCTTTTGTGC
>Ga0326513_10002530_pt1 | contig 13481 bp, 12 predicted proteins | sample 2_2465_0518_D_FD_203654 | JGI IMG/M metagenome (GOLD analysis project Ga0326513, IMG submission 203654) | Bovine rumen microbial communities from UC Davis, California, United States - 2_2465_0518 | ecosystem: Host-associated > Mammals > Digestive system > Stomach > Rumen | place: USA...
GGGAGGAAGGCGCGGGAGGAGGCCACGAAGCGGATGATGTCGTCGGTGAGGAGGTTGGGCTCGATGGAGGAGATGCGGTAGCGGAGGATGCTGTCTATGCGGTCGAGGCCGCGGAGGAGGTCGAGGAAGGGTTCAGGGTGGGTGGTGCCGGCAAGATGCCGGCGGTCCATGGGTTCGGGAGTGTCAGTGGTGCCGGCAGGATGCCGGCGGTCCATTTGTCCAAAGGTGCCGGTGTTGACGCCGGTGAGCACCACCTCCTTGGCCCCTTCGTCGGCTATGCGGCGGGCCATGCAGAGGGTTTCCTCGATGGTGGCCGAGCGCGAGCGGCCGCGGGCGAAGGGTATGGCGCAGTAGGTGCAGAAGTAGTCGCAGCCGTCCTGGATTTTGAAGAAGGTGCGCGTGCGGGCGGACCCTCCTACAGAGGAATACTGGAGCGGAAATGAAGCCTCACAGGCCTCACCCCTGCCCCTCTCCAAAGGAGAGGGGAGGCTGCCGCAGGTTGTGGTAGGCAAATCCCCTCTCCTTTGGAGAGGGGTTGGGGTGAGGCCCACTATTTCCGGCAGGAGGTGTTTGCGGTCGTTGCCGAGGACGAGGGTGACGCCGGGGATGGCTTCGATTTCCTTGGCTGCCACCTGTGCGAAGCATCCGATGACGGCCACCTGTGCCTCGGGGTTGAGGCGGTGGGCCTGTCGGATGGCGGTGCGGCATTTTTTCTCGGCGACGGCCGTAACTGTACAAGTATTAATGATATACAGGTCTGCCGCCTGGTGGAAGTCGACGATGGTGTGTCCGAGGGTCGAAAAACGGCGTAGAAGGTCGGAAGTTTCGGCATAGTTTAGTTTGCAACCGAGGGTATGGGCGGCGATTTTCATAATTTTTTTTGAATTTTTTTGTTGGTTAATTAGCACCTAATAGATAATGAGTTATCGATAGAAAAAGTGTGTTTTGGTAGATTTTTTTGCTGTTTTATGAAAAAAATATTTGGTCAGTTCAAAAATTGTTCGTATCTTTGCACCCAAAATCGAGAGAGAAAACGCGCCTAACAGGCATGACGATAAAGAAAAAGGTTTCCAGAATACCTTCTAAATTTTGGATTTTGTAATAGTGTTTAATGGAGGAAACGCCCTGCTGTCTTGCGGGGCGCTTCTTTTTTCCATAATATTTTTTGGTGGTGTCTGTCATTCTTCGGCTTCTCTGTCGAGTTGGATGGCGTGGACCATTTTCTTGCCGTCCTCGTCGGGGAAGATGGCGAAGTCGGGCTGGGGGTCGAGGATGAGGATGTCGCGGCCTTCGTTGTCGCGGCCGATGCCCTGCACGCAGTGGCGCGAGACGGTGATGTGGCTGGTGTTGTTGGCGAGTGCGAAGAGTTCGTCGCCGGCGCGGTTGAAGAGTGGCTCGTAGGGTTCGTTGGCGATGAGTTTGGAGCCGTCGCGCAGGGTGACGACGGTCTTGGCCTTGCCCTGGGCGGCCATGCAGACGATGTCGTGGATGGAGACGAAGGCGGGGGTGGGGGTGGCGACGAGGATTTCGCGGTCGTTCAGGAGGCCGTAGTTCCAGCGTTCCTTGACGGTGAGGGTGCCGTTTTCGTAGTAGCGGCTGTCGCCGTGTTTCAGGCCGCCGGAGTATTGGCTTTCGCGTGCCAGGCGTCCTTCTTCGTCGTATTCGACGAGGCGACCTTCGATGTTGCCGTTCTGGTAGGTGGCGGTGATGTAGGCTTTCTGTCCGAGGCGTTTCCACCAGCGTCCGTGGCGGCGGTTGTTCTGCCAGTGGCAGACCTCGGCGGTGTCGCCGGAGCGTTCGTAGATGACGTGGCGTCCTTCCTTGATGCCCATGCGGTAGGCGGCTTCCTTGACGAGGCGTCCGTCCTCGGCGTAGAACTGCCAGAGGCCGTCGCGGTTGCGCTGGTTGTACTGGCCGCGGGCCAGGAGGTGGCCCTGGTTGTCGTAGGCCTCGTGCAGGCAGAGGTGGCCGGGCACGGTGTAGGTGTTGCGGATGCGGACGGCGCCGTTGGAGTAGTAGTAGGTGAAGGTGCCTGTTTCGAGGCCGTCCTTGAAGTCGCCTTCGTAGATTTTGGAGCCGTCCTTGTCGGTGCGGATCCAGTGGCCCTGGCGGCGGCCCTGTTTGTCGACTTGGTTCTGTGCGGTGGCGCTGACGGCGCTGAGCACCATGGCGGCGGCGAGGAAGAAGATGTGTTTTTTCATTGCTTGCGGATGTAACTTATGATTGTATACAATATTTTTATATATTATGTGGTTGAATAACGCAGAATTAGATAAAATATTTTGGCAGATGGAAAAAAAGATGTATTTTTGCACGCAAATAATAAGAAAATATGATAGCTACAAAGACTAATCCGATTGTGAAGTATGCCGTGCTGGACACGGTGTTGGTGACGCTGGCATGTCTGGTGCCTGCTGCGTCTCATCTGTTTGCTGTGCCGCTGTATGTGGCCAATCCGATGCTGGCGTTGCTGCTGGCGGGCATGTTGTTTGGCCGCGACTGGCGCAATGCTTTGGTGCTGGCGGTGCTGATGCCGCTGGTGAGCTGCCTGCTGACGGGTATGCCCGCGGCTGGCAAGATGGTGTGCATGATGGCCGAGCTGGCCACGGTGGCCACGATGTTCGGCGTCCTGTCGCGCCGCTGGAAGGTGCTGCCCGCCGTGCTGGTATCGGTGGTGGCCGCCAAGGGTGTTTACTACGGGCTGAAGGCCATGGTTCTGGCCCCGGCCGTGCTGGTGGGCACCGAGTGGTGGATGCAGCTGGGAGCCGTGGTGCTGTGGAGCGGACTGTTTGCAATGCTTTATAAAAAGTTTAAGGCTTAAGGTTTAAAGTTTAAGGTTTAAAGTTTAAGGTTTAAAGTTTAAGGTAATGAACATTGCGGTCATACTTGCAGGAGGTACCGGCAGCCGTATGGGTTCGTCGGTGCCTAAGCAGTTTATGCAGCTGCAGGAACGGGCAGTAATCGAGTACCCGATAGACACCTTCGACCGCCACGAGGCCATCGACGAGGTGGCTGTGGTGGTGCACCCCGACTGGCGGGGCGAAATGGAAGCCATCATGGCCCGAAACACCTGGAAGAAGCTGACGCGGCTGATTGACGGCGGTTCGGAACGCTATATGTCGACGCTGAATGCCGTGATGGCTTACATAGACTATCCTGACGACACCAACCTGCTGTTGCACGACGCGGCGCGGCCGTGGGTGAGCGACAAGGTGGTGACGAGGGTAGTGAATGCGCTGGAGACGCACGAGGCTGTGGGTGTGGCTGTTCCGAGCACGGACACGGTGTGGGAAGTGCATCCGGATATTGGAGTGGAGAGTGGAGAGTGGAGAGTGGAGAATGGGCTACCGCGCTTCGTGGCGCGCATACCGGAGCGCCGGTTGATGTGGCGTGCGCAGACCCCCCAGGCCTTCCGTCTGCCCTTGATACGCGACGCCTACCAGCGTGCCCTGCAGGACCCCCAGTTCCGTGCCACCGACGACTGCGGCGTGGTCCGGAACTACATGCCCGGCACGAAGATTGCCGTGGTGGAAGGGGAGGAGCGGAACAGAAAGATAACGTTTGCGGAGGATTTGGACTGTGCAGTAGGAACTTAATTATACGAATAAAAAAAACTGTATTATGAAGATTGTAGCGATGGTACCGATAAAGCTGAACAGCGAGAGGGTCAAAGAAAAAAATCTGAGGCCTTTTTCGGATGGAAAGCCGTTGGTGCAATTCATACTAGAAACTTTGATGAAATGCAAGCGTGTGGATGAGGTGTATGTGTATTGCAGCAGCGATCGCATCAAGGATTACCTGATAGATGGGGTGAGGTTCTTGAAAAGGCCTGAATACCTGGACGGCAATGCATGCAATTGCAATGATATTATCAGAGAATTCATGAAGGAGGTCGATGCCGACTATTATGTTGTTTCGCATGCCACGGCGCCATTCACTAAGCCGGCGAGTGTCGACAAGTGTGTCGATGTGGTGGTGGGGTCGACAGAGTATGATTCGGCTTTCACTGTCGAGAAAGTGCAGACTTTTCTGTGGCAGAACGGTAAGCCGATGAATTTCGACGTTGATCATTTTCCCCGGACACAGGATTTGACACCTATTTACATGGAAACGTCGGGGGCTTTTGTGTTCCCGAAGTGGGTGTTTGAAAAGTATTCGAGAAGGGTGGGGGAGAAGCCCTGCCTGGTAGAGGTGGAGCCCGTTGAGAGTTTGGACATCGACACGGAATATGACATGATGGTGGCGCAAGCCATATACAATCATCTGAAAGAAAAAGAATAAGAGGATATGGGAAAGGTACACATAGTGGACTGCACGATTAGGGACGGTGGTTATCTTCTTGACAAGAACTCGTCCCCGGAGTTTGTAAGAGGAATACTGCAGGGGCTCGTGGATGCAGGAATTGATTACACAGAAACAGGTTTTCTGCAGAGCAAACATAACGGAGAGACTATCGTATATCACAATTCGAAGGATGTGGTCAAGTATCTGCCGTTGGATGCCAAACGCACCACGTATCTTGGATTTTGCGATAATAGCCGTTATACACCAGAGGAGTTGGATGTCTGTGACGGAAAGTCTTTCAAATGGTTGCGTATATCATTTGCAAAACATGAAATTGAGGCATCATTGAGATTCTGCAAGTCGGCAATGGAGAAGGGCTATAGTGTCCAGTTCAACCCTATGGACAGCATCAGCTATTCGGAAAAGGAGAGAGAGGCGTTGATAAACCAGGTGAATGAGATTAAACCTGCTGTTTTTTCCATAGTGGACACTTTCGGTGCAATGTACATGACGGATTTGGAAAAGATTTTCCGGCAATTCGACAAACTGCTTGACGAAGGAATAATGATAGGCCTGCATTCGCATGACAATCTTGGACTTTCGTGCGCCTTGGCGGAGAGGATGGTGGATCTGGCGGGAGAAACCGTTAGGGAGGTGTGCATCGATGGCTCGCTATATGGTATGGGAAGAGGTGCCGGTAATGCCAAGACAGAATTACTTGCAGACTATCTAAACAAGCATTGCGGAACGGAATACAATGTTGAGATACTGCTGGAAACGATAGAAAAGTATATTTTGCCAATCCTGGGCAAAGTCCATTGGGGTTACGATCTTCCCATGTACGTATGCGGAACGAAACATTCACATGTTGATAATGTGAATCATCTGAGGGAGAAACACAACAGCTCCATTAGCGACATATTCAATGTTATAGAGATGCTGCCCCCGCAGCAGCGAACAAGATATGGCGCGGGATATTCGAAAACGGATTTCTCCCATTTAGACGAGTGCTATAACGAGTATAAAAAGAAAAACTAAACGATATGAATTGTTCTGAGTATTTGGTGGACTACTTGATAAAGAATGGTGTGACGGATGTCTTTGGCTACGCCGGAGGATACATTGTACCTTTTATGGATGCTCTGTACAGTCGTAGGAATGAAATAAAGGTGCATGTTTGCTACAATGAGCAAGGGTGTTCTTTTGCGGCAAACGGATATGCCCGGGCAAGTGGCAAACTAGGTGTTTATTTCACCACCTCCGGACCGGGTGCGGTGAATGCGTTTGGCGGCTTGGCAGATGCTTGGTTCGACAGTGTGCCGGTAATGGGTATTTGTGGCAATGTGCCCACCAATGAGAAGCGAGGTTTCTCCGGCATCCGTCAGAATGGATTCCAGGAGATGGACATAGTCTCCATGACCCGCCACATTACCAAATATTCAGTCACACCACTCAGCCCTATCGGTTTTCCGGACGTTGTTTCACGTGCCTACAATATGGCAATACTGGGTCGCAAGGGAGGCGTGATAATTGATTTTCCGTATGACATTCAAAAACAAGAAGTGGAATGAAATATAAAAAGCCTGTTTTGCTGGTTGGAAGCGGGGTTCGCGCCGCTGGTGCAGCCTCGATGATAGTTGAATTTGCTCATAAGACAGATATTCCTGTACTTACGACCATGAATGCCGTAGACCTGGCACAGGACGACCTGAGGATTGGCTTTATCGGTACCTATGGCAACCGGGTCTCAAACATGATTCTGGAAGAGGCGGATCTCGTTATATCGGTTGGAGCGCGTCTTGGTCTACGCCAAATTGGACACAAGCCCGAATGGTTTGCTCCCAAAGCGCACCTGATCCGGGCCGATGTGGACCAATACGAATTAAGCCGCAATGTGAAAGACCATGAAGAAAAGCACTTGATGGATGCTTCCGATTTCATGAAGTATCTTCTTTCTCAGGATTTCGGCACTTTCCCCGACTGGCATCGCCGGTGTATGGAAGCGAAACGCATCCTGGAACACATTGATAACACGGATGGCAATAATGTTATAGAGAAAATATCTTCACTGCTCCCCACAAATCCTATCGTCACTGTCGATGTGGGCCAGCATGAGTGCTGGTGCGCCCAATCCCTGACCATTAAGGGTTATGATGGACGCATCCTGATTGGTGGCGGATACGGTTCCATGGGTTGTGGTCTGCCGTACGCCATCGGAGCCGCAATTGCCATGGGGAAGACTTTTTGTATCACTGGCGATGGCGGTCTACAGATGAATATACAGGAACTCGAAGTTGTCGCCCGAGAGCATTTGCCCATAAAAATTCTTGTCATAAATAACAAGGCTCTTGGCAAGATTAGCGAAATACAGCATGGCTCCTATCACGATCGCTATGCTCAGACAACGATGGACAGCGGTTACAGTGTTCCCGATTTCGAAAAGGTTTCATTGGCATATGGCATTCGATCTGCAACCCTTAAGTCATATACCGAATTGGATTCTTATTCGGAATGGTTCATTGATGACGAGCCTTGTCTGCTGAATATTTTCATTCCGACGGAGACCCTCCTTATCCCGAAGATTAAGTGGGAGACTGGAAAGATTATGCCGGAGTTGCCCAGTGATGTTTATTCAAAGGTAAAGGAATTGTTGAGATGATACGCTTTCTGGTAATGGACGTCGATGGCACATTGACTGACGGAAAAATATACATGGGCGCCACCGGGGAAGCAATGAAAGCATTCGATGTCAAAGACGGTTGTGGCATTAAAGAAATATTGCCTCATTATGGTATTATTCCGGTTATTATTACTGCTAGGGAAAGTCTTATATTGCAAAATAGATGTGCTGAACTTAATATAACTGAATTACATCAGGGTGTCCGGGATAAGATGAGGTGTCTGAAACGCATTCTCGAAACTCATCATGGCTCCATGGGCGAAGTGGCCTATATTGGGGACGACTTATTGGACCTACCGTGTATCGAATCTGTACGCAATGCCGGCGGACTTGCTGGGTGCCCGTCCGATGCAATCTCCTCGGTTGTTGACAATTGTCAGTTCGTCTCTTCCAATCGTTCCGGTGAAGGAGCTGTACGTGATTTTATCGAATTCATTATCTCAGAGCAGGGGAGTTTCCCTCATATGAATTGTTGCATTGATGACGCGATAGATTATATCATGTCTCTCGACTACGAAAAGCTATCACATGGGCGCCATGAGGTAAGCGATGACTTTTTCTACAATGTGATGGAATATGTACCAGCTATGGAAAATGAATCGGTCTATGAATCACATCGAAAATATATTGACATTCAGAGGGTGGTTGCTGGAGAAGAATGGTTATATAAAGCTGATGTGATGAAGCTTCACCGTGCAACCGAATACGATACCCTCAATGATGTTGTCCTATATCGTGATTCTGTTCAGCGTGGCAGAATGCTTTTACGTCCGGGGACATGCGTGGTCCTATATCCCGAAGATGCCCATCGTACAGCTCGTAGAATCGATGCCCCCGTAAAGAAGATTGTTGGTAAACTGCGTATAGAATAATGGTTAAAAAAAAAATCTGTTCAGCCGATGGTCGGTTGACAATACCTTATGACGAGGTTACCCATGTTTGCATAACCCCCTCCATCCATGCTTTATTGCAGTATTTGCTGCTTTTCGACAAGGATACAGTGGCCAATCATACCGCATACTTTCTTGGCTACGCTGTACCGACTGAGGTGGCATCGCATTTGGCTGCTGTGAGAGTGTCTTTCGGACAGACAGGGGAGAAAATGTCTCTGCGAAGGGCGTTGTGCAAGTTTAGAGATCGATTGTTGTGCGGTTGGAAGTTCCCTTTTATCAAATCGGCCCAGGTATTCGCTTTTGATGTTGGATTTGCCCCGTCGTTTATTGGCAAATGTAAATATGCCCTTCTTTCTGACGGTCCTCTAGGAATCTCGCAGAACATGCAGTTGAAAAGTGTCGAGTATCAGCGGCAGCTGAAACGAAGTCACACTCTTCGAGGTAAAATGGAAGAACTGCTGTATGGCCCTGTGGCGGTATTCGGATGGGGAAACAATCCACAGTGCACAGCATTCTATTTGACCGAGGAAAACGATGCAGTGGTTTTTAAAGACAAACCGGTGTATATTAAGTCGATGGAACGGATGTGGGCGGACGCTTCCACGGAGAGTCGTGCTTTCGTGATGCATGTGTTCAGTGTGGGTAAAGACGATATCTCCCTTTTATCCAGTCGACATTGCATGTTTCTTACCCAGCCAATGGTTGACGACCAGATACTGTCCGAGTCTGAATATGTGGATATCCTTAAAAAGATTTTTCACTGTTATGGGGAGGAAAATCTGCTACTCAAACTGCATCCTCGCGATCGATTCGATTATCGAAAATATTTTCCACAGGTTGCCATATATGACAAGAAGGTCAACATGCAACTTTTGGTATTGCTCGGCGCAAGTGTCGACCGGGCAATTACCATCTGCTCCTCCTCAATCAATTCTTTCCCCGAAAGTGTTGAGGCTGATTGGTATGGAAGTGATATACACCCGCGATTGAAGGCTCATTTCGGGAAAATGGTACCTCCTTACAGAAAATACAACCAGATGGCTCTCTAGGTTTTCAGCAGTCCCCGTGTGACGTTCTTGCGGAAGGCCACCAGTTTGTTGCCTTTGGAGAATTGGCCTTTCAGGGCGAAGCCTGTCCACAGCACCATCGTGCCGCCCCATTTGACGGCTTCTTTCAGCAGGCGGTTCAGGTATTTCTTCCGGCCTATCTGTTGTGTGCGGTAGCGTTCGCTGACGCCGATGCCGTAGGTCAGCCGGTCGAAGTAGTCCTGCGTTAGTTTCTTGGGCGGTATGAGGTGGTAGAGGATGGCGTTCGGCAGGTAGTAGAACTTCATGCCGCGCGACGTCATCTTGTCGAAGAGGTCCTTCTCCTCGGCACCGATGAGACTGTTGCCTTTGCGGCCCAGCTCGACGTTGAACAGGCCCACCTCGTCGAATACGCTCTTGCGGTAGGCTGCGTTGCCGCCGCCGGGGAAAGCCCCCTTGGGGAACTCCCGTTCGCGTGTGCCGAGGTTCAGCTCGCCGGTGACGAGCTGGCGCGTGTAGTGGCTCATCCACGAAGGCTCCTCGCAGCCGTCGTAGCGCGGGGTGATGGGGCCTCCGGCAGCCACAGCCTCCTTGTTGCGGTTGAAGAAGTCGGCGTATGTCTGAAGGTATTCCCGGTTCACCACCGCGTCGTCGTCCACATACACCAGCACCTCGCCCTGCGACTCCATGATGCCGCGGTTGCGGGCATACGACAGTCCCTGCTGCTTTTCCACGCAGTAGCGCATCGCCACCTCGGGGTGGTCCTTCGCAAAGCGCTGGCACTCGCTCTCGGTGCCGTCGGTGCTGTTGTTGTTCACCAGCACTATCTCATAGTCTCCAAAACCTCCCGCGGCGATACTCTGCAGCACGTTGTAGATGTATCGCTCGCGGTTGTAGGTGCACAGGATGACGCTCAGCATCATGCCTTTTCCTCCTTCTTTTTCTTTCTCCAGTATACCAGCACGATGGCTCCGGCCATGGCCAGCAGTGTCACGATGGACACCACCACGCCGATGCTCTCCAGGCGGTTGAATCGCGGAGCCTCGTTCTTGAATTCAATCACGTGGTTGCCGGCAGGCACCACCATGGCGCGCAGCACGTAGTTGGCACGGATGTATTCGGCCGGCTGCCCGTCGATGTAGGCACGCCAGTCGGGAGCATAGTGTATCTCGCTGAACACCGCCAGCATGTCCTTCGTGCTCCGGCTCTCGTATTTGATATAGTCGGAGTTCTTCACGGCATCCGGCACCAGCCGTATGCTTGCCGCGCTGTCCACTGCCCACTGTCCGCTCGCCACTTTCCACTTGCTGGTGTCCACCACCGCCGTGCGGGCGGGGTCGAAGCCGCGCAGGGCCATGATCTCCTCGTCGGCGCTGCCCACGGCTTTCACCTCCTGCACGAACCAGGCGTTGCCCAGGGCGTCGGGGTTGCGCATCACCACGGCCTGGTTGCCCTGGCGCTGAACCACATAGCGCATGTTCAGCATGTTCAGCACGGCCTGGTTGCCATAGCCGATATGGAAACTGATAAGGTCTTGGTAGCGGTTGAGTTTCGCCGGGCTGTAGCCGCCAATCTGGTCGTGGAAGGCCGAGGGAATGGCGTCGTTGAACACGTCGGTGGCCAGGTTGAACACACGGTAGTCGTGGTCGCCGTAGCGCTGCGCCTGCTGGTCGATGTCGTAGTCGTACTGCTGGCGTTTCAGTGTCAGCTGCTCTTTCTCCACGTAGTTGTTGTCGTTCAGGTAGCGGCGGTCGATGCCCCAGAGGTCGACCACAATCAGCACTCCCACCAGGCTCATGGCAATCCACTGCTTCTTCAGCTTCTCGTTGTTGTAGAGCCACAGCACGGCGGCGGTGAGCAGGATGAAAATCAGGCTGCGCCACGAGTCGCTCTTCAGCAGCGAGGCGCGCTCGCCCTTCAGCAGGTCGGAAGCCAGCTGCCAGTATTGTCCGTAGGACTGTTCGCCGTACTTGGCGTCGAACGAGCCGCTGTATCCAAAGCTGCCCGAAGCCACCATCACGCCCAGTATCAGCACTCCCAGGGCACCGGTGGCGATGTACAGGGCGCGGTTCACCCGCTGGCGGTCGCGATCTTTGTCGAACACGGCCTTCAGCGTCAGCGCCGCCAGCAAGGCCATGCACACATTGGCCAGTACCAGCGCCATGCTCGGCGTGCGGAACTTGTTGTAGAGGGGCACGTTGTTGAACATCCACTCGTTGAATCCCATCAGGTTGCTGCCCCACGACAGCATGATGGCCAGCACGCTTGCCGCCAGTATCCACCAGCGTTCGGGCCCTTTGGTCAGCATCATGCCCATGAGGAAGAGCAGTATCACGATGGCGCCGAAGTACACCGGACCGCTCGTTCCCGGCTGGCCGCCCCAGTAGAGGGGTGCCTGCTCGGTGCGGAAGGTGCGGCCGTATTCGCTCTCGGCGTCGATGGGCTCGTTGTTGCTTCCTCCCAGGGCGCCGGGCACCAGCAGCGTGTAGGTCTCGCCGATGCCGTAGCTCCAGTTGTAGGCGTAGTTGATGTCCAGACCGTCCTTCTGCATCTGGTCCTCGGTCAGCTTCTGGCCGTCGGGGCCTATGGTCAGCTCGCCGCCGCCGCGCATGGTGTATTTCACGTATTCCTCGTTCACCATCAGCAGTCTCACGTTGCAGCCGAAGGCCAGCACGGCACCCGCCACCAGTATGCCCGTCTTCAGGGCGAAGGAGGGCAGCTTGTGCTTGCGGATGGCCACCACCAGGTAGGCGATGCCGATCATCAGGCAGGCTATGGCGGTGTAGAGAGTTATCTGTATGTGGTTGAAGGCTATCTGCACCGTCAGGGCGAAGGTGAACAGCAGGCTCCCCCACAGCACGCGCCTGGTGCGGCGCTTCTTGTCAAGTGTCTCGTCCACAGCGCTCTTCAGCGCCAGCACCATGCCTGCCATCACCGGTGCCATCATGCCCATGGCCCATGCCTTGGTGATGTGGCCCGCCTGGATGATGATGATATTGTAGCTGCCCAAGCCGAAGCCCAGGGCTCCGATGAGGGCCAGCCACGGATTCAGGCCGAAGGCTATCAGGGCCACGTAGAACCCCAGCAGGTAGAGGAACAGCACACCGATGTTGCGGTCCAGACCCAGCCAGCGCAGCGTCAGCGCGCCGGTGGCGGGCTGGAAGACCTGCTTCTGCGGGTCGTTGGTAATCTGGTAGCCGGGCATGCCGCTGAACATGGAACTGTTCCAGTGGGGCGTCTTGCCGGTCAGTTGTTTCTCAGCCTTCTGGCTGTAGGCCATAGCCTCGAAGTGCTCGATGTCGCCTTGGCGTATCACCTTGCCGCCCAGGGCGGGCGACATGTACACGCATCCCACTGCCAGCATCAGCACAACCATCAACACATGAATCCAAACGTTCTTCTTTTTCATCTTATTAAGTTTTAAAGTCGTAGAGCCGTAGAGTTATAGAGTCGTTGCCTCTACGATAATAAATTATTTATTGTTTATACTTTTTATCAAGCTGTTTATTCCAGACGATATCACTCGTGATTTGCTCCGAATGTCCTCTGCATCTTCTGGACTGCAGATTCGTAAATCCTCACACAAATAAGCCATACTTCTGACCTCGGAGCAACTGCCGTGAGCGATATTGAGGAAATTGGCGTATTTTGAATCCGATCCACTGTCTGCACCTTCGGCAATATTGTTCATTATACTCACTGCTGCACGTTGTATTTGGTCCTTGAATCCCCAATCTCGACAAACTTCCATTATCCGGTAAATTAGTTTGACAAGTTCGCGTGCTTCCTGCCAAACGAACAGATTCTCAAAGCTTGTTTTCATGTTATATTTATGTTTGTAAGTATATCCTTTTATAACCTCTATGTCTTTACGTCTCTACCCCTCTACGCCTTTACGACTCTACGTCTCTACGACTTTACGACTCTACGACTTCCCTCCCCCATTTATTTTCGGGTATTCCACGCGCACGTGGTAGATGCTCATCATCTTCTCTTTCAGTATCTTCCTTACGCGGGCGATGTCGCCGTAGCTCAGGGGGCAGTTGTCCAGCTGTCCGGCGGCTATCTTGCCGTCTATCAGCTTGTCGATCATGGCGTCCGTGCTCTCCTTGGTATGGTTTTTGAGGCTGCGGCAGGCCGCCTCGACGGTGTCCACGATCATCACCACGGCCGTCTCGCGGCTGTAGGGGCGCGGACCGGGGTAGCGGAAGGCGCTCACGTCGAAGTCGCCGTCGGGGTGTTTCTCCAGCTCCTTGGCGTAGAAATAGCCCGTCATGGTGGTGCCGTGGTGCGTGCGTATGAAGTCCTGCACCTCGGCGGGCAGATGGTATTTGCGCGCCTGCTTGAGGCCCTCGGTGACGTGGCTGGTAATCATGCGCGCGCTCTCCTCATTGTCCAGCTCGTCGTGGGGGTTGAAGCCGCTGGTCTGGTTCTCCGTGAAATAGATGGGGTTGCGGATTTTGCCGATGTCGTGGTACAGGGCGCCGACCCTCGCCAGCAGCGCGTCGCCGCCCAGCTCGGAGACCACGTCCTCCGCAATGTTGGCCACCTGCACCGAGTGCTGGAACGTCCCCGGGGCTCGGCGGCTCAAAGTACGCA
>Ga0326513_10002531_pt1 | contig 13479 bp, 17 predicted proteins | sample 2_2465_0518_D_FD_203654 | JGI IMG/M metagenome (GOLD analysis project Ga0326513, IMG submission 203654) | Bovine rumen microbial communities from UC Davis, California, United States - 2_2465_0518 | ecosystem: Host-associated > Mammals > Digestive system > Stomach > Rumen | place: USA...
CTCTACTTGGGAGATGGGAACACCAGCCATGTATCTCAAATCCAACACGCAGTCTACTGGAACGGGTCGCAGGGCTACTCTTTCAGTGACTGATGCATATGGCGGAAGCGAAACGATGTTCGGGGAGGACAGATGGGGATTATCATCGGGCGGATACACTTATAGAGCAATTGCTCTCAATAAGCCTGACAGGTCTGAAGAGCAGTATGTCCAGATAAGGTCATACCCTAATTCGTTCCAGATTTATTCTCCCACATACTACCCTGTCGATGGGAGCGGAAACCCTAGACCCCCTGCGGCTGATATGCTCATGACTAGTGGCAACATAGCCGTTGACCCCAGAATCGTTCACACCACTGGAAACGAGACTATCGCTGGCGATAAGACCCTAACTGGTATGCCAGTAGTGTCTGCATCCCAATCGACAGTCGAGATGGCAAGCACGACCTCAGCATCGACCACAGGATGGAAGAGTGTGGTCAATCACAGAGACCAAGGCTCTCTGCTTGCGAACTCCATCGTGATGGTCAACTCGAACAACAACTGCATGGAGACAAGGGTATACAAGCCCGATAGAAGCGGCTACAACTGGATTCGTCACAACGTCTATTCCGACCATGAGGAACTGCTCATGCAGCCGTACTATCCTGTCGATGGCAGCGGAAACCCTCAGCCTCTGACCGCTGGTGCGCTGGTCTCAAGCGGAAACGTTGCAGTAGACCCAAGAATCGTTCATACCACTGGGAATGAGACTATTGCTGGTGCTAAGACATTCTCTAAACCTACTTCTCTTGCTATACACGAATCCCTGTCGAACAACGCATGGGGATGGCGCAAGATGCTGGTGTCTCCGACATTCTCGAACCAGAACGACGTGAACATAGCCATCTTCGAGTTGACAGACAATACTGGACACCATGCGAGATTCCAACTTACAGGGAGGAGTGCATCGCTGATAGCGTTGAAGATAGTATTTGGAGATTATCTTACGAACAATATCAAAGTCAGTAGGGATTCCAATGGCGAGATTACCATATGGAGTAGAGCCTACAGGGTAATAGCGACCTTGTTATACGAGGTTCACGCTGGCTCTAATACTGTGACGTTTACGGATAGTGGAACAACGGCTTTGTTTGACGAGCCTACTACAGACACGTACGCACAGGTGATTCAGCCAAACTGAGGTGAAAAGACATGAAAGCATTGATAAAACAGAAGCCTGAGAGCCAGAAAGAAGTCTTCTTCGAGACGGACTGGCTTCCATGGATGGACAGCGAGACGGGCGCACCCTTGAACTCCGAGCCTTACGGCTACGGACTCTGCGAGGATGCGCAGAGCGACAACCCCGATGACTACGTGCTGACCAGACACATCAGCACGGACGAGTATGGGGATGAAATCGTCACTCTGACCGCTGAACTCAAGGACGGCTGGAAGATCGGAGAGTGAGCCAGATGTGGAAGCCGTTCACACCGTTCTCTGTGCCGATGCAAGTCCTCACGACCACTACGACCAAGGTCAATGGGGTCATAGTCAAGCAACGTGTTGAGGGGAGGAGATTCCTCGGCAGCGTTAGGACTTTCGGAGGCTCGGAGAACGTTGTGGACGGCATGACGGTAGTCGAGGACACGGCTACCGTCAACTGCTGGTACAGTCCGGACATCGTGTCCGGCATAGCCGTAAGGATGCTTACGGACGGTAGCGAGTGGGAGATTCTCGGAACGCCTGAGAACGTGGAGATGCGTAACCAGTGGCTGGTCTTCAAGATTCGCAGAATCAAGGGAGGAGCGTGAGATGGCTAAGCGTAGGAGACAGGTCGCATTCTCTTTCGACTTCTCGCCAGCCATCGAGATGGTGGACGGTCTCGCCAAGATGACCGATAGGGAGATCGAAACCGCAATGGGCAAAGCCTACGACAGAGCGATGAAAATCCCTCTCCAGACCATGCAAGAGTGGTTCGAGTACGTCCACCACAGGAGCGGTCGCACCATCGGTGCTTGGCACGATGGAGAGACCAAGCGTGTCGGAGACATCATCCTCTACCAGTACGGCTATGACAAGAGAAAGGGCGGTCTCAACGCCATCTTCTTCGAGTACGGCACACCGAGAATCAGACCCGAATTCGTCATGTACTACAGCATGAAGAACCATTACGACTTGGCGATGGACATAATCGAGGAGACCCTGTGGGCGGAAGTGGGAAAGGTTCTTAAGAACAAGAACGGTCAGAGGACTCTGGAGAGTTATCTATGACTTGGACTGCTCTTGAGGGAGTTCTTGAGGCATCCGGCTATCCGTATGCGAGGCAAGGGTCGTATGCGGAATCGGAGGAACTTCCTCCCACTTTCCTAACGTTCTGGAACATCGATGTGCCATCGGACAGTTTCTACGATGACGATGCGCATCGCAGAATCTGGAGATGGCAAATCTACCTGTACACGAAAGACCCAAGGCTGCTCTATTCCGTCTTGGACGATGTGCTGGCTGATGCCAAGAGCAGAGGCTTCGTCATCGAGGTCAATGCTCGTGACATCGAGACGGACACACCGGACTATGTCGGCAGAACTGCACGCATTTTATATTCAGAAACCCTTTATGAGTAAATCGAGGTATTGAAATGGCAATCACCGAGTACAGAGGGGTACGTGACCTGTATTATGCGCCTGTCACCGAGGACAGCGAGAATGCCTACGTCACCGGAACTCCCAAGAAGTTGGCTGGTGTGGCTACCGTCTCCAAGACCACCACATCCAGCGCAGAGGCACACTACTACGACAACGTTCCGGCAGTCGTGATCTCCACCAGCGGTGCTGACGAGGTCACGCTTACCGTCTCCGCTATACCCATCGATGTTCTGGCTGAGATCACCGGGCAGACCTACGACTCGACTCATGGTGCGATAATCGAGGGAACTCGCCAGCACCAAGAGTTCGCCATCGGCTACGTGACCAAGAAGACGGACGGAACTGAGATGTACGTTTGGAGGCTCAAAGGAGTGTTCAACATCCCCGACCAGACCTCCAACACCGAGGATGACGGCACTGATGCTGAGGGTCAAGAGGTCACTTACACCGGAGTCCAGACCACCCACAAGTTCACCGTCACCGGCAAGGGAGCAAAGGCTCTCGCAGTCGATGACGGTCTCGCACTGGCTCAGACCTCTAATTGGTTCTCAGCGGTCGTGACTCCCGACACCATCACTACCAGAGCGTGATTCCAAATGATTTACACGCTGCGTGTCTACAAGGGCAAGGATGTGGAGAAGACCTACAAGATTGAGGACACTTTCATCACATCCGGTGTCTGCATGGACGTTTTCCGTGTGGTTGATGTCGATACCCTCGTAAGAGCCGGTAGCGACAGTGGGATGGCAATCGAGATGGCACGCAGCGTGATTCGTGCTTTCATGGACTTCTATCCCATCGTCAAGGAGATTTTCCCCGACATCACGGAGGACGAGTATCGTAGGACAGTTCCGAGGGATGTGGGCAGCCTCATGATGGGCATCATCCAGTACGCTTTCGGACAACTGGCTCATGTGGAGTCCGAAAAAAATCGAAGTCTCCTCTGAGGGATGATCTCCCTCTGGCTGATGCTCTCATGATGGCGATGGTAGCCTTGTCGGACAGATTCCCATCGCTGAATCCCTATCTGATACGCCAGATGCCGATTCGTGAGTTCTGCATCATGCTGGATGGTGCGAAAAAATCCGCTAAGAGGTCTAAGCGTGCTAAGAAGTACGAGAACTGGAGACCAGCCGGGGATGACTGGTTCTGAAACCCTTTCCCCCATCATTGTATTACAAAGTATTATATACTGAGTCGCTTATGTACTAATCATGACATACGTGTACTACAGGCACAACGACAAGACCGCAAGGATAGTCATCGAGGACGAGACCGATGACTGTTTCGATGACCTCGTCAAGCAGTATCCTCTCTCCTCGGACTTCCTCTACGGAAAGAACATCATCGACATAGACGATGAGGTTCGTGACTGCGACATCGAGATAACCGATGACCTCTCCCTCATAGGATGGCTGGCAGCATGATGGTCTACATGACGAGGGCAGACGGCAAGTGGGCTGGATTCGACTTCGGAGACGTTTCCGAGGTCGAGGATTTCTGGTGCTTCATCGACCAAGCCTCTCCCGAACTCTGGAATGCGCTTCCGGACGATGCCGAGTTCTCCGAGGTCAGACCCTCGGAGTGCGAGACGTTCGTCCGTCTCGATGACCTCGTGGCTTGGGCAGACGAGCCTAACCACGTGCGCTACATCGTCACCATCGAGCGTGAGAGTCAAGAGCCGAGGGAGGTCGAGATGTACGTCTATGACGATGCGATGGACTATGCCGAGGAGGTCTGGGATGAGATCGCAGACGGCAAGGTCTGTGTCGTGAGGCTGCCGGACGGTGAGGTCTTGTGGAGCAGAGGCTTCTGAATCTGCGCACGTGCGAGTAGCATCTGTGGTCTGAACTGATGCCGTGCCTTGAGTCTCTCAGACGGCAAGGTCACGGTGTCGCATTCGACAGAAGCACCGGATGGCTCTACATGACGGACGAGCCGTCCGAGTATCCAGCACCGACACAGTACAAGGAGGGATGGGAATGTGGAAACTGATAATCGAGGAATGGCAGAGCGAGAGAGGGCTTTTCGAGAGCCGTAGGGATGCGCACAATCTTCTAACGGCTCTTGCGAGGTCTCATCCGGAGATTACGATAAGGCTGGTGAGAGCGTGATTGGGATAGTGATTGACCCATACGGACACGTGGAGAGCAAGGACATCGAGGATTCGGTGGACGGCATCCACCAAGCGATTGGCTGCGAGTGCTTCGATGTCGTGCCGATGCTCGTGGACGGTGAGAGATACACGGTGTACTGCGATGACGAGGGCTACTTCAAGACCCATATCGTGCCGACAATCGTCTCGGCAGACGGCAGAGTCAGAATCGTGGGCAAATGCCTCATCGTCAATGCAGAGGAGGGATGCGATCTCGCCAAGTCCGACATCAAGCGCATCCTCAACCGTGTGAGGCTGATCTCTGATGGTGCGAGGTATCATGAAGTGGTGATGTGCGATGCACGAGGTCTGCCACATCAAGAGCGATTCGACCATGCTCATCCTCCGTGATTCCGAGCCTCATCAAGCCGTGGTGGTCATCGAGGATTTCCGCATCCGTCTCAAAGCGGATGAGATTGAGGCTCTGCTCCACGGACTTAAGCACGGATGGGATGCGCACGTGGTCGCAACGGAGGACAACGTCACGATAAGGCTGGACTCGGCTGGCATCACTTTCTATCGGTGGACGTTCCATAAGGTCACAGTGATGCCGGACAACGTCCTCTACGAGCAGATGATAGTCGCTTTGGAGGACTGCCTATGATGAATCCATACGAGGACGATGACGAGGTCGATGCGCTGACGGAAGCCCTCAGAAACGGCAGATTGACGGTGTGGAATCTCAGAATCTGCATGGGTCATGGCGAGCGCACCACCGAGATGCTGGAAGAACTGGAACGTAAGGGAATAGCCACGAGGTCTGTCAACCGTTACGGAATGGATGTCTGGCACATCGATTCGTAAGAATCCTTAAAACCTCTTACACCATCCGTTTTTATAGTATGCCAGAAAAAGATCGTTATATCGGCATCTCGATGGGCTTGAACATCCAAGATTTGAAACTTGGACTGTCCGAAGCCAAGTCCGAGATGGCTCTCGCTGAGTCGGAGTTCAAAAAGAGGACTGCCGGACTCGATGCTTGGGAAGACTCAGTCGAGGGATTGGCGGAAAAACTCGTGGCTCTCGGCTCGAAAATCGAGACCCAGAAAGGTCTTGTCGAAGCGTATGGGAACGAGTGGCAGAGGGTCGTTGACCAGTACGGTGAGGGAAGCAAAAAGGCTAACGAAGCCTTGACCAAGTACAACAATGCGCAAACGACTCTCGAAAAGATGCAGAAAGAGTACGAGACCTTTGCCGATACTCTCTCCGACATCGCAGAGAACGGAGACCTCGCATCCAAAGGAGCAGACTCTCTCCAAGGCTCTATCGAGAGGTTGAACAAGCACATCTCCGACCAGAAAGACACTATCGCCAGAACCGAGCAGCAACTCGAAAGTGTCAAGGGCGAGTATGGGGAGGACTCGCAAGAAGCGGAGAAACTGACCAAGAAACTGGAAACCCAGAAAGATCAACTCGAAACCTTGGAGAGCGCACTTGAGGTCTACCAAGGAGCGTTGGACGATTCCGAAACCGAGGCTCGTGAGACCGGAAACGAGTTCGATTCTCTCACCGGCTCGATAAAGGATGCCGATGCAGCAGCCGACGGTGCGAACACCGGTGGATTTGCGAACCTAAAATCGGGTCTTGAGGGATTCAGAGATAAGGTTCTGTCCAAGATGACGGATGTGGTCAAAGACCTTGCGACCTCTACTTTCAACTTGGGCATTGACTTCACCGGCACGATGTCCAACATCCAAGCGACATCCGGTGCGACTGCCGAGGAGATGGAGGTTCTTGAACAGGCAGCGAGGGATGCCGGTGCTACGACCACGTTCAGCGCAACGGAGGCTGCTCAAGCGATAGGTTTCATGAGCCTTGCCGGATGGGATGCCGAGCAATCGACCACTGCTCTCGGTGGTGTCCTCGACCTCGCAGCCGCATCGGGGATGGACTTGGCGAAAGCATCCGATATGGTCACGGACTATATGTCTGCGTTCGGATTGGAGGCAGATCAATCCGGGAAGTTCGCTGACACGCTTGCCTATGCCCAGAGCCATGCCAACACGACTGCGGAACAACTCGGAGAAGCCTACAAGAACTCCGCTGCGACACTTCATGCGAATGGGCAGTCTGTGGAGACCGTCACGGCTCTGCTCTCTGCGATGGCTAATCAAGGTATAAAAGGGTCTGAAGCCGGTACAGCCTTGTCAGCCGTCATGCGTGACATCACGCAGAAGATGGAGGACGGAAGCATCGCCATCGGGGATGCCAACGTCTCTGTGGTGGATGCCGATGGGAACTTCCGTTCTCTGACCGATATCCTCGCAGATGTCGAGAAAGAGACCCAAGGCATGACGGATGCGCAGAGAGCCACTGCTTTACAGACCACGTTCACGTCTGACTCGATGAAAGCCTTGAACATGATTCTCGGACAGGGTACTGGCTCGATAAAGGCTTTCGAGGGAGAACTCGCCAACTCGGACGGCACTGCCAAGCAGATGGCTGAGACGATGAACGACAACCTTGGCGGAGACATAAAGAAGTTGCAGTCAGCGTTCGAGGAACTCCAACTCAAACTTTTCGATTTGCTTGAAGGGCCTCTAAGGGGTATCGTGGGCTTCATCACCGATAATCTTCCGCTGGTCATCACGCTTGTTGCCGGTGTCGGTGCTGCTTTCGCAGCATGGAAAGTGGCATCCGTCCTCGGTGAGATGTCATCTGCGATAAAGAACATCATCCCCATCCTAACGACCCTAACGTCCACTACGGCTCTAAGCACTGCCGGGGAGATCGCACACACCGCTGCGACCACAGCCATGACCGCTGCGCAAGGTCTCGCCACGGCAGCGACAACTGCCCTAAGCGGTGCGATGGCTTTCCTCGCTGCGAATCCCATCGTCCTCGTGGTGGCTGCCATCGCTGGTCTAATCGCAGCACTTGTATGGCTCTGGGATAACTGCGAAGAGTTCAGACAGGCGGTCGAAGCCATATGGGATGCTATCGTGGGCTTCTTCACGTGGGCTTACGATGAGATCGTCAAGGTCTGGAACGGCATCGTGGACTTCTTCGGTGGAGTCTGGGAGGGCATCCAAGGAGCGTTCGATGGTGTCGGGGATTTCTTCTCGGATGTCGGGGAGACCGCTGCGAGTTTCTTCGAAGACCCTTGGGGAACGACCCAGAAGTTCTTCCAAGACACCGTAAGCACCGTCAAGAACTGCTTTGTCGGAGTAGCCGAGTTCTTCGGCATCAACGGAGAGGATGCTGCAAAGGCGTTCGAAAAGGCTTGGGAGACTGTCAAAGGCTTCTTCGACTCCATCGTCAAGGGCATCGAGACCGTTTTCAACGGCATCGTCAGTTTCTTCAGCGACCTCGGAGCGAATGCGGTCAAGTTCTTCGAAGACCCTTGGGGAAGCATAACGTCTTTCTTCGGAGGCATCTGGTCGAGCATCCAAGGTGCGTTCAGCGGAGTCGGTGATTTCTTCGGCAACGTCTTCGGTGGTGCGGTCAAAGGCATCCAAGATGCTTTCAACGGCATCAAGTCTTTCTTCGAGGGCATATTCAACTCCATCGTGGGCATCTTCCAGCCGATTCTGTCGTTCTTCGGCATCAACATCGGCACGAAGAACGACCCCAAGGCTCAACTGAAGAACCAGATTGCCGATGCCAAGAAACAGGTCGAGAGCCTCACGACCAAGCAGTCGCTTGATGCGAGTGATTGGAGCAACGCATCTCGTACCTACGGCTACGGCTCATGGCAAGAGACCAACGCACGCAATGTGTACAGCAAGACCTCAAGCGATCTCACCAACGCCAAGACCAACCTCGCCAAACTGGAGAAGCAACTCAGCGACATGGAGGGTCAGTCATCCGGTGGCATGGGAAGCGCAGCGCAAGACCTCGGCAAGTCCATCTTCGATGGCTTGAGCAAGGGTCTCAGCGGAATCGGAGACCTCATCACCAAGCCTTTCACGGATGCATGGAACTCGATAACCGGCATCTTCTCCGGTGTCGGGGATTGGTTCAACAAGAACGTCATGAAGCCTGTGGGAGATGCGGTCAAGGGCATCACCGACACTGTCGGAGACATCACCGGAGGAATCACAGAGGGAATAAGCAAAGGAGCGAGCGATGTCGTAGGAGGAGTCCAGAAGTTCGGTGAGGACGTTTACAACGGATTCTGCAGTTTCTTCGGTATCCGCAGTCCGTCCAGACTCATGCGTGACAAGGTGGGGAAGATGCTGGCTCTCGGTGTCGGACAGGGTATCGACATCGGCACGAGCGATGTCATCGATTCCATCCGTAATCTCAGCACGGATGCTTCCGATGCTCTCAGCATCAGCGGTGGCACAGGGCTTGGAAACACCACCGTGGTCTACAATCAAACTATAAACTCGCCAGAGCCTTTGACGGCTGGACAGATTTACAGAGACACGAGGTCTCTCATCGGTAGGAGGACTTGGGCATGATTGGAATAACATTCAGAGACAACGAGGTTGACGAGAAACTGGTGAGGCTGATTGGCACGGAGGGTCTCGATGCCGGCTGCGTAGAGACATCCGTGACTCCCTATGCCGGAATAGACGGTGGTGCGGTCAGCGGAATCCGTCTCGGCACGAGGACAATCAGATTCGTCTATGCGGTCATAGGAGAGCCGGAGACCGCCAGAGCGATGGTCTACGAGGTCTTCGAGCCGAAGCGTGCCGGTACTCTAAGGCTCGCTACGAGCGACAAGACCGTCACTATCAGAGCCTATGTGGGCAATGTCGAATGCGACTTCTGGTCTCAAAAGGAGGAGATCACCGTCACGCTGACCTGTCCAGACCCTTGGTTCTACAATGTCGAGGAGCAGACGTACCAGCCGGAGACCAACCAGTGGACGATAACCCAGAACCGTGGCTCGTCCGTGGGCTTCGTGGCACAGGTCAAGAGAAGCGGTTACGTCCGTTACGGTGGCGAGACCCAAAGGCTGGCATGGGATTGCTCGCAGATTCTCCCGACCACCGCAGTGCTGACCCTCGACATGAGGGAGGGTCATCGTGACCTCTACATCGAGGAGAACGGAGTCAGAACCTCCTATCTCCAGTACGTCACCGAGTGGTACTGGCAGACCTGTCCTCATCTGCCGGAGGGTAGGAACGGAATCGTGAGGTCTACTGCCGTGGCTGGAACTCTTACCGTACGTGAGAGGTGGGCTGGACTATGATGCTCTCGCACTACCGTCTTCATGAGGAGGGATACCACTTTGTTCTGCTCGACATCATCGAGGATGCCATCTCGGTGGTCTGGACTCAGAGATGGCAAGACTATGGGGAGGCGGAAATCAGAATCCCTCTGGGATACGACATCCGCATCAACGACCTCATGCACATCATGGAGAGACGGATGTCCGTCCTCGTGGTCTCCGTGACGGAGACGGACAAGGAGATGACTCTGCTATGCACGGACGTTCTGTCGATGCTGGACAGGAGGATCATCTATCCCTCGGTGTCGCATGACGGATATCTCGCAACGTTCTTTCGCAAGATACTCAACCGCTATGCGAGAGAATTCAACGAGGACGAGGATGCGCTGCCTTACGAACTTGGCAACATCGATGCCATCACGCAGTCAGCCACCATCCAGAGGTCTTTCAAACCTGTGGGCAAATGTCTCGTGGACATCTCCAAGATATACGGCTTCTCCCTTGAGACGGAACTGAGCATCAGCGGCTACCTCAAAATCAACGCACGTGTGCCGTCAGCGACCCACACATGGGGAGTGGGGAGGAATGTCGCATCCTACACGCTGAACTCCGACATACAGGAGAGCCGTAATTGGGCTTACGTGGCTGCACAGGAGGGAGAGAACGGACTGAGGACGGTCGTACAGGTCGGAGACGATACCGCCACATGGCTCGACAGGATGGAGATGTACGTGGACAGGAGAGACATCCCTGTCTATAACATCCCTTACGACTCTATGGTCGAGCAGTACGGAAGCATCACCGACAGCGTATCGATGACCTTATACACTGTAACCCAAGGCACATCCGCACCATACACGATTGTGGATGTGAGCCTTGCTGGTAACGTGTATTTCGGAGATGTGCTATCCAACATCCGTGTGGAGTCTCTCACCAAGGATTGGGGTGGCGCAGCCCTCGACCAGATGATCCCTCTGATGGACACATCCGTCAAGAGGAGACCCTACTATGCGACATGGGATGCCACGAACCAGAACTGGAGCGTGACCATCCTCGGCACGACTTTCACCATCCCGATGACTGCCGTCACCAACGGACTTTGCAAGCCAACATATGCTTTCATTCACACGATGCTGACGAGCATCGGAGAGGATGCTCTGGCTGAGCAGCAGCCTGTCGATGTTGCTGAAGCCGTGCTTGAGGGTCTGACTCCTTATGTGGACTACGATGTCGGGGATGCCGTCAAGATATTCACATCGTCCGGAACAAGCCACGATGGAAGAATCGTGGAGATCGTGGAGTCGTGGGATGACTCCGGCTATCGTGCGACACCATCGTTTGTGATGGACTAAGCGAGCAGATGCTCGACTATCGATTTGAAGTCCTCGAAATCCTTTGGATACAGGACGGTGGCGATTCCGCCACTCTCCTGTATCATCTCTATGTTTCTGACCTGTAACGGAGAGGGTCTGCCGGACTCGGATTTGACCTCGATGGCAACAAAACATCCCTTTACACAGGCGAGGATGTCGGGGATGCCTCTCTTGGTGTATGCATTGGCGAAATACTTGACGTACCAGATGCCTTTAGATGCGAGATAGGACTTTATCTTGGTCTCGAACTGCTTTTCTTGATGACCCATACTCCAGTCTAAAGAGTTCGTCCGTATAGTCCTTTCTGAGAGCCAATGCCGAATATATCGAACTCTCCAGCGGTGTCGTGACGAGTTGATAGTACACGCAAGGTCTCGTCTGCCCAATCCTGTGAGTCCGTGCCTTGGCTTGCTCGTACAATTCCGATGACTCCGGTGGAGACATGAACACCGCCAGCCTCGATTTCTGCAGATTCAATCCCATCGCACCGCTTTGATACTGGACGAGCGTGACGCTGTTGTCGTGAGCCGTGTAGTTGGACAGGTCATGGCTCTGACCGTTCATGATGGCGATAGGACGGTCATGCACCACGGACAGAGCCTCGTACAGTTCCCTCTGGAAGTTGTAGAATACGATGACCCTCTCCTCCGTGCTGTCGAGGATGTCAGCCAGCATCGACCCTTTGCCCACGGTGGATATCTCACGGAGATAGAGCCGTTCCGTCAGCGCAGTGTCTCCCAAGACCTCCTTGCCGTCCAACATGGCGATGCCTGTCTTGAGCATCTTGCGATACTCCGGACTCGGTGTGCCGTGGACAGGGATGAACGTCTGGCTCGGCATCTGGCTCATGACATCCTCGGCTCTGAGGAATCTCGCACCATGCTCGTGCATATGCTCCTTGAGGTCATCGACATTGCGATAGCCGGTGACAATCTTCAGAGGGAAGCCCATCTGGTCGTAGACACGATACTGGATGTACCTATCCCAAAAGTCAGCCTTGGAGATAGACCATCCGAGCAGCCTCATCTGAGTCCAGAGCCTCTCGTATTTCCCACCGGTGGGAGTTCCCGACAGGAGGATGACCTGTGCCGGACTCATGCTCAGTACGACCTTGGTGCGCTTGGCAGACTCGTTCTGCACCAGAGAGGACTCGTCCAAGAGCAGACAGTGACCTCTCATCCGTCTCAATATGGGTCTTCTCGACAGGAGATCGTAGTTGACGATAGCCACACCACCGGACTCGACCCATGCGGAGAGATCGTCCTCGGTGAGCGTTATGCGTGCATCGATGCTCGGATAGTACGTCTCGAAGTGGTCGAGCCAGTCGTGTAATTTGGACTTCTGGCACACCACGAGGCTGTGGCGATTGTCATGGCGCACGAGGAGTTCCGCACCGATAAAGGTCTTGCCGAGACCCATCGAGTAGTAGAGAGCCACACGGCTGAGACCTGTGAGGCTGCTCAGAGCCTCCTCTTGGAAAGGGAGGAACTTAGGCACGCTTTCTCCTCCATTCGACATTGTGCGCAACCCTCCCGGACACCGAGCGTTTTTCCACGATGCCGAACTTCAGACTGCTGTTGAGGACACGGTACGCAGCCGTTTTCGTGGCATCGTTCCAAGGGAGGTCGCACGAGTCGGTGATCTCCCTCACCGACTGCCAATCATCGGTGATGTGGTCGAGTATCATCTCGTTCCTCTGGCTCATGATTAGTCGTATAATGTATTACTATATAATATGTTCTCGTAGATAGCGAGATCATCCTGTCTCCGTGCCTCGTTGTTGGGGTATCTCAGATGCAGAAAATCATCGAAACTGTGGTATTTCCACATATACGGCTGGTTGCACCAACTCGTGAAGTCCTTGACGAACTTGCATTGTACATCCGGTGCAGTCCAGCAAGCGGAGTCACGCATGATGTAGGGAAGAAACCCATGCTCACGGCAGAACTCCTCACGCTGGACGAGACCGTCCAGAGCCATCTTGGGATGGTAGTAGATGTAGAGTTGGATGGAGTTCTTCGCTGGAAAGTAGGTCTTGAAAAGCGACAGCCTCTCCTCCCACATGGGGATGTATGAGACATCGTCCAGTGCGAAGATGTACGGCTTGCTATGGCGGATGCGCTTGAGCAGAGCCAGATTCTCGTCCGTGGCGAGACGGAAGTCCAAGCCTTGGTTGAGGTCGCTTACGATACGATGGTCGGCAAG
>Ga0326513_10002532_pt1 | contig 13476 bp, 6 predicted proteins | sample 2_2465_0518_D_FD_203654 | JGI IMG/M metagenome (GOLD analysis project Ga0326513, IMG submission 203654) | Bovine rumen microbial communities from UC Davis, California, United States - 2_2465_0518 | ecosystem: Host-associated > Mammals > Digestive system > Stomach > Rumen | place: USA: California...
CGGTGGCTACGTTATCACTCCAGGTGACCGAGATACCCATCTGTCCGCGGCCCGTTGTGATCCCGTCAGAATATACTCCGCTTGCGTCGACCACGGCCGTTGCACTTGTAGTAATCGGATACGAATTACCACTGTATGCCGGACCCAATGCACTGACTGTTGCCTTGTGCGATGAATCAAAACTGCCAACAGCCATCGTGACCGTAGGCGGCTCAATTGTTATCGTGTTGCCATCGCCGCTGACGTCATTTCCGTAAACGCCAAGGGTTGGATTCCATTCCCAGCCGGCAGCGGAAATCACGCCTGTGCCGCCGCCAGAATTCGTGATCCGAGCGACGATATTTTGGTTGACTGTCGGCGTGTTTAGGTCTGTTGTGATGTATGCATAATCATTATCAGCCTGAAGGTAAAGTCGCTTACCAACCCCAACTTGATGAGGCATTCCCCACGAATCGTTCGGTCCGACGACGCTCACTAATGCTGAAGCGCCGGTGCCAAAAGATGTCGTTGCCGAAATTGTAGGTAGTCCGACATCGACGTATGTTCCATCATTGGCTTCTATACGACGATTATAACTCAAAAGCGTTTCATCGTCATAATACCAGGAACCCGAAGAAGCGATGCCGACATGGTCTCGGTAAAAGGCCGTGCCGGCAATATTAAAATTTATAACATTACTCGCGCTTGGAGCCGTGGATGGACTGGCAACCGTATAGAACGGAATGCTGACTCGGCCAGTAGCATCGGTCGTTCCTTGTCCGAAACCGGTGACCATACTTGCAGCAACTGCTGAAGTTATTGCGTATTGCGTCCCCTGATTTACGACAAAATTTACTTTACCACCAATTTTTACATCGAATGTACTTGCTGTAACTTTACCGTTATTGATCGAAACGATATCGCTGTTAATATTGCCAACGCCCAACGCCGTGTCGACGTAAAGCATTCCGCTCCGAACAGAAAACTGACCGTTAAGTGTGGTGTTGCCCGAAATCTGGACATGATCCGCATGGATGATGGCGTCGGTACTATCGTCGTTATTGATGGCTGTGGCGATTTCAGCCGACTTAATATAATTTCCACCGTCGTCGACCGTACCGACAACCATCGCAACTCGACTGTCTGTAACGTCTACACGTCCAGATAGCTGACGATCCGCATTTTCACGATTGCGGACTTCAATAGTAACGCGATCTTGAGTTTGCTTGATTTTGGATGTAACCGTTCCAGGAGGGAAGTCGATAACTTGATATTCGCCATTTTTCAGGATCGGATATCCATACTTATCAGTTTCAACGTAAATGTAGTTTCCATCTGCGTCCCTGAAAGGCTCGTCTGTTCTCGGATCGAGCTGGATGCCAATGGTTCCGACAGTCGTTTCTACGCGCTTAGCCGTCTGCTTTTGAGTGGCCTGAATAGACATGACAGGCTGGCCATCGATACCGGCGTATTCATATATCGGAATGCGATTTCCATCCTCGTCCCGTTCATAAACCACGCTGCCATCGGGATTGTACTCCGGAGTTCCGTCTTCTTTAAGCTTCAGCTTATATAAAAGTTCTCCGTCTTTATCTCTCTTTTGCACCTTGGTTGGTGTAAATTTCGGACTGGCAGGAGTGCTTCCGTCTGTCGTTTCCTCTATACCAAATCCAACAACAGCGCGAACGGTATCCACAATCTCCGTCGGTGTCTGATGACGATACGACTGATAAAATGCCCGGATCGCCTTTGCCTGCTCCGTCTGCATGTCGCCATATTTTTGGGAGATCCAGTCATAACCGCCGGCGAGAGCCTGGATTTGATCGGCGCTCAAGTCGATAAGCTTGGCGTGGGCAGTCAATGTGGTAGCATGAAAGGCGAGTGTGTCGTCGATATTCAGCGTCAGATTCTTGAGGTGATACTGCTCCTTGCTCAGATCGCCGAGGCTCGCTCCATATCCACCAGAACGTGAACTGATGGTTCCCTTGCCGCCAGAGGAATTCTTGCGTTTGTCGATGGCAGCCTGATTCTCCAGCGTGTATGAGTCGTTGTCGGGATTCAGCAGATCGCGATCGATTTCAGCGATTGTCAGCGTACCGTCGTAGCCTTCCACGTTGGTCAGTTTATCGCCGATCAGCAGCTCATCCACGGACTGGCCAAGCAAACTCATATCTACGGCCTTGACCGTAAACGACTTTGGAAGTTCTCCGGAATGCTTGGCGAACTCCTTCTGTGCCTTCTCCTTGATGTCTGCCGGAGTGTTGGCGTCGAAGGATTCGGGATGAATGATAGTGCCATATTCAGCGATGGCAGCTGCATTTCTCAGATATTTATCGCCGTCGTTGACCGTTTCGATGGTTCTGTTCCGATTACCGACCGGGAACATGACGGTGTAATATTCGTCGACGGTTTCCTCAGAGGAAATGTCGAGAAGATTCACTGCCATTTTGATTGGCTGGGCGTTGGTCCTACCATAGTCCTTCAGCCAGTCGATATAGTTGACACCGTTGACATACCTGGCCCTCAGAAAACCCTTGTACTCCTTGACCAGTTCGTCAATAGCACCTCTGGTATCGCTGTAATTGGTCAGCTCGTAGGACTTGGAAGTATTGGCGTCGTCGATATTGACTGTTCCAATGGTAAAATGCTTATAGGATTCTCCGGCCATCTGAGAATTATGGTTCTGAATGATCCGGGTGAAAGACGCAAGAGGCGTCTCGTTCCGTTTGGACACTGGGGATTGCACACTATCCAGCAGGAACGAGAGCGCACTCTCGCAGGCGATACTTTTCTGACCGTACATGTCCTTACCGTCCGCCATGACACGGCCGTGGAAAATGATCCGGTCGTTCCGAGTGACGGTGACCGTCGATTTGAATTTCTTGATCCTGTTGTATTCATCATGATTGGGCAGGATCGTAAAATCGAACGTCGAGGTTTCGTCAATGGCTTCGTGCTGGGACGGAGAAATGATCTGCCCGACAGGAGCCACATAATCCGACCACAGGATGCGTTCGCCGGCGCTGTCCTGATGGTTGACGGTGATCATGTACATCAGATGATATCCTCCTTCTGGGCAGAATGATACTCGGATATTTTGTGTTTGAACGTGTCGATAGTAAAGGCGATGGAGAGGGTGGAGAAGGTTTTGCCAACCTTGATACCACTGAACTCCAGACGTCCGGAATAATAGTGCTCAGGATCATCCTCCAGCACGATTTTCTCGAAACGCTTGCCATGAAGATAATGGGCGATCATAGATGCGGTCTCTTCCCGGGTCCGTTCCTGATCCGTGATCGCGAATTCCCACGTGCCTTCACGCATGCCGTAATAGGGGCCATTGGCAAGAAAGCCGGTCAGATCGATCGAGCCATTTCCTGCCGGAAGCTCCACGAATTTTTTCTTGATTGCCGGGATAGGAATCGTGGGAGGGGAGCCCGGAATGAGCCGCCAATCCTCCCACGTATTCTTATCTCCGATGGTTACTGAATGGTACATTACAGCTTCGCCCTCCTGTAGCGATTAGCCTGTTGCCCAAGATAGCGGTCCATAGCCGGTCCCATCTGGCCAACGAGAGCGCCGGAATCCAGTACGACCTGGAGATTCGTAATGCGCTCATTCAGTTCATCCAGACGGCCGGTGACCGCCTGAGTAAACGTTGCATAATTGTCCTGACTGCTGCGGACTTCGGGCATTGGTGACCGGCCCATCGTCAGACCTGGCATCGTCGGCGCAAGACCGTAACGGCCGCCGAACAAGCCTGTCATGGTGTTGACTCCCTGACGGACATTAGTCATGTCGATCACGGGAGAAATCACCGGCTGGAAAGTGCCGTCATCCATCAGCGCGTCGATCGGTGCCATAGCGGACAGGATCTCGTTCAGATACTGCTCACCGGCGTTTTGTGCTGCGCTGACCGCCTGAGAACCGTAATACTCCGTGCCATTGGCAAGACCCAGCATATTGTACATGCCGATCTGCTCAAAGACCTTGGAGGGTGAGTTCTGGTCGAATTCAGCGCGGGCCGTATTGATAAGACCACGGCACAGACTGATCATCGCGCCCTCGGAATAAGAACGATAGTCGATGATGCCGCGACGAAGTCCCATGTTGATATACTTTCCGCATTCCTCAAACTGCCAGGCATTCGAATTGATGGTGTTCTTCAGCGAATTGATCAGCCCTCCAATATCGAAATCGGAAACGTCCGGCATCATGCCTTCAGTCAGATTCATCTGGAAGTCGCCAAACGCCAAAGAACCGTCTTCCGAATTAAAGTTAAAGCCATTGACGTACTTCTGGAGCTCACCCATCAGGCCGTTTTCGCCCATTTTCTCCTGCAGCAGCGATTCGTACTGTTTCGGATCTAGACCGCTGAAGATTGTGGTGGCCAGATTAGCAGAACCGCCTTCGCCGAATATGCTGGCAAATGGGTTCTCGGTGCCTTCTGCCAGGCCCTTCATGAAACTGGTGTATTCGGACATAGCACTGCCCGTATCCACCAGGTTGGTAAGCCAGCTCTTGCCATTCCCGGCGTCGCCAGTATTAAAGATGGTGGTACCAGCTTCCTGATACGCATCCTGCACTGCTTTGGCGATTGAGGCTTTGTCGTTGTTGATGGACGTGATGATGGCCTGGCAAATGCTTGTAGTATTAACATTCTTAGCGGCTTCGTCAAGACCCATCTGCACCGCTCCACCAAAACCTTCAAAGAACTCACTCACACCGCGCCATTCTTCTTCAGTCGGCTTTTGCTCGCCGAGCATTACCAAGAACTCAGTAAAATCACTGGCAATGTTCTGGTAATAATTGACCTGGCTAAAGAACAGCAGAGCTTCCATAATGCCACTCAGCGCTTCGGCATAAGCTTTGATCCGCCCGGAGTCAGGAAGATTCGCGGTGTTGAGATTAGTAGAGAAGTTGTATATGCCAAGACCCATTGCACCGAGATAATCGGCAAAGTCTTGTGGAGACAGTTTTCCGCCTCCGAACCATTTCAGAATTGTCTCGCCAAAATCAAGAGCCGGGATCTTTGCAAACATCTGGCCAAAGAAATCCATAGTGCTCAGCAGGTCTTCTTTTTGCTGAGCATTAAGCTTCATGCCACCGATGCTGTCAATAATCGCTTGCACTTCGCCTACTTTTGTTACTGTACTCTGGTAGTTGTATCCTCCAGCGAGAGCGCCGACAAGACGCCCCATAAATTCAAACAGGGCGATGACGGCATCTCCAACGGACTTGATTTGCCATCCGGTAGACGTAAAGACGTTGCCACCAAGTACACCTGCGCCAAGATCACCTGTCAGCATCAGGCCAAGCGCGGCCAGAACAAGGAACATCTCGGCGATCAATACGCCGCCTCTGAGGATAGCGCCCGCCGCTTTCTCACTGCCGGACGTGAACTTATCAAGAGCGATTGCAATGCCAGTCATGGCGACCAACAATATGGTGATTGACCCGGCGAAAGCAAGCATATTATTTGTCGGAATATCTTTAAGGTCGGACATCGCGCGTATCAGATCCGGAAGAGCGTATTTGATAATTAGGAACATACCGGCCCAATCAAGTAAACGGTTTAAGACATCGGTCCAATTATGCTGTCGCTTGCGGTTATACGTGATGTCACCGCTGATATCGTTATTGCTCAACGTGTTATCGAATACGCCGATTTGCTTGATTAAGAACGCCACCGCTGCTGCAGTTAATGTAATAGCAAAAGCAAGTCCGATAATGACGATAGCCAGGGTGTCGAGCCGTTGTTTGACCTGCTCTGGCGTTGCGTCGTCTTTGTAAATAGTCTCCAGCATCTTGCCAATTCCGGAAATTAGCAGGCCGATGCCGAGAAGAGACATACCAATGGTTGCTGTTGTACCGCCGAGTCTCGCCTTTTCTGCTAATTCTTTGGCATGCTGCGTGAAGTAAAATCCATACAGAAGTAAGCGCAAGCCCATTGTGAAAATAAGGCCGACAAGAACCTTATCACTGCCGAAGTTCTTGGCAAGCTCGGTAATGCCTCCGCCGATGAATACAAAAATGTCTTTCAGCGTCGTAAGCACAGGCTTCAGGAAATCATTCCACAAAGCCTTGACACCTTCGGCAGCACTCGCATAGTTCTCAGATGTCCAGGTTACCGCGCTGTTGACCATCTTCAGAACGAAGTCTGCGAGTTGGGTAAAGAAACCGGTTACCGCGTCCCATTGCTCTGCCGTGATCGAGCCTCTGACAGAATCGACAATGCCCTGTATGTTTGTGATGGTTTGATTGAACCATGTAAGCAGCGCTGGATCTCCGATACTCGGCATTTCACCAGCGGAAGGCGCCGACTCAGCATTCTTCGGGAACAATGTGGACCAGAACTGGTTGATCTTTTCCATGAGCTCGGTGAACGACTCAACCTTTTTGGTATCGTCAGCGAACTTTGTGATTTCGCCGATCAGATTCTCCAAAAGTCGACCGAAGGTTGTTTTCCCTGTTTCTTCGTCAACTTCCGTGAAGAAGGAACTGATAACTCCCCAAATCGTATCGAAGAAGCTCTTGAGCGTCTGCCCGAGCGGGTCAGTTTCAAAGAACATACCCCATTCGACAAATTTACCATGGAGTTGTTCGATGAAATTCCAGAATCCGGTTTTACCCGTTTCTTCATCGACTTTTGTGAAGAAATCGACAATAGATTGCCAGGATTGCTGCAGAAAACTGGATACCGTGGTCCATACCTCGGATTTGTTCAACTCGTCCCATGCACGATTCAGCCCGGCGGCAACTTCTTTGAAGAACGCCACAAAAGGACCATCTTCATGAACCATGCCGTCGCGCTTCGTCATAACATCCTTGCCGTAGAAAAAATCTCGCAAGGTTTGCCAACCGGACCAGTCCTTGAACTTTCCAGCAATATCCTGAACTTCGTCATACAGACCGTTAAACCAACTGGTAATCAGACTCCAGGTTCCGGCTCCGCCTTCGCTTCCGCTCGGAGAAAAGAAAGACTTGATGGCCTCCCAAGCGGAACCAATTGTCCCGGACAAGTTAAGCGATTTACTGGTTTCAGTAAACCAATCGACAATCTGATTCCAGACTTTGCCTATGGCGTTGATGGCCGTCGTCACACCGCGCCCAACCCAGCTAAAGAACTGGGAGAAGGGACTTGGAGTAGTTACGGTATCAGTAATGCCTGGACCAATTTCGACCTCGGTGCGGCCACTGATGAAGAATGCTTTGATCGCATTCCACAAAGGCGCGATCTTCTCTGAAATATCATTCTTACGTTCTTCAAACCACGTTGTGATCGTAGTCCAGACACGGGCAAAAGTACTAATTGCATCGTCGACGCCTTCGCCGATCCAATTGAAGAACTTCTTGAATGGGCTTTCAGCCGTCGTGTTCGGCGCTCCATTGGTTCCGTTCTGAGCATCGCCGACAAAGAATGCTTTGATAGATCCCCAGGCATCCTGTACCGCGGTCTCGATATCATTTTTACGATCCGTAAACCATTTGATGACAGAGTTCCATACGACGGCGACAGTCTTGATAGCGTCTTCCACGCCTTTTCCGACCCAGTCGAAGAACCGTTTGAACGGACTTTCGCCGCTGGTGCTGGGCGTAGCGCCTTCGCTATCAGAAGACCCGCCAGTAAAGAACCCGGCAATGGCATTCCAAATAGGCTCGATCGTTGCTGTAACATCGGCTTTCCGATCTTCGAACCAACCGGTGATGGACGACCAGACGCCAGTGACCGTATCGATACCATCCTGAATGGACTGCTGCACGGTTTGAGCAATATTATCAAACAGGCCGTTGTGATGTACTTTGCGGCGACCAACAATACCGGTTTTGCCGTTGGGAGGAGCGATGACTTCTTCCACGTCCTCACCGACAAAGAATCTTGAAATACGAGCTCTAACAGATTCAACGATACCGGTCAGATCGGTAATAGCGCGAGTGACCCAGTTGTCAATTGAAGTGATCAATTCTGCGATGTTTTGGATCGGCGATTTCGACTGATCGCCAAACATGCCGGTCAACGAATCGATCGCCAATTTCACAACGGCGGATGAGCTGTTATACAGCGCTTCGGCCCACAGATAAGCTGTCGTCGTTGTGCTCGCTTGAGTAGGCGATGTAACTGTTACGGTTTCCTTTGGCTTCTCTCCTTCGCCGGAACCAAACACCGTTGAAATAAAGCCATTGATTGTATCTTCAATGCTCTTGATTCCCTGCCGGGCCGCTTCGATCCAGGCATTTACAGTGGCCAGAGCATCGCCAAGTACTCCGCCTTCATCCAAGGAGAAGAACTGGTTGACACTTTCCGTAATCGAGGCGATCACGCCCACCGCTTTGCTAAACAGTCCTTGCAGAAGGGTTTTCTGCGTTTTCTTATCACCATTTTCAGATTCGTCTTCGGCCAGTGCCTCATTGATCCAGGCGTTGACCGAATCAATCAGCAGCTCAATCTGACCTTCGACATGTACGTTCTCGGTGATTCCCGGACCGATGTCCACTTCGACATCGCGGCCAACAAGATCGTACCAGACGCCTTCAATCGTGGCCCAAATAGACTCGAAATCGGTCTTGAATGCGTTAGCCCATTTCTTTGCCTCGGCCATCACACCGTGCAAACCTCCACCTTCTTCGGTAGAGAAGAATTTTGTCAGACGCTCAAACGTTGCCGTGATCTGATCGATAAACTGTTCAATTCCGCTTTTACGGTGAACAGACTGCTGAACGTAGGTGCGACCATTCGGGGCTTCAAATACCTCTTCAGCATCTTCCCCGACAAAGAAATTACGGATCGAACTGATAATACTTTCGATCGTTTCTTTGATGCTCTTGAACGTTTCACTGTCCTGAATATCTTTGACCGTCTGTTCAATACCGAGAATCAAACGGCCAATGGGAGCCTGAGTGTAATCACGATCGTATACATTCTTACCCGCATTCGGACCAGCAAAATGGAATTTGCCGCTGTTGGTGCGAGGACCGATAATAAAATCCAGTACCTCTTCCCATTTATCCGAAAACCAATGGCGAATCGATCTAACAAACTTCTCCCATTTTGACTTAAACTGACCGTATATTCCGCCAAGAACTTCTCCGGCCCAGGCGCCGAAGTCCTGAGCTGGGTCGATCTTGGTTTCTATATGGAAGAAATCCTTGAGAAGCCCAAGGAACCATACACCAGCTTTTTGGAATTGGATCTTGAACCCGGCATATAATTGCGTGAACAGATTCACGACGGCTGTCAGCATCAGTTCTTTGAAACTTTCGAAATCACTGTATTCAAACCATTTAATGAACGCAACACTGACAAGCGAAATAAAATCAAGAATTGGATCAAGCAACGGGAGTAAGGCATTGCCGATCGTTGTAGCAATCGACTTAACAATCTTTCCGATCTTTTTGAGAATGGAGAATAAACCCTGGAAAACGAGAACGATCTTATCGATCCGTGTGCCAGCAGCCCACTGCTCAAGTACTGTGAGTGTATCTCGAACTTCGTCGCTGTCAGACTTTTGCCAATCGTGAAGAACGCCGAGCCAATCGCTCACGCTATATACAAACTCAGAAAAACCGAACGTTAAATTGACCAGCGTTTTTCCAAGATCGCTACCAAAAATACGTTCCTTTGCAATTGTGACGGCATTTCCAAGATCAAGAAAGACCATAACCAGTTCATGCAACGACATGATCAATTGCTCTCGCATGTCAACACTGCCGAAACCGGTATTGTTTGCCGACACAACGACGGACTTCACGACATTTCCGAAATCATCGGTTAAATCGACTTTTTGCTGACCTCGCCAGAACATTAAAGCTTTGTTCCGAGCATCGCGCGCCGCATCCAATATAGAACTTATTCCATTGTTAATATCGGTCCACAATGCCGTAGCTTCATGCATATCGCCGATGATAAATTCCCAGGCTTCAGCCCAACCGGACTGAGCGGCCTCTTTCAGGGAATCATACATCTTGCTGAATGTACGGACCTCGGTAGCAGCCTTGGCGGCCTCCTGACCAATTTTAAGCAGCGCTTCAGCTTCTTCGCGCATCTGCTCAGTAGACTTCGCGCGGCCTTTCTCGTCCTTGGCACTGATCAAGCCGGCGGCCAGAATGTCTTCAATGCTGGTAAATTCGCCAGAATATACCTGAAGAGTTCTGGTCAGCACATCACCGGACAGCCACTTATTCTTGAGTGTTTCGCGTAAATTCTCGGCAGTTACTTCGACAGCCTTCTGGCCCTTGACCGCGGTTTTGATCGTGCCTTTGGCATCCCGCTTCAGTGTCCCCATGGCAAGACCCACTTCGATCAGCGTGTTCTTGAATTCCATGGTGGCCAAGTTGGCATTCTCAATAGATCGCCAATCGCGAAGCTCCACGTAGCCCAAGGACAGAGACTGCGAGAAATTATACATGGCCATGGACGCCTGCAGAGCACCCTGACCGGCAGAAGCAGCCAGGTTCGCAATGCCCTTCATGGCGGGCACGGCTCGGTCAAGACTGACACCAGCGTTGGTAAATTTACCGATATTGGACGTCATGTCCTGGAAGCTGTAAATGGTCTGGTCAGCATAATGATTCAGCTCTTCCAGCGATTCCTTGACCGCTTCCAGATGCAGATCGCTGTTCGCCATCTCGCCCCACTCATGAGCAGTACCAGACATGATGGTCTTGATAGAGTCCATCTTCATCTCGTACTCATTCCAGCCGGTCCTGAGTGGGTCAATGGTCAGAGAACGGGCAAAGCTTAAACCGGCCTGTTCCACAGTTCGAGCCAGGTCGATGCCGATCCAGCGCTGAACGTCATTCGTTAAGTGATGGATCTCGTTACCCAGGGATCTAAGAGGAAAGGTAGCGCTGCTGAATGTTTTCTTGGCAATGTTCTGGATAGAAGAAAGGGCTTTACCGAATCCGCTTGCTTTCTTTTCAGTATTAGAGAAATTAAGATCTCTGGCCTTTTCGGACAATTCAGTAAAGCCCTTTGCAGCCCCTTCCAGATCAAGGTGATCACGAAGATCTTCCAGGGTATTGATCGTCTGTCGTGCACTTTTCTCGAATTGCTTATTGTCAAAGTGCATCGCTACGATTCTCTGATCGACTTCGGTCATACCGTGACCACCTCCTTCCAAATCTCATCTGCCATTTGATCGAAGATCGGCTGAATGGCAGGATTGATATAATCCCGTCCTTCAACCCATCCGCCGTTCCGAGTGGCGTGCCCGTATTGAATCAGAATAGCAACATTGGCCCAATCGTTGACCACGTTACTGTTCCGCCAGTATATCGAGGTTCTACCTGGCTGTTCGACGATCTCGTATGACCAGGATTCCGCCGTCTTGCCAGTGTCCCTCGGGGTGGCCGCTCTCAGGGCTTCGACACCTCTGCGGCCGTACTTATCTAATTTATGGGTATTCCATCGTTCGGTGATGCTGTGCAAAAAGTGATCAGTCTTCTCAAAATCGCCTTTTTGCTTAAAGCTGACGATGGGCTGAAAATGTCCACGCTTTTTGGCCATGGCTCACCTCTTGCCTTTTGCACGTCGGGCCAGATTTTGCTGGGCCGTCCACATGGCATATTCATTGGCGCTCATTTTACGTCCTCCGCCGCCATTTTGCTGAATGCTGCAAACCCGGATCAGCATGATCAGGCGATTCAGATGCCATTTCTCACACTCAAAGGGAATGCCAAGCATCACCATGTTGCCATACAGCTCTTCAGACGTAACGACCTTGCTGCGACTGTGGCGTTTGCCTTTTTCATTGATCGTCGTAGCGGTCATGGGGTTGTTGATATAGTCGCGGATCTTAATTTCGTGGTCATGCGTCAGAAACTTATACACACGATCGTCAACATTCTTGTTAAGCGTCATGCACCGCACATAATCACGAAATTCATCCGCGGTCAATTGTTTGGAGGACAAAAAAGACTTGTGGTATATTGCCTCCCATTTTGACACGGAAATGAGAGAATGCTCCAACTGAAGCGTAACCGCCGGGATGGTCTCAAACATTGCCGTTTCGTGGTTGTAGGTCTCCACTTCGGGAATCTTCAGCGGGAGCATTCTCATTCATCTCCTCAGGACACAGAGTATTCAGCGGATACAGGAGCCGCGGTTTCAGGAACGGCAGGCATCTTGTCTTCCGGCACATTGGCGATGCCACGGATAAACTTGCCGAGGGCATCGTCTTTATTTTCAATCAGCTCGCAGAACAGCTGGCTGTAGGCTTCGGTCTGATAGAAGTCGTCGCGAATCGCATCAGTTTTAATAAACCGGCGGCCATCCATGCTCTTCTGACCAACGGAGCTGAGGATAATCCTCTTGAAAATCTTCACGACTTCTTCGGTATTCTTCTCATCGAGAAGGCGCATCATCATCGACTGGAGTCCGCCATAAGCGCTCATATCCAGTTCGTTGATTTCGGCGCGGGTCAGGTTGAAATAGAAATCTTCGGTACGTTCATTACCGTCGTAATCCTTATACACAAAAGTGCGCTTCAGCATAGTTCAATCTCCTTTTCTTTCTCATAAAAAATAAAGTTGGAGCCGCCTCGACAATGAAGCGGCTCCGCGTTAAACGATATTAAACAGCACTGGTCACCACGGTGCGCAGTGCATCAGGCGTGGGAAGCGTTGGCTCGGCATTATCACTGCCATACAGCGTGTTCTCCACTGCCTTCATCTGCTTGCCAGTCAGTTTACGACTGTCAAACTCCAGCGTAGAAACGGCCTTGACGCCGGGAACAGACGTCATGGCCACGGGTGTGGACTCGTAATCCCAGCTGAACTCGATGGCATCGGGATTATCATTGATCGTCTCGAAGCTGTGATCGGAGGGGCTGATTGTGGAGTTATACACCACGTGGATGATATAATCCTCGCTGGCAGTATCGCTGCCGACCTCGGTCCGATAGCTCAGACCAAAGGGCTGACGCTTCTGCTGACCGATCACGATGCCTTCCTCGGTGACCTTTTTGCCATCACAGAGATTGAATTCGTCGGGATAGTTATAAGCGCTGATGGAACCTTTGTGGTTCTCGGCACCGCGCAGAGAGCCATACTTGATGTTATCGGCCCACAGATCGTTGGTATCACCGCCGTCGGGACTTTCATCAACGCCGGTCACGCCGTTCCAGGCGACGCCATTCGCATAAGTGCCGTTCGCATTCTGGGGATACAGAACAACCTGACTTGTACCGTTATGATAATAGCGCTCGCCAGTCGCGTCCCATACAATTTTGGACATGGGTAATCCTCCTTAATAATAGATCGTAAATGGATAATGATACAGATTATCGGATGTATACGGCTTTCCACTCATGTGGCAGTACCGAAGATCATCCAATCGGTCCACGAGATCATTATCCGGATCGTCCAGAATCAGAAGCATGAAATATACATGATGCCGCTTATACACCACATTATCTGCGTGAAAGCGGTTCATGTCATCAAGCTTATAGACAAGTGCCGGATAACGAATCTCTGTTCCTGTCGGGGGCTGATAGTAAT
>Ga0326513_10002533_pt1 | contig 13473 bp, 10 predicted proteins | sample 2_2465_0518_D_FD_203654 | JGI IMG/M metagenome (GOLD analysis project Ga0326513, IMG submission 203654) | Bovine rumen microbial communities from UC Davis, California, United States - 2_2465_0518 | ecosystem: Host-associated > Mammals > Digestive system > Stomach > Rumen | place: USA...
GCTTGGGGATATGGGCGTCCATTCCGCAGGCAAAAGAGCGCTCAACATCTTCTTCCATGGTATCAGCCGTCATTGCAAGGATCGGCACTGTCGCCGCATCTTCCCTCGGAAGGGAGCGGATCTCAGCTGTCGCCTCATATCCGTCCATCAGAGGCATTCTGATGTCCATAAGGATCATATCATAGTAACCCGGCCTTGAATTGCGGTACATAGCCACCGCCGCCTTGCCGTTGCCGGCGATCTCGCATCTGGCGCCTTCCACCTCCAGGAGCTCCTTGAGAACATCCGCGTTGATCGTGTTGTCCTCGGCGACCAGGAACCTGAGTCCTCCGAGCGGATTCGCGTCCACCGCCTCGATCCCGGGTCCCTCTCCGTCCTTGTCCAGTCCCAGATCATCCACGATCTTACGGAATGTGGAGAAGAAGAACGGCTTGGGCATGATCGCCGCAATACCGGCCTTGTGCACGTTCTGCGTGAAATGCTCCGCCTTGTCGGACATCAGGATGATCGCGGGGACTTTGGTCCAGGACATCGCCCGGATCTCGTCCGCCACTTCCCAGTAGCCCTTGTCCTGAATATCGTGGTCCATGAGGAACAGATCGAAGTTCCTGTCCTCCATATTGGCCTGCTCTGCCAGCTGCAGTGCGCCGTAGCCGCTGGCCGTATATTCCGTATCCAGTCCTGTATTTCGAAGAAGCGCGCAGATCCTTGCCGCTTCATTCATATTCTCTCCCACGACCAGAAGTCTGTGGATCCCGTGCTCGCTCCAGAAATTATCTGCCGCATGGCCCGCTGTCTGGAGCCTCAGTCCCACAAAGAAAGTAGAACCCTGGCCCAGCGTGCTCTGCACAGAGATCGTGCCGCCCATCTGCGCCACAAACTTCCTGCTCATGGCGATCCCGATCCCGGATCCCTGCATTCCCGGAACGTCGCTGAATCTTCCGACGTTCTCGAAAAGCCTCTTCTGAAGCTCGCTGCTCATTCCAATGCCGTTGTCGCGGATCTCAAAGGAGATCTCTCTGTATCCGGGATCTCCGTCTTCCCTGCCTATCACGGCCAGGGAGATCTCTCCGCCTTCGGGCGTATACTGCACCGCATTGTTCAGGAGGTTCATCAGCACTTCCGTGATCCTGACCTTGTCGCCGATGAAAATATCGTGCTCGATGCCTGATGTATGGACCTCGAATCTCTGGTGCTTGAGCTGTGCCTTGGTCCTGACCAGATCAGAGATCTCCTCTATGGTCTTGCCCAGGGCGAATTCGCTGTTTTCTGCCTCCGCGCTGTTCTTGTCCACACCGCTCATCTCCATGATCTGGTTGATCATCACCAGCAGATCCTGGCAGGAAACGCCGATCCGGTGCGCATACTCCATTACCTTGGCCGAATTATCGGCATTCTTCATAAGAAGCATCACAAATCCTGTGATGGAATTCAGAGGCGTTCTCAGATCGTGGGACATTCCCTTGAGCATACGGTTATGTACTGCCACCGTGCCGTCATAAAGGAGCTCATGCAGACGGCTGTTGTCGGCCGTTCCGCCCTCGGAATCCAGATAGACCATCAGATAGCGGTTGTTTCCCTTGATCCCCTCGATCCTGGCGACACTTCTGTGATATACCTTGGATCTGCCGGTCCTTCTGTCAATGCACTCCGCATCGGAGCGGAGGACCGTGCTCTCTCCCGAATCGCCGCCGTTCTGTTCGGAGATGCCCTTGTCAAACATCTCCCTGCAGGGGATGTCGCCGGACTTCGGTCCCAGTTCGCGGATGTCGCTCATGACCAGTTCTCTGGGCAATCCCAGGACTTCCTCCACGTTAGGCGACACATAGACAGCACTCCTGCTGCCCTCTTCGATCAGGATCAGCAGGTTCCTGGTGCCCACCACCATCGTATCGTAAAGCCTGCCGGTTGCCTCCAGCTCTTCTCTGGCCTCACTCAGATCCTGCTTCAATATTTGATTTTCACGGAGGATCTCCTGAATCTCGTTTTCCGTAAACTGCATGAAATATTACCTTTACATAAACGGCCTAATAGTTTTTATAATCCATCCTATTGTATCGTAAATCCGGTTTTAATACAATTCCTATATTTGACCGCGCCCCGTTCCTTCACTCCGGATCCGCCCCGCAAACCGCCGCACCGCCATCGCCATCGCGCTGCACGGCCCGAACTCCTTCACAGCGATCTCATTCATCTCTTTGAGAGCCTCACCGGCCTTCTCCGGCTGCCCGCTCTTTACCGCAGCCACAGCGCAGCACTCCAGACAATGTATGCCGTAAGAGTTCCTGATCCCGATCAACCGGTCCGTCCCCTCGCGGAGCTTCTCAAACATTTCCAGGGCCTCCTCCGCCTCCCCGGTCTCCAAAAGCGCATTAGCATATCTGTACAAAATATAGAGATACAGGGGCATATAGCTGCTCTCCATCATTTCAACGGCAAATCGGTACAGCTTCCCGTAGATCTCCCTGTAAGTTTCCAGTTCCCCGCGGTCGCGCAGCTGCGCGATCTCATCGGAGATCTCTTCAAAGGTACTCTCAAAGTCAAAAAGGACCTTATCCCTTCTAACCCCTTCCGCCTCGTCCCTGCGGGCCCATCCGATGACGGTATCCACCATCTCCCCGATCCGGCCGGCGGAGTGGTCTTTCCCCCTGAGCATATATTTCAGCTCCAGGTTCCGGACTGTTTTCTTTATTGTGTGAAGAGCACTCATCGCCATCCCTCCGCTCAGCAAAACTGTCATGTGACCAGTATACAATGTCACGGAACAATTAGGGAGACCTCTGCGGGCCATCCGGGACCGGAAATTAGTAAAGGCTGCAGGACCTGTGTCCCGCAGCCTGTCGTAGCTGTCTGTGTCTACAGTTTACGTGAATACTCCGGTATATACTCCCAAGTATACACTCCCAGGTATTCTCTCACCCCTGCTTCTGCAAGTCTGAGATCCAGCTCTCGCGATACTGGATTTCTTTCTTCAGTCTCGACTGTTCCGTCTCAAGGACTGAGATCATACGGCAGCGCTCTGTCGCCTCACTGTCGTCAACTGTCACACATCCGCTGGCAATCACGAACGGGAGCTTCTGCTTGCGGACCCTGCCCGCATAGTCGATGGTCAATACGGCATCCTGCTGTTCGCTCACAGTGCCTTCACCATACTGTGTGTGCTCCACCTTCTTCCCTTCCAGATTGGGAAGTGTCATTGCCTCTCTCTGTTCAGTAACCTCTGTAAGCATTCCACGCAGTTTGCCGACCTGTCTTGTCAGCTTCTCGATCTCTATTCTTGCTTCTTCTTCTCTCTGTTTCTTCGTTGTTGCTCTTCTGCGTCTTACGTTGATACCGGTTGCTCTTTGCGCCATTCATACCACCTTTCTTACAGCCACTGTTTTTCTTCCGGACAGCGGTTGGCGCGCAGAAATACCCACTTCAGTCACTACTTTACACTTATATTTTATCATAAATATTTCAATCCGGTCAAAATGGAAATATCGTAAATAAGTTATTGAATACCGCACATTTCCCCCTTTTCACCGAACAGTTCATAATTTGATAACACCTTTTGGCCCATGTCATGCTATACTTGCAGTACGATTCCGAATTTTCGTCTTTACATGAAAGGACATCTAATGAATAAACTGACCATCGCAGCTGCGGGGGTCGTTGCCATGCTGGCAACGTCCGTGCTGTTTGCTTATGCGGAGCCCTCCGGTGAGATCACCCCTGCAGAAAATGACGCTGTACACTATTGCCGGACACACCTCTCAGAAGAGGAGCAGCTTCTCTACGACGCTCTCCTTGCCTGTGCGCTCTCCGAAGACCCCACGGTAAAGGGCAGCGAATTTCAGATCAGTGTCGACCCCGCCGGAGAAGAATTCAAGACGCAGTTCCATCGCTGCTACAATGCGCTCCTGTTTGATCACCCCGAGCTCTTCTGGCTCTCCGTGAGCGGAAGTTCCTTCCAATTCAGCTACCGGCGTCTGCTTCTCAGTGATGACACCTACAGTATCGCCTTCCAGCTCTCCGAGTCTTTCCCGGAAAAGGACGAACAGATGGCAGCCCTTGACAGCGCAGCCGACGCGTTCCTCGAGCAGATCGACCTGGACGCCGAGGCCCAGTATGTGGCCCTTGAGATCCATGACAAACTCATCGATCTGGTTACCTACGATAAGGAAGCCGCCGCCACACTGGACAAAGACCTGGCCCACACAGCCTACGGCGCCCTCGTGGCCAACAGCCGCGGCGATGCCAATTACGCCGTTTGTGACGGCTATTCCTACGCCTACGAGTACCTGCTCCAGAAAGCAGGCATCCGCAGCACCGTCATTGCGGGCAGCGCCGGCGAGACCGAAGAGACTGCCGGCCCCCACTCCTGGAACCTGGTCGAGCTCTCCGGCCAGTGGTACGAGGTGGACTCGACCTGGAATGACATTTCCGCAGAGGAAGCCCTCGATCACGAGGAAGATTACAGCGAGATCGCCGAGGAGGCAATGAACAACAACTGGTACACAGACCGGCTCACCCACTATCTCTTCAATGTGACCACAGAGGAGATCTCCTCCTTTGAACCTGACGAATATTACAGATATACCAACGACAGGGGCTGGGTCAGCTTCCTGGGCAGTTCTGTCCACGTCCGGCACACGGAGGAAGACTCCGCAGATACCGGCGACTATATGACTCCCCTGGCTCCCGTTGCGGAGGGTACGGATTATTCTTATGAGAATCTGACTGAATGACAGCTGAAAGGACAAGCTGGATGTACAAGCCGGGCCGGCGAGTTGGCCGGCGGACCGGAACCGCCAACAAATGAGATCACACAAAAAGAAGGGGTGTTGCGAAATGCAACACCCCTTTCCTATTATCTCAGCCTCAAAACCGATCAGGGATTACTCCTCGACCGCTTCCTTGACAGCTTCTTTTACTTCTTCGACTGCATCAGCCGCTTTATCGCAAGCGCACTCAGCCTTCTCTTCAGCCGCCTCGCAGACTTCCTCAGCCTTTTCCTCAGCTGCCTCGCATACGCACTCAGCCTTCTCCTCGGCTGCATCGCAGGCCTCTTCTGCCGCTTTGTCCGCCTCACCGGCGATATCCTTCACAGCATCCTTGATCTCTTCTGCTGCTTCCTTGACGTCCTCTCCGGCCTTGCCGAGCTTCTCGTTCACGATCTCCTGAGCTGCAGCGAGCTGCTCCTTGATCTTCGCGAGCTCTTCATTGGACATCTTGGAGATCTTCTGGCTGATCTCATCGATGTTGTAGCCCTTCTTGTCCATAGACTCCTTGAAGCTGCGCTGGAGTTCCTTATTCATCTCCTTGCCCTGCTCAACAGTGAGCTCACCCTTCTTGACGAGCTCTCCGATGATCTCCTGGCTCTTCTCAGCTGTAAGAGCTACGGCGCCTACGCCTGCCAGAAAGAATGTCTTGATACCATCACCTAACTTAAAATCTGCCATTTCATCCTCCTTATTATTATGGGACATACCCAAAGTGCACAGAGTCATTGCAGCACCATTGCTGCTGTTTTCTCCTTCTTCTTTTATTCTATTCCGAAAAGTGTTTTCCTTGTGATTATTATATAAATTTTCTGTAAAAACGATATATTCTTTATTAAAAGCTGATTTTTAGGGGCTGTTTTGCAATATTTTGGCCCGTCCGATTAAGTACCACCCTGCGGAACCGCCCCCAGATATTCCTCAAGGGTGATCCCCTTCTTCATGATCTCCTCTGCCGCCTCGGCGCCGACATAGCGGTAGTGCCAGGGCTCTCCCTTGAGGCCTGTAATGGACGACTTGTCATAGGGGTACCGCTTTATAAATCCAAAGCGGCTGCAGTTCGAATCAAGCCATTTCCACACTTCGTTGGCCGATTCATTGTCGCCATTGTCGCTTGAAATATCGACGCACATTCCCGTCTCATGCTCGCTTGTCCCGGGCTCAGCCACCCACTGGAGGGCGAGCTCTCTAGCCTGATCCCTGGTCTTGCCGTAACCCATGTATTCCCGGATCTTGCTCTCAAACTTCTCCTTCTGCTCCTCGTTTGATCTGTAGCCCTCGACCACAAGAGGTGATAATCCTTCCTCGCGCATCTCATCAAACATAGCCTGAAGGTCAGGATAAATGCGGCTGTCAACAGACTGCCCGTGACGAAGCTCAGTAAACTCCCTGTCCTCATCTCCTTCCAGCGGGTGATCCCTGTTCACGAGGATCAGCCTCCAGTCATCGGACTGCTTGAAAGTTTTCCCGGTCTTCTCCTTTCCGCTTCCCTCACTTTTATTCTGCGCCGGAGTCTCTGTGAACGCGATCTGCGGATTTTCAAACCCATAGAAGAACTTGTTGACCCAGAACGCGACTCCGACTACAAGAACGATAATGACTAAAGCGGCAAGGACCTCACCTCCGTATGTGCCCCAGATCCTCCTGCGATTATTCTCTTCAGGATTTTTTATATTATTTCTGTCTGCCATCAAAGTCCCTCTGCCGCGAGTATATTAAACGCTTTTTAAATAATATCTTCTCTATTTTAAGAAAATATTACAATTTAAGTATACTCTGTTTCGAATGAATTGCAAAGATAATCTGGCAGGTGTGGGGCAAAAAAGCGACCGCCAGTCAGTTCTCTGAATGGCGGTCACAAAGATAAGGTCAGTTATAAAGTTAGAGCGGTCAGTGGAGCTTGGAGTATCCGAAGCTGTTGCAGATCGCGTCGATCGGAATGTGCTCCTTGCACATCTTGCACTCTGTCGCTGAGTAGGTGCGGTAGTCCGGAAGATCCGCGATCTTGTACAGAGAATGAACCTGCTGTCCGAAGATCTTGGTGGGAACTGAGAAGATCGCCGTGATACCGACAACAGTTCCGCCGTAATAATCAATACTCTCGCCTGCGCGAAGGATCGTCTGGCCGGTAGTCGCAGAAGCCAGAAGCAGAAGGACGTGTTTGCCCTTGATCATCATTTCGGAATTCTCACGGAAGATCATCTGGCCGCGGTTGTCAAACTCGGGAGAATACACATAGATCGTCTTATGCGCGTTCATTGACATGATGCCTGCCTGCGTCAGCTCATCTGCCAGATATGCACCGATGACTTCCATTCCATCCATACATACGATCGTATCCACGATGGTCGTAGCCGCGTAAGTGCTGGCCATCGCTCTTGCCGCAGCCTTGGCCTCACTCTGCCTGGTCTTCATAGTGGTCATATCAATATAGTAATTAATATGGGAGTTCGGTGTTACAAAATGCCCGGGAATAACCTTCATAATGACATCCGGGAATTTTCTCGATCTCATCTTCGTGTAGGTCTGCATATACACCTCCGTTCTGCAGTTACGCCTCAGCGGCATCACTGAACTTATTATTCCTGTGTCTATAAAGGTATTATACTATGTTTTTGCATCTTTTGCACAAAATAAACTATTTTTTAACGCATATTTCAGCCAAAATACTCAATTCAGGCTGCACTTTCAGTTAAATATAACTTTTTCTTTTTTTTCTGAAAACTTTAGAAGTTTTTCATTCTTTCTAAATAGTTTCATAAGATATATCGTGTATAGTATTACTTGTAAACAGAGAGAAACATTTCCCCCTCTTTAAAACTCTCAATGTTTAACAAGATTTACATTTCCCCCTTTCAAATAAGCCCTTCGCAATGAAGCACGGAACCGGCCGTAGTCATTGCGAGGGGCTTATTCCTGTTTACCTCAGTCTTCGATCTCCATTTCAAGCGGTTCTTCCAGTGTAAGCTTGCCGCCCACAGTGCCGGCATACCGGCCCTGCCTCTTGGCGATGTTGACAATGATCGTTCCGCCCGGCTCCTCGAAGTTGAAGCCGTGGAATCCGTCCTTCTTGTCTCTGCTCAGGTACCAGGCTGCCGCCAGCGAACCGCTGCCGCAGGAGGATTCGCAGCAGACAGAATCGGACGCCGCCACATAGACGACCGGCGTAAGGCTGTCGCCATTAACGAACTGGACGCCGAACGCGCTGTAGTTCTTCCCGAACTTGTCGATCATGCGGCGGGCGAAGGCCTCATCAAATTCCTTGTCCACGCAGATCATATGTGTGATCCCTCTGGAGATCACGAGAGGATACAGCTGATCGGCCTCTTCGCCGACCATTTCCATCATTTCGGGCATGGGCATCTGAGCGGCGCTGGTCTCTCTCTCGAGGTCACAGATCACTTCGAGCTGCTCGCGCGTGCCGGACATCTCTATTTTGCAATGGTCGATGTCCTTCTCCCTGCACAGCAGGTAGCCGAAGGAGCGCGCCGCGTTTCCGCAGAACTCGCCGCCTGCCATCTCCAGCCTTCCGAGGCTCTTTCCGTAAAGGGGACGCGTCTCAAAGCCCACCTGTTCCGCTCTAAGAGCCGGGTCGGCCATGATCGCCGCCGCTACTCTTGCACGCTCTGCCTTGGGAACACCGCTCCGCACGATCGCTGTCCTGTTACCCGCAGGATCCGCCATTACTACTGTAAACTTCATTGCTGTCTCATTCCTCCGTTGTACGTATTGTCAAATTCCTCTGCCTGCTGTATCTGTCTGACCGCCTGTTGGATCTCCGGGTTAACCGTTCTCCGCAAATCTCGCCAGGAACCTCTTGGTCCTCTCCTCCTTGGGATTGGTGATGACGTCCTCAGGCTTACCTTCCTCGACGATATAACCGCCGTCCATGAAGATCACGCGGTCCGCCACATCTCTCGCAAACGCCATCTCGTGGGTGACGATGACCATGGTCATGTGCTCCTGCGCCAGCTGGCGGATGACCTTGAGGATCTCTCCCGTCAGCTCCGGATCCAGCGCCGACGTCGGCTCGTCAAAAAAGAGAATGTCAGGGTTCATGCACAGCGCCCTTGCGATGGCGACACGTTGCTGCTGTCCGCCGGAGAGCTGCTGGGGGTAATAATTCTCCTTGCCCTCAAGGCCCATCTTGACGAGGAGCTCCATCGCTTCTTTCTTCACTTCAGCGGAGTTCCTTCTTTGCACGCTCACCGGCGCGTCAGTGAGATTCTTGAGCACGCTGTAGTGCGGGAACAGATTGAACTGCTGGAACACCAGGCCAAAATAGCTCTTGATCTTCCTCAGCTCCGATGCCGAAGCGTAGACAGCCTTTCCCTCCGCGTCATTGTGCGCCGCCACTTCTCCGAGATAGCTCAGCTCGCCGCTGTCCATAGTCTCAAGCATTGTCGCGCAGCGAAGGAGTGTGGACTTACCGCTTCCCGAAGGTCCTATGATCGCTACTACCTCTCCTTTATTTACGGAAACCGAAATATCGTTGAGAACCTTCAGGTCGCCGAAGGATTTACTTACATTCTTGATCTCAAATAAACTCATATCCGTCCTCCGTCAATTATAGTAGCTGAGCCGCTTCTCGACATAATTCATGAAGAGCGTGACTACAAGGTTAAAGAAGTAATAGAATACGCCTGCCACAAACAGCGGCATCAGGCTGGACATAGCCGCAGATACCTGCTTGGCATAAGTGAACATCTCCTGATAGGCGAGTACGAAGGCCAGTGAGGTATCCTTGACCAGCGTGATGACCTCGTTGGTGACCGGAGGGATCGTGCGCTTGACCATCTGCGGGAAAATGATCTTGAGGAAGGTCTGCGCCTTGGTATAACCAAGTACTGTGGCAGCCTCAGTCTGTCCCACAGGAATACTCTGGATACCCGAGCGGAAGATCTCCGCGAAGTATGCTGCATAGTTAATTGAGAAACCGATCAATGTAGCAAGCAGTCTCCAGCTCGTGGACAGCTTGATGCCGAACACATAATAAGGTCCGTAAAATACCACGATCAGCTGCAGCATCAGGGGCGTTCCTCTCAGGATCGAGATGATGCCCTGGATCAACAGTGACAGCGGTTTGAACTTGCTCATTCTGCCCAGAGCCACCAGAATACCCAACGGCATTGAGAACAAGAGCGTGAAAAAGAAGATGATCAGTGTTGATCCAAATCCGGAAGCGATTTGTTGAACGACATTTACAAGACCCATAGTCCCAAAACTCCTTATTATTAATGGTTGAAATATTGTGAGGGATAACAAAGACCGCCTGTGCTCCTCTTCGGAGCGCAGGCGATCAGATTTTCCGTTTCATGATCCGTAAGGATCACAGAATGAATGATCACTTCTCAGTGATGAGCATATCCGGCAGGTGGTCGTCCGCATAGTGCTGGGCGATCTCCATAACCGTGCCGTCAGCGAGCATCTCGTCATAAGTCTCCTGAACCTGATCTCTGAGCGCCTCGTTGCCGAGCTTGAACGCGATGGCATACTGCTCTGTCGCAATGGGCTCCTCAAGGATGCGGAACTTGTCAGGGTTATTTCTCATCTGATACTGCGCAACGCCGATATCAACCGCGATCGCATCGACAGCGCCTGCCTGCATATCCTGGAAGCAGGTGTTGTAACTGGGATTCTGCTGAAGATCCGCGAAGGTCGCGCGCAGATCAGCCAGCTCGTCGCTCTCAAGTGCTGTAAGAGCAGAGGAATCAGACTGCGTGATAACGATCTTTCCAGCCAGGTCAGCTGCGGTCTGAATGTCGGAATCAGCCATAACTGCCATTACGATGGAGTTGTTTACATAGGGATCGCTCCATGTGTACAAAGCTTCACGGCCTGTGTATGTCATTCCGTTCCAGATGCAGTCGATGGAGCCGCTGTCGATCTCTGCGTCCTTGTTGTCCCAATTGATGGGCTTTTTCTCAAGTGTCCAGCCGCGGCGCTTGCAAAGCTCCTCAGCGAGCTCAAGGTCAAATCCCGTATAATCATTTGTTGCCATATCGAGATATCCGTAAGGCGGATACTCTGCGTCAAATCCAACGACAAAAGTGGTGTCATCGTCTGTAGCTGCCGCTGCATCTGCCTCTGCTGTCGCCTCGGTCTCTGCCTCTGCAGTCTCTTCTGCTGCGGTGTCAGTGCTTGTAGTTGCTCCGGTAGATCCTCCACATGCCGCCAGTGAGAAAGCGATCACGCCTGTGAGGAGCATGGCTGCAAACTTCTTCATCATTTTAAAATCCTCCCGAAAAATGTTGATCATTGAAGTTCTGCGGCGTACTAGCCTGCCCGTCCGGCAGAGTACTTGAACATATCAGTGAGATAACGAACTAAAGCGCCACATACTGTAGTATATTATCACGCTAAAGTGTGTTTGTAAACACTGTATCCAAATCGAATTGCCAAAATCAGCGCCAAAAAAGCAATTGCCGGCAGTATCCCGCTCCTGTACAGATGTACCATCAGATTCGAGGTGACAAGCACCCTGTATTCATCTCCTTCCCCGCTGCTGTTGCCGGCTCCGTCCACTGCTTCTGCACTCAAAGTCTGCCACTTGGAAGACGCGCGAACAGTGATGGGAACTTCCCCTCCGCTGCGCTCCATGATCGCGAGCAATTCTTCCTGTTCAAACACATGCTGCTCAACAATGTTCCCGTCCTCATCCGTGATCTTAGCAGTGAGCCTTTGTAGTTCCATATTATCCGATGGGACGAGCCGCACAGTCACGCTGTCCGTGGTAAATCTGTTCCTCTCCCCATCTGGTTCGATAATGCGCACCGAAGGGCACGTCCTATCCACTGCCCAGGAAGGAGAGTACTCTGTACCGGCCCTGAATCTTCCGGTGCTCCTGCTGTAATTTCCCGCCTCGTCTTCCGACTCGACCAGCAGGCTGTACCTGCCCTCTTCGCAGAACGCCGCCGGATCGATCGAGCAGATATATTTCATCCCGGAACTGAGCCGCTCCTCCTTCACCGAATAATCCGCTCCCTCCTCCAGGGTCTGCGCATTACCATTTCTGTAGAGGGTGATCTGCCTGCTCACTACCTCGGAGACATTGTACTCGGCAATGACAAAGGGCTCCGCCGCTTCCGTATAGAAGCTGCTTATCATTTCCATCGTCTCCGGGTCCTCCGAGACATCATAGAGCGATCCGAATCTGTTCACGCACAGATTCCTGCGGACAAAAGCGCGGTTCCCCGCCAGGTCGCAGGCCGTTCCGCAGAGCATGCAGATTCCATCTGCTGCTCTCTCCTGCGGCAGATCCGGGAGGCGGACCGCGCCTTTTCCGCCTGCTGCAGCGGCATTCGTACCTTCCGCAGCTCCTTCCCGGCCTTCTGCACCGCCTTCCGAAGCGGCTTTCCCGCGCTCCATCGCGCAGCCTGAGCCTGTCAGGTTGTACCACACAGCCCAAATCGAACCGGGGGCTATATTTTGATCCTCACAGAGCAGTTCCGGCGATACTTCCGTCCCGTAAGCGCCCATCTCCTGCACGGTATCTCTGTCAAAATACAGCCTCGGCGCGGTCATATCGATGACAAAAGCCTCCTCATAAACAGGTGCCGCGGTATTTCCTGCCAGATCCGCGCACGCGCAGCTCAGCGCCCACTCGCCCTCCTCCGTAAAGACCACTTCCGCCTCATAGACGGGGATCACTCCCGCCGTCCTGCTGTCTCTGACCTCCGACACCTTGCTGAAAGGCCTCGAAAAAGGCAGTATCCGGATATAGTTTTCATCGAAGGAGAGATCTGTGACGCGCACCGTCGCGCATCTGGGCCGGTTATAGTAGATGCCGTTTCGCGCGTCGCTGTTGTCCCACAGCACCTCGATCAGGGGCGGCGTCCGGTCGATCGTAAACGCCTGCGGCGCTGCGCCGGCATAGCCGACCGCTGCGGGATTTCCGAGCGCATCCGTCCCGCTCACCTCCAGCGTGTACTCCCCGTCAGCGGCAAACCGCACCTCCATGGTCCACACGTCAGAGCCCTCCGCCGCGCCTGCGCCGCCTCGCCGCTTCCATTCCCCGGCCACCGCGCCGGGCGCCTCGACCTTCAGCTTTCCCTTGTCAAAATTGCGCTCGCGCACCGCGATCACCGCCGTCCTCACTCCGCCAAAATATCGCTCATTCCTCACTTCATTATTATCATATCTGACTGTTACCTCCGGTCCGGTCGTGTCCATCCCGAACCTGACAATTCCTCCATTTCCGGAGTCAGACCGGTTTCCGGCATTGTCCGCCGCATATACAGTCACCTCGATGTCATTGCTCTCCCACCTTCCGGAAGCAGGGATCGTGATCCCGCCGCGGTATTCATATACAGGTTCCTTACCGTCTTCTCCGCTATATTCGTATACAGCTTCCTTCTCGTCTTCCCCACGGAAGAGTACTTCCTCCATCACGGTCTCCCCGTCTATCCGCACGCTGTACCACACTTCCTGAAGGCCTGATCCCCCGTGAACCCTGTCAGGATCCTGCGCCAGGACCTGCAGCGTCACCGGTCCGCCGTACAGTCCTCTCCCATCAGCCGATCGGGCGGTGATTTCCTGCACCGCTCTTACCTCGGTATAGGGGGCATCAACATCTGCATAGGGCATTCCCGTATCCAGATAAAAGTTCACTGTTCCCGGCATCCCGACCGACCTGTTGCCAGCTCGGTCCCTCAAACTCCAGCTTCCGATCCGGAAGATCTGTCCTCCCCGGATCAGGATCCTCCCGCCA
>Ga0326513_10002534_pt1 | contig 13465 bp, 24 predicted proteins | sample 2_2465_0518_D_FD_203654 | JGI IMG/M metagenome (GOLD analysis project Ga0326513, IMG submission 203654) | Bovine rumen microbial communities from UC Davis, California, United States - 2_2465_0518 | ecosystem: Host-associated > Mammals > Digestive system > Stomach > Rumen | place: USA...
AACCAATGTATAACTTCTTTGCGAAACAGAACATATTTGTAAATATGTTTTCACGGTTGAATTTAATCTTATTGGTTGTGTGCGATTTTTGAGCTCTAATTTCCAATACTGTATTAAAGAAGTTCTGCATTATATTTTCAATGTGAGCATATACTTCTCTCTTTTCGTCTTCAGTATTGAATGGTACACCTTCCTTCTTAAGTCTCTGAATTGCTTCATTGAAACACAAATACACAGAGTCAGTATCTGAGTGAACCAACATAACATCACGATTAGTAATCTTAAGTGGTGTTCTGTCCTTCATCTTGATACCAAATTCCTTTTCCAATTCACCAATGAAGCCGGCAGTTGGATAAAAGTCATTTGCGTTCTTTGCAAGCCAGTCACGAAGGGTTACACGAGCACAACGAGTAATGGCTCTTGCACAGTCAATATCATACAAGTGGAATGAACTTGTTAGACATACACCATACATTGAGTTAATAATAATCTTCTTAACTCCCTGACGAGCGTCATAAAGGTCTTCCAAATCCTTGTTACCATTTTTGTGTGCTTCTTTCATCAAACGCTTGTATTCCTTTCTTTCGTCAAATACCAACTTAACTAGGTTAGGAAGAATAGCATCGTCTGTTCTCTTAAATCCAAGTTCATTAATATCGGTTGGAATTACTTCACCACTTTCAATTTGTTCCTTTGTTGGGTGAATTACCTTAACTTCAGGAGAAATATTGAACTGCATAATATGGTGTGGGTAAGACGAAGTAATATCAAAGGACATACAGTTATCGTATCGTCCTGGATAGTCATAACAGTATCCAGCCTTAATCGCAAATTCCTTGAAATCGTATCTTTCATCTTCCCAGTAACAGTTCTGGAAATAATCGTTACCATTTTTATCTTTGACTTTGAAACAGCCTTCATTGTGCCACCAGTCTTCGTGGTGGTCCTTACGGTCATTCATTAATTTGTTTTTACCGTGAATGAACTTAAGAATATAACCTTCAGTGGTAGGTACCTTTTGGAATACTTTATCTACTGTTGTAACACAATCATAAGCATATTCAATAATTAGTGAGAACAACTTTAGCTTCTTTTCAAGTCTAACAAGCAACAATACGTCCTGAATATTATACTCAGTAAATCTATTCCAGTTAGTCTTGTAAATATCGTTAATTGTTCCTTCATATTCCAACTTTCCTTCACCCAATTCTTTGTGTGTAATGTAGTTCAATGAATAAGATGGTAATGGGTCGTGCTTCGCAAAGGACTTATACAAATCCATATAATCGTGATGAAGCAAACCAGGAATATCGTAAGTTTCACCCATTTTAGTACCTGATACTCGGTCAGTAACTTCTACCAAAATTGGTGCTTTTCCTACTGGTGATAATTTATTTTCAATGGCTCTTGTAATACCCAATTCTTCACGAATCTTTTTAATTCTGTTTACGATATAAGGTACGTCAAACAATTTAGAGTTCCAACCAGACCAAAGGTCAAAATGTTGTTTGTCAAACCATTTCAGCCAGTCAGTCAACATCGCACTTTCAGTTGTAAAAGCACGATAATTTTTTACAGCTGGGTCTGTACCAGTATAGGCATCAGTACCCCAAGTATATGTTTGGTCTGTTTTTGATGAATAACAAGTGATTAGATTAATTGGAACTTCAGCTTTATCAGCGTATGGAAATCCGTGTTTCAGCGTCTGAAGCAACTTCAATATCAAATAAACAGAAATTCCATTTACTCAAATCTACTTCAAGTTTTTCAGTATCATACACGCCGTGCATATATTTTACTTCTTCACGCAAATCACTTTCAGCAACAGCAACACCATTAGACTTCAAACTATCTACAACTTTTTTATCATATTTGGTCTTACGAACCATTGGAACACCATACAGGTCTGTAATCGGTGATTTACCTGTTGGGTCTTTTACCCAATAGTCTTTTTGGTAAGGAATTTTCTGATATTGTTCATCTGCAACAGTTCTCAGATAAATGTTACCACTAGACTTATCATAAAAACAATGTTTATAAGCTTCCATAAATAATCCTCAAAATTTACAACACAAATATAACAAAAAGGCTGCCCCTGATATTAGGGCAGTCACTTTTTTATTTTATTGTTACTTATTTTCAGCTAGCTTTTCATCAACTTTTTCGCTGATTTCATTTGCGACATCTGAAGTCATAAAGCCGTTCTTTTCAATAAATTCATTTTCCATAAGTTTCTTGGTTTCTCTATTGATAATTTCGGCAGCTTCATCATCCATATCATCTGTCACAGCAATTTGTAATTTGTCCTTGCTCTGCATTAAAGCATTCATCTTCAAAGCATCTTTACAAATCTGTGCATCATCTAGCATTTTATCCAACCCAATCAAAATATCATTTGCTGTCTTCATAACATTATCTGGGTCTTCAATCTTATTGTAAAGTTCTGTGTAAACCTTCTTCAATTCATCAATACATTCAGGAGTAATATGCCAACTGTGGTCAATTCCAACTTTCTTGTACTTCAAAATATCGTTAATGGTTTCAAAAGTAATATCATTACACTTTATAATTTTCTTAATCATTGTTCACCTCACTTATTCGTATTTAACTATGTTCACTCTATCTATAAAAGATTTTATATCGTGAACTGTTACACCCTTTACATATCCAAAAGTTGGTTGTTCATCTTTTAAATATAGAAAAGCGGTTTTTCGCGGCTCTTCTCCGATAACGAACTCTAATTATCGTATCGTAAGCCATATTCCCAGCAGAATTATAATCTACCAAGCAATCTGTTTCTGTTTCAAGTTTCTTTATTATTTCGTTCATTTGAGAAGTCTCCATTCATTTCATAAAGTTTCTTTAAATTTAAAGCCTCTTTCCATTCCTTTGCTAATTGATTTAGTAAGTCTAGAACCATACTTTTAGGTAATTCTTTATAAGATATTTTTCTATCTTTATCCCAATGAGTATCAATGTAATAAGTACCTTCATGGTCCTTTACAACATCAAATCCAGTAACATAGGTTAGCCATCTATCCCTTATTTCAAGCACCCATTCAGGAGAGTTCCAGGCATTTATGTTATCAGGAACTTCAAATACGGCTTCATCATATTTGTATTGAGTAAAACCAAGGGACTTTGCATAGTCCCTTAGTTCTTGTTTTGTTAATTTATTTGTTAGACTCATTGAAAGTAATTTCCTTAATATCAGTCAATTTCTTGTGTCTTCCGCAGCATTGTGCTTCAGGACAAAATACAAGAGCTGAATTCATATACTTATAAATTTCACACATTGGAACGAACAAACTATCTGCAATCCACTTCCATTCTTCATTCTGTGAAGCCAATAGATTTTTTAATTCCTTTGCGAAGTCTCTAATTTCAATATAAGCTCTTGTACAGAGTCTTCTATTCATAAAATTAACCAATGAACGAAGATTAATTTTCCAAACCATCTTACTATCCATACCAAGTGGAAGTAAGTTAGCCACATCTTCTTTGGTCATTCCAAGTTCAAGACCTTTATTATAACCTTCTTGAATTTTTGACATTGTGTCAGTATAAATTTCGTTTGCTTCAGCGTTATTTTCTATCTTTGGTGGAGTGTAAAAACCAAAGCCATCTTCTTCAGATACATATCTGGTTGAAGATTGTAAACGAGAAACACCTGCAATATGGGTGTATAATTCACGCATAGCACGTGCACTCATATCAGATATTACAATTTCTAGGTCAACATATTCCATAACACGGCCGTGACCAGACTTGATACAGTTCTTTGCTCTATTGATGTTCTTTGTGGTATCATCAGTTGGAGCGTTCCAACAAGTTCCGTGCTACTCTACCGATATGGTCAAGAGGATTTTGTGTCAGATTAATAATTTCAATTTTCATAACTTCACCTTTCACTTTTTAATCAATTTTTAAATCGTAATATAATTCTTTTAATGTATTATAAGTTGTGCCGTTCATTTCCCAACGACTGAAATTGTTTACTGATATTTCAAATTCCTTGTCTTTATTATCTGAGTCTTTCATAATAAGTTTGACATTTTTAATTTTGGAAAGTGAATATTGCCTTCCTGACAAATCAAAAATTATATCTTCGTTAATGTTGTCAGCTGCTTCATAAACTTTTTCTTGAAAAACTATTGCTGAAACAACACCTTGTATTTGTTCACTTATGATACAAGAAGGAGTTTGCTGTTCATACGAGTGTTTGAATTTTATTATCATAATATCTCCAAAACTGCCAAAATACCCCAAACAGCAAACATCGCCATTAGGGATATAATTAGCAAAAAATAAGCTTCAAAATATATGCCGATACTACCTGGTATGGCACAAACCAAACCAGATATTATCAATCCGTTTTATCAAATCTTTACTCATCAGCTCTATAACGTGCATACCATTCATTCCAGGACATTGGCTTTGCACTTCTATTAAATTCCTCATATACTGCGTCAATTTTTGCAATATACTTGAAATATGTTTTAAGTTCACAGTTAACTTCGGCGACAATGCGCTTCTTTTGTTCAATAGTCATTTTCGTTTCTCCTGTTAGTGTAAATTTAGAAAATGTTTGTGTTTTGTAAATGGTTGTTTACAAAATTATGTATCATTTAGTTCTGAGTGTTTTGGGGAGGCGGCTGGATAAGTTTATGTGCCACCTGTTTTACCTGGTTGTATTTGGTTTTTCCTGCCAAGTAATCCAAAGCTTTCATCACTAAGCCGACAGTTTTCGGATAATTGGTATTCACATATTGGAACTGAAATTTACGCTCAGAACTGTAAGACTGGGCAGCCTTTGCTATATCTATTGCTTCCGCAGTCATTTCTGCTACTCGGGTGCGAACAGATTCTGCATATTCACGAATATCCGGCAGTTCTTCAGGAATAAACAAAACTTCATCGTCAATCGGCTTATATCCATTGTGCTTATCCACATGAGCGTGGAAATAGTCACCTTCAATATCATAAGCGACCCACACGTCCCACTTGTTCAATCCTTCAAACATCTTTGCTAACTTGCACCATTCGTCGGACTTTGCCTTACATTTAAAACCATTATCAAAAGTAATTACCAGACCTTCTTGTGTCTTCGGTAACTTCTTTGCCCATTCAACAGCTTTATAAAAATTGTCAAAATCATAGACTTGTGCCATTCTTACTTTTAACAAAGTTGCAGTTTCTTTAATGGTTTCAAGGGAATATTCTTCACCAGTATTATTGGAAATAACACCCAACAATACCATACCTTCAAAATCATAATGAATAGGGTGAATATCTTCATTTGACACAATTTCAAAAAGGTACGTTCTATTTTGAATTAAGAACAAAGTATTGATATTTTCATCAAACCACTTCTGTCCCCATCTTGCTTGGTCAGAATCAAATGAACCACCAGTCTTTACTCGCCATTCTCCAGTATCCCAATTATAGAAAACAATACCTAATGAAGCATCTACCTTTTCCATATAACGGGCATGACCAGAAATATTCGGCTTCCAAGCGTCAGGAACTTTTTCATACAAAGATGAATGATTACCTTCACCATCAAAAAATTCCTGATAGTTGAAGAACTTCTTAAAAGGACGAGCTACAACCTCGCCGGTCTTTTCATTAAAAACAATACCACGGGCATTGAGAGTTACTTCATCCCAATCCTCAGCATAAATTGTTTCATTTGTGTATTTAAAGCCCACCAAATCACCTTGTCGGTGTGCTGAAATTCTTTTTTCTTTTTCTGCTTTTAAAAATTGTTCTAACGAAGGTAAGTTCATATTACAGTCCTTTCAGGAATATTTCAATTTCTCTTTCGTTTCTCAAAAATCGTCCGCCTTCAACTTCAATAGAAGACCAACGATTACAAAATGTAAAGGATTTTCCCTTGTTCACCATACGATTTTGTTCACGATGAAAGCCATATCGTCTGGCGAGTTCAAAAAATCGGTCAATAAGTGGAGCTTCCTTTTCAGGAAATTCCACAAATCCACGATTAAACTTTGGGTGAGCAAAATCATACTTAGGCATTAAAATCCTCCTGCATCTTTTCAATACGTTTGTTTTTAATACGTTCTTTTATTTTGAGAGTATAAGCAGCTACAACTTTTTCAAAATCGTCAGCATCGCAATATGATGTGTTGGTATGGTTATCCCAATCAATGAAGGTAGCTTGCGGACAACCATTGTTATACTTCCAATGAAATACATTATTGTAAATCTTGTCTTCGCACGGCACCAAGGCATCAGTTTTAGATGTGGCTTCGTGAAATCTTGAATCAATTTCAAATTCTTTTGCTTCAAGACCATAACGAGCTGTAATTTCAAAAAATTGCTTTTTAGTAATCATTATTTACACCCAGTCATTTTGTACAAGTTCATTAAATGTTTGTTAATTCATCCCAACCCTTAGAATGTGTTTGTGGGTAAAGAGTTTGGTATTCTTTATAAGTTTTATAACGAGGATATTCACCATATCTACGGGTTCTTTCTTCAACATCAACACCAAGTACGATTGGATTAGAAACCTGAATGATTTGCTTAAACTCAAGAGAACCATAAGTAGTGTAATCATCACAATGACGAATTGCTGTCTTTTCAGCCTTCTTCAAAGTGGTTTCGTAAACTTCACCTTTGCGAACAGATGTACCAAGTTGCGGGTTATAACGATAGTATTCATAAATGTAGCGGCGAATCTTTGCCATAGTTACAGCTCCTTGTTTTTGTGTTTGATTTTTCTTGTGTATTTCTTTTTGTCTTGAACTACACGAGTCCTCATTGTGCGACCGTTGCAAGAACCAGAAATGCGTTCATTTCTCATTCGTTCATTCTCGGTTGCTTTTTTGTTTTTAGCCATAAGGACCTCTCAATTGTTTCTAAGTCTAATATAGAAAATAATCCACTGTTTGTCAATGGATTATTCATATATTTATGTAAAATTTCGTTTACAAACCCAGTCTTTGTCTAAGATGTTGCATTGACAAATCAGGAACTTCATAGCCGCCATACCATTTATTTTTTGTAATATCTTCATCATAGAACTGCTCAGCATTTGCAGCGCTTCCACGTGCAAGTTTATGCTTCCAATCATCTAATGATTTTATATGATAATGGTAAAGACGCAAAGGTGCGTCATAACTCACCAAGCCATAAGTGGTTTTTGAAACATCTGAACCAACTACATCAGAAAATCTCATATCGTTTATAAAAGGAATGTGTCCGCGTTCATTTTGTTCTTCTTTTGTAAAATCGTATTGGTTGTTTGGATTATACAAAAGAATACATTTACCCTGATTAGCAAGGTCATTTCTTCTATAAATTGAATGCTGTATCAAATCGTCACTGCGTTGCTCAGTGATATTCTTTGTACTCATTAAAATTTGTGGTAACATTACGCAGTCCAACATTCTGAACTGTTTCATTAACACAGCATCTAGCTTTTGTGAAATATCATACCAGAGAAACTCATCATCGTCTAAAAATATAACAATATCTTCAGTTTCAAATTTATATGGATTTTCCTTTAGAATATCGTTATACAGTTGCCACTGATTAGGCCAACCATTAATGTACTGATAAGTATCAGGTGGATTTACATATCTATCAATTCTTAAATTACTGTCATTGTGATAAATGTGTATTCTGTCTATTCCAAGTGCTTTATGCCACTTATACCAAAGTTTAAAGTCATTTTCATTATAAGGTTTTGTCAAACAAATTAAATGTATCATTTTACAATATCTGTAATGTAAGGATAAAAGGCGTCATAATCTGGTGTTTCATACGGAAGGAAATCTTTTTCAATTTCTCGTAGTTTAAGATTAATTTTTCGTCTTTTTATTTTAGTCATTTCATCAGTTACGATGGCTTTTACTTCATCCAAAGATTCTGTGCTTTTATTTATTTCTGCATCCCATCTGTTCTTAGTTATAATTCTGAATTTTCTGTTTTCAACATAAACCATCAATAGATAATTTGTATTGTAAACATATCTAACTGTATTTTCAATTGGGCTTAAAGAATAACAAGCACAAAGTGGACATTTTATGCCGAAACCTAATTTTGGATTTTTAATTACAGTTAGTCCGATGTAGGTTTGCATATTGAACGAGTTCTTCGTTCATAAACCAATCATTTTTTAAAGTCATATAAATTCTAAACAGTTAAATCTCATATCCTGTTTTGTAGGATCTTTTTGATTATAAGTTAATATTGTATTCAAGTTCAATTTGGGCATAAATCCGTGCTGATAATTTTGATATAATTGAAGACCAGCTGGGCTATAATCAAATTGAATAACACACTCCAAATTATTACCTTTAACTTTTGATTTAATGACATGAGCACAGACATCATCAATGTTTAATCTTTCTGTTCTATCTTTTGAACCAGCATAAATGTATGTGCTATCTTCGTCTTTATCCAATCTGTTTTTAATAATTTGGAGTTGTTTTCTATCCATTTTACCCCATACATTCTGTAAATTAAGAACGATAGGGTTCTGTTTAAATTCTTTACACCACGCTTTACGCTGTAATTCCAACTGTCTCTGTTGTTCTTCTTCAGCTCGTTTTTGTTCAGCTTCAATTTCTTCTGGTGATTTATATGGCTGTTGAAAACCAAGCTTTCGCATTAGAAAACCAGACACAGAATTATCCTGGTACTGTGGTGTTTGTGGAATACAGTTATTCTGTGGTTGTTCGTCAAATTCAAACACCGACGGACTAACATTGTATTCCATTACATCTTTATAAAATTGTTCTAAATCCATACTTTATGTATGGAAAGAACTTATTCTTGTTCCTTTTCTTCTTTTTCTTCTTTTTCGGTATAAAGGTCTTTCATTAACTCTTGTAGAGTGTAAGAATCTCTGAAAGCACTATAAACCGTAGCCCAACCAATCACCATCAAGATGAAACCACCAGCCAAAGCTAGTGTACTACCCTTCAAAGCAAATCCGGCTAGAATGCAGAAAACAGCTAGAAGGTATCTGGTGATATAGTGATTTAAGATTACTTTAATTTTATCCATTGAGTATCTCCTTGAATGTATCGTAATTAATAGTTTCGTGGTCTCTGCAGAATACAGCAAATTCAATTACCTTGAAAGCATTCTTAAATTCAGGTAGAATTTGTTTGTATGCTTCAGCAACAATCTTTGGGTCATTACGGAAAGCACCACAACCGAAAGCTCCCAAAACAATAAAATCGTTCTTATTTGCAGCTGCTACAGAAAGAATTTTCCTTCCACGCTGTTTGTGAAGTTCCAACAAATCATCATCAGATATTGTTGCTGGTACAGTAGTATTTTCAGAATTAAATTCGTTCTTTGGTACTTCACGAAGATTTGGTGCAGCACAAGTAATGATGTTTACATTCTTTGTTGTACCATAATCCTTATAATCATCACTCTTGAAAACCACCACACCAGGTGTATAAATTATATCGTCATTGTGAAGTGGGCTTAATCCTGAACGATGTGGAAGATAAAATTTATCTGCAGCCTCTTTCAAAATCAAGTTGTTGTACAAAGTAGAACATCTACACAGACATTCTTCCTGTGCAAATGAACCGTGAGTAACACCACCACCAGGATTAGTAGCTGAAGCAAAATTCAATACAGCAATTTCACCGTTGTATTTTCTAGCAGCACCGAATGAAGTAGATTTACTCACTACAATCTTTGCGTCTGTATCAAAACGGTTTTCAAATGTAGGAACTTCTTCTGTCACCCAGTACTGTTGGTTGGCATTAGAATTTTTTACAGCATCCAATAAACTTTTTCGGCTATTAATGACCTTTTGAGTATCATTAAAAACCTCTATATTATCAAACTTCGTCATTTTCTTCATCAGTGAAGTCTCCTTCTAGTTTTTCCATTCTAAGGGCAATTTCTTTTTCTTTTTGTTGTCTTTCAAAAATTAGTTTAAATTGGTCAATTTGTTTAGTGGTAAAATGAAAATTTTTGTTCAAGCACATCTTTTTAAATTCATTCTGACTAATAAGATGTTCACCACACCAAAAGACATTCATTCTAATTTTAGTTTCTTCTGGGTCAATTTTAAGATTAATATGAGTAGAATTTACACAATAACCTGTTTCATCATAAATTGGAACACGGCCATAGAAACAAAAATGTTTTACTTTTTTAACAAATTCATTTTTACCGGTTTCAGGATTTGTGTAATACAGGTAAGTATAATTTCTATCAAACTTTAGAAATTTCGCTTTTCTCCCCAGTTTGAAGAAGTGATTTTCTGTCATTTTTATCCTCTACTTCTATAAGGAAATCTTCTTTTTCAAATTTACCAAAAGCGTCAAGGAATATTTCTTCAGGATAACCAATACAATTATTCAAATAAGTTATACCATTCTGTACCATCTTAAGTTTAGAATGTGTATGCCCAAAATGATAAATTGTACCAGGTTTCAGATTTAACTGACTATCATCAAAAACAAACATTCCTGTCATAATATCATTCTTATACGGGTCAGCAATAGGACAAGTCATAGGCTGAAAATGTGTAACAAAAATATCTGGCTTTTGTTCTGCAACAGTCTTTAACTTCTCTATTTCGTGATTAAACAATACCATTGGAGCATTACAACTCATCTTCCACCAGCGACCATCAAACCATTCTTGCCATCTGTTGAAGAAATCGGTATCGTCTGTTTCCTTGAAATTTTGCTTTGCCCAAGTCCAATCACAACTTCCACAGCCACCACCGAAAGTAACTCCATTAACCTTCATAATGGTGCCGTCTAAATGCGGACCAACTTTCTTGCTGAAAGCATGTTTCTTCTGTTCTGTTTTCAACAAATTAAGTTTATATTTGTCTTTATTGAAGATACCGTAATCGTGATTACCTAAAGTATAAACTACCTTAAAATAACGACTTTTCAGATACTTCAAAATTTCGGCTGATTTATCAAAGTCATTTGCAATATCACCAGCTACACAACATACATCAGCTGGAAGAAAGTATTGGTCAAAATATTTTTCTAAAGTATATCCTTCTCTCTTCCAAAAATCCCAATGCAAATCATTGATAAAATAAATCTTCATTATTCCCTCGGTTCAAAGCTCTTTTCAACCAAGAACTTTTCTTCCAATACATTGATACTCTTTTTCAAAGAATCATTCAGACCATTTGTAATCTGCATAACATATTCTGTTCTTTTAATTAGAGCTTCTTTTTCTTCTTCGGTCAAATCATTATCAGGACCATCGCCTACATAATTCCAAATTGGATAATCTCTGAACTTTTCGTCACCCAATGAAGAATCTGTCGCCAAAGCAAAACCAAAACTTTTACTGTTTCGGTAAAGCAAGAAGTAGAAATACTTATTACTTCCCCAAGCACCTCTTGCCTTTTGGTAAACTTTAAAGCCCTTGGTCGCATAGTTATCTTCTATGTTCCAATAATCTTCACTTTCACGGTGTTCAATGTAGTCTTTAACAAAGTTCATAGCCTTTGTTTGCCAATCTAACTTTTCTTCTTTCATTGGAAATCCTTGTTAAGATTTTTTATTCGTTTGTTAATATCAATAAGTTTATCTTCTTTACCGATAAAACCCATATATTCAATTCCATACTCAATGAACTGTTTCATTTCATCTAAAGTAACATTCTTTTCACTTAATCCAAAAATTCTATACCAAATTTCAGTTAAAATATTCCAATGTTCAGTATCATATTCTTTGTACTTATTCCTGGAATCAGCTAACATCATACATTCGTAAAAATTATTATCAAATAAAGTAGAATAATCTTGTCCTGCCAACGGAGACTTATTAAAATATTCTCTGGCATCTTCATCTACATTCGGTACATAATCTTTATCAATCAAGCGAAATCGTCCTCAATAGCAGTCTTTTTTACTAATGCTTGATATTCCTTATAACCAAGCAAAAATTGATTAAACAGAATATCAAATTCTTCTGGTGTTCTATAATCTACTGAATAGGTATTTCTGCCTTCACTGTCCTTCAATCGTTCATAACAAACTTGACGGGACGAACCATCAACAGCTTTTCCTTCTTTTTTAAGCCAATCAAAATCTGAACCGGTATAATCCCAAGAAGGACAAGCATCATAAGCATCTGGTATTCTTGTAACTGTAATGGTATGAATGTAAAACATACCTTGGTGACAGACTTTATATCGTTCACCATCTGAACCAGTCCAGTAACCATTTTTAACACCTAAGGATTTAAGATGTTCTCTGAGTTTAATTTTTGCTTCATCTTGTGCCATATCTAGTCCTCTATGTTTTCTTCTACCCACGTTCCTTTGTCAGTAGTATAGTGTATCTTTTTAATTCCCCACTGTTTGATAATTCGCATACACATCGGGCAAGGTCTGCTCTCCTTTGTATTCTGGTTGTTTCTGCATACCCATAACTCGCATTTGTGAATTATCCTATGGTGGTGCTTAATGGCTCGCATAATTGCAAGTGGTTCAGCGTGTAAAGCCTTCAAATTGTTGTACTGTTTCGTGAAATCATTTTTTAAGTTTACATTTACTCCCGATGAAATAATCGCATTGTTATAAGTTAACACACAAGCATGTCTGCAACGATGATAACAAGTTTTCGGTTTCAATGCCAAATCTTCACAAAACTCTTCAACATATTTTTCAAATGTGCTTCGTTTCATAACAATATAAAAAATGCTGGGTATTTTGTCAATACCCAGACATTCATTCAATCAAACAAAAAGTACCCAATTATTCTTCACTCTTGTTACCAATCAGTTTCTGAGCAAGCGTAAGGAAGGTCTTGATAGTTGCCACATCAAGAGTAAGATGGATCTTTTCATCGTCACCTTCACCGTCAGCAGCAGCACGCTGTGTAACACGATAATCGTGGTTCTTAATCAAAGCCATTGCCTGGTCCTTGCCGTGAGGATGCTGTTCATTCAAAGTAGTAACGAACGACTTAAAGGTTTCGTTATCAAACTTAAATGGAAGCGTCTTCAAGAAGTCTTCAGTGTCTTGGTTCTTGATAATCCAATTCAAAGCCATCTGCATAGTTACCAAGCGAGAATAAGCCTTGCAATAATTATCGTTTTCGTGACAGACAATCTTCTGATCTACAACGAAGAACTTATGCTTTTCCTTACAAATGCGAGAAGCAAAAAATTCACCTGTAATCTTCTTACCGACAGCATCAGTCCAAGTTGCGGCGTCTGCCAAATAATAAATTGAGCAGATACCAGAACGGCGCTGTGGAATACCCTTTGCCTGCTTTACTTTATCTACCTGTGAGTGGTCAAAACGAACAAGGAAATATTCGTCCTTGCGTTCGCCAGTCTTTCTATCAACAACATTAGCTTTAACAATCATTATGTTTCTCCTATTTTAAGTTAAAATCAAAAAGACCTTTTTCAAATGGACTTGAAGATTACTCCATCCAACAACAGTTTATCCATTTTTAATAAGTGTCATTAATTGTGTA
>Ga0326513_10002535_pt1 | contig 13464 bp, 22 predicted proteins | sample 2_2465_0518_D_FD_203654 | JGI IMG/M metagenome (GOLD analysis project Ga0326513, IMG submission 203654) | Bovine rumen microbial communities from UC Davis, California, United States - 2_2465_0518 | ecosystem: Host-associated > Mammals > Digestive system > Stomach > Rumen | place: USA...
TCTCGTAAGATAATTTCGTGTTACATCTTCATAATTTTTCATCCTGTCACCAAGAGAATCCTTCTTGTTTTTATAGCTCATAGTAAAATCTCCTCTATCTCAATAACTTTAAAATTTAGACCCCTACTTTTTTCTAAATATTTTATAAGCCTACAAAGCGCCGCGGTATCAGCCTTCGTACCAAAAATTATTTGAATATCTCTTTCTGTATAAAAGACTTCAATGCCATTAGATTTAAATATCCAACCTTTCAATTTTCTCCTTCTCCTCCTAAATAATCCCACTGAAAACCAACAGCGTTATATTCTTTCATAAGACGATAGCCGAATTCATCCAAGTCTTGCCAATCATAACAAATACTACCAAAATATATTGCAAGCTCTTTACTATTAAAAATAATATCTTCAATAGTATCACCGTCATCATTATATAATATATAGTTTATCATAAACTAACCTCTTTCTTTAATTTTCATATTTTTTATTTTCTATATATATTATACCATAAAAAAATGAAAAAATCTTCGATTCTATTTTTCCAAAAAATTAATTTTCTGGAAACTTTTTGTAAATAAGTTAAAATTTTTAACAAAATTCTTTATTTAGTCAAAAATTCTTATAAGTTAAATTAAGCATCCCTTAATCTCAACCATTTCAGAGGGATTAAACTCTTCCCAAGAACTATTAGTATTATCATATTTGCATACATTCTTTAGTTCTACATTCACAAAAACTCCAACAGTAGTTACATAAATATAACCACTTTTTGAAGTATTGTCTATACAGACCAAGGTATAACCATCAGGAGTTTCAAAAACATCACCTTTAGTTAAATTCATAATTTTCTTTTTCATAAGAATACCTCTTTTTCTTTATTTTTTCTATATATATTATACTAAAATTTTTTTAAAAATACAAATATTTTTTTTATTAAAAGAAATTTTTAGCTTACGTTGCGCCGCCGTACCATAAATCCTTACCTTGTCAACTGTCCAAAATTTTGGACTCGCGGCACATCACAAACAAAAAGATAAAATTAAAGCGCCGTGGATGATACCACGACGCAAAATAGATTAATAATAAGTACGCCATTCCTGAGATCGAATAATATCTCCTACATCAGCATGAGGAATCTTTATAATTTCTTCTTTAAAAAGATTCTTATTATGTAAATCAAAAATCTTCTTATAAGAATCAAAATCTTCCCATTTCCAAGTTCTTATCAATGTATCAAGCTCAAAATAACTAAAACCTAAATTCTCTTCATCGCTCTTTCCGCAAAGCCCATCGGAAGGTTCCTTATAAGCTAACACATCTTGAATCCCGAGCCACTTTGTAAAATTCTTAACTTCAGTACAGGTCAAATCAGCTATTGGTGCATAGGCGCCACAATCATCTCCGAATAAAGTAGAGTATCCGATATAACGCTCACTAGCATTACAAGTATTTATAACCTTGCCACCGTTCGACTGCGCAACAGCATATAAAGTTGCCATACGAATTCTTGCTGGTAGATTAGTTGTTGCCTGAGGAGACATCTCAATTTGCTCAGAAATACAAGTAACAGCGTCTTTTATATTAAGTTCAATAGATTTAATTCCAAGAGCATTAACAACATGGCGAGCATCTGCAATATCACCCTGAATTCCACAGGGCAACAGAACTCCCAGAACATTCTCCTTCCCAAAGATTTTTGTTGCTAAGGCGGCGCAACAAGTAGAATCCTTTCCGCCAGAAATTCCAATTACGAATTTAGAAGTATTTGTTTTAATAGCCCAATAAACCCAATTATGTCTTATACAGTCATAGACTTTGTCCCAAGGAAGTACTCCGTCATATTCTCTCATTCTTATTATCCTCCAATTCCTTCTCGATTTCTTTTTCAACTCTATTTCTTATATCATTAAATCTTGTATGATACAAAACTCCATTCTTAAAATAAGGATAAAATGCACTAATTTTCTCGAAATTTTTAGCTCCTTCTTCATCAAGCTCACTCTTAACTTTAAGTTCTCCATTCTCCCAATAAGGAATACAAAGTCCTTTAAGCGACTTCTTCCTACTAAATCCCTTGGGATCTTTAAATATCTGGAGTTCTTTTCCGTCAGTTGTCTTTCCATAAGTTGCTTTAATTGCAATTGAAAACGTATCTCTAGTAAAAGGCTTCAGTTCATCATTTTCTTCAATAGCTTCCATTGAGAAAGAACCTACTCCAAGGCTTACACAATTTGCTGCAAAACCCCTTTCTTCAAGACGCTTATAAATCTCCTTCGCTCTCTGAAGAGTTATAGAATCTCCATAGACTGCCTTAATCTTAGGATTAAGTTCTATATAACCCTTGGAGTTTATTTCGCCGCCGAAAAGTTCATACAAACTCTCAACCATTCCCTTATCTTCATAAGTTGTTTCTCTAACAAACTCAACTCCATATTTATCAACATAGTAATACTTAGAATCAGTTAAAGCTCCTCGCTCACTTGTCATTTCGGGGATTATATTATAAATATAATCAAAAGTTCCAAAGTTTGTTTTAAGAATTGCTCTACATAGTCTCTCATCTTCGCAGTCTTTCGGAAAATTGTCATTAATAATCTCCCAAAGAGTATCCGCCATATATTCCTGAATTTCCTGCTCAATATGGTCATGTTTATCAAAAGCAGGAACATTTATCCAATCATTCAATTTAAAAGTCTCTATTCCACAAAGAGCAGCCACAGGCTCGGCAGAATCATGTCTTAGCCCAAGGAATCCCTGGTGTTCTTCTATTTCTTTTCTAAGTGTAGGAAGAACATTAGTCGATATATTCCAGAAATCATAACTATCTGCAACTGCTGCAAAGCTAGTTTTAGGATAGACCTCGGTTAGAAGTCGACGATAAGTTTCTCGTTCATCCCCGACTATTGCATAATCAGAAGTCATAACCGAATGTTCAGTTGAAGTTAGACCTCTAACTATAACAGGTTCTACGTCATTATAAATTTCCTTAATCTCAAATCTAGCGCCAACAGTCGAAGAGTTATAAAAAGTAGTAAGCCAACCAAGCGAGGAATTAACTGCGCTTTCATACGACTCTTGACCTCTCATTGAAAAGTCACACATACCACTTTTCCAGCTATCTGCATTTTCAACCGTTTTATCATAATAATACTTAGCAATAAGACCATACTGATATCCAACAGTTGCGCTTACAGAAGGATGCCAAATCAAGCAGGAAAGAAGTGATTCTATGCTTTGTGCAACCCATGCGAATCTTTCATCAGTTGAACGTATCTCAATTGCTGGAATCTGCATAGGAACAAGAGTGCCCTCAGGAAGCGCATTTATTTCTATAGGAAGATACCCAAGCTTATGAAGTGCTAAAACCTTCTCTAAAGTCTTATCTACTGCTTCTCTATCATATCCCAGTCCATTCACTAGTGCGTCATAATACTCCTCTTTAATCTGCTCCGCCGGCACATTAAAGAAAGTTTCATTAAAATCTTTTACTAGGTATTTATAACAAAAGTTACTAAGTCCAAAGAATACCATTTTGTCTGTAGTCTTAAGCCTCGACGAACGAGGCGTAAGATAGGACGTAAAATGGGTTAGCTCGGGACGATACTGACTCAGATGAGTTAGCTTATAAAAATCTGTTTTCATTATTGTACTATACATAAATATTTACCTCTTTTCTTTATTTTCTATAATAATTATAGCAAAAATTTTTTAAAAATACAAATATTTTTAAGTTTTAATCTACGATGCACCGCGATAGCAAACTTTTAGACATTAAATTTAAAAATTTTACATTAAGGTTTCATCGGGTCGCGGCGCAATGTAGACTAAAAATAAAGGCTTGGTTTTTGCCCAAGCCTTTTTTATTTACGGAGCAACAAGCTCCTTTATATCATTTTGCACATCAACAATCTTCTGGTAAATTGTCGTGGCAAAGCCAAACAGGTCAGTAACCTCTCGATAAAAGGCTACGTAAATTTCGCTTACATAGCGTCGATAAGCCTTAAAAGCAGAACGAACTGCCTTACTTCTAGCAATTGCCTTAGCCGCCTCTATATCAGAGGTATCCGTAGCCTTAAGTCTTGCAATACCCTTAAACTCCGCAGGAATTGTCTCCTTAGGCTTCTCTCCCTTTAGACGAATATAAAGTTCTGTATACCTCTTAAGCTCAGTATTTTCCATAGCAGGGGTGGCAAAACAAATTACTGCTCCTTCATTAACTATATAACGATAGGTAAACTTCATTCTAAAACGCTTAAACATAATATCTTTTCTCCTTTTTTAATTTATTCTTCCTCACCAAAAAGTTCATTCAAAAAATCAATAAAGTCCATTCCAGATGTTTCCTTGGGATTATCTGGCTTTACCTTTACATTAAGATTCTTAATAAAATCGTCCAAAAGTTTAATAAACTCTTTCTCCTCATCTTCACTCTTGCAGTCACTTTTACAGTCACTCTTTGGCGCACTAGTGCAACAATCGCAATGAGGTTCCTTAGTATTACCCGTCTCTGTAAAAGTAAAATCATAAGTAATCTTCATAAAATCAGAATAGATCTCATTAAATTCGTCTATCTCTTCCTTAAGACTACTAATTGATTCCTTAATCACATTAAGGTTCTCGTTCATAAGTTCTTTCAAATCCTGCTCCCTCTGATGTTCTCCCAGATGGTCAATAAGAGCAGTTAGATTATCAAATTCTTCTCCACAAATTGAACACTTGTATTCCATAATTACTTAGCCTCCTTAACATCAATAACTGCCTGATCGCCAGGCACTCCATCGAATAAATATGTAAGATAAGGTACATACTTATCTTCAACCAAATTAACAGTACCACATCTTTCAGTTACCTTAGTTATCTGTGTCTTACCATCAACTTCCTTTGACTTCTTCTTTTCAACAATGTTCTCACATATAAGAGAATTGGTTCCCTTAATGTAAGTCATCATCCCACCGCAAGTTTTACACTTACAGAACTTAGCTCTCTGAGCCTTTCTCTTCTGCTCGTCATAATTTCGCTGCGTTGTTTTCTTGACTTTAAAGCCCAAGGCTTTATTTATCTCCTTAAACTCGTCTATTCCATAATACTTCCTTCCCTGACTCATTTCTATCTCTCCTTAATAATTAAAATCTTCATTATAAGAATCTTCATGGTCTTGCTGACGTTGACGTCGGAACTGTTGATGACGCTTTTTGTCCGCCTTCCCATTAAAATCTTTCTTCTTTTTACGCCGCGCTTTGTCTTTCTCTTTGTTCTGGCGGCGTTCGTCGTAAGAGCGTTCTGCTCTTGCATCGTTATTCAACTATTTCCCTCCTGTACTTCAATTGTAGGCTCATCATCTATGTAACCTTCAAATATTGCATAATCTTCAACGCAAACCATATCAAAAGAATCCATAATAATACCTCTCTTTTATTTTTTTATCTCTCATTTTCTAATATAATTATATCAAAAATTTTTAAAAAAATCAAATATTTTAGAGTTTATAAGCAAGGAAAAGTACATTCTGTTCTTTTTCTATATCTTCAAGTATCTGTTTCACTATATTCCAATCTCCGCCGCCTCTATCAGAGCCTATGCGATATGGTAAGGCAATACAAAATTGACAATCATAAGGAATATGATCTGCTGCTCTTATATTCTTTATCGCAGATACAAAGCCGCGGCGCAGTGCATCATAATTAGTATACTGATGACCATCATATCCGTATCCATACTGCCCAATTATATTAAGAATAATATGTCCATCCGAGCATTGCGCTGAGACATAAGTTCCTAATATTTTCCCACCTAAGAATTCATTATCTTCAAGAAATTCTTTATATCTCTTAAAAACTTCTGGATACTTTTCTCGAATCTGCTTAGCCACTCCAGAATTCATTTTTCCCATAGCATTACATTGATGAGCAATGTAAATACAAGTTGTGGATAATACATCTCCATTAATTATCTCCATTAGTGCCTCCTTAAAGCATAGCTTTAACTTTTTCATTGGTAATCCAAGACGGAAATTCGTTTAAAAGATTGAAATAAGTAATCTTATCTATTTCGTCAACAACAAAAAAATCAGCATTATCTACATAACGCCCACTCATGTCATCAAGACGCTGAAGAAAATCAAAATCTGTAGATGTGCCAAGTCCTACAAATTGCCAAAAGATAGGCTTTTTAGAGGCTTTTTTTATTATATGTGTAGATTCAGATGGATCAAAACAATCGCCATCAGTTAGAAACAAAACATAGGAAGGAAGCTGAGAGTTAGAATAAGTTTCTACAACATTCTTCATTACGGGAGAATATTCGGTTCCACCCATTGAATATATCTTAGTTTCTCTTTCTATATAGTTATGTATATTATCTAATTTAACATTAGGAAGTCTGTGATATCCATTTTCAAAAATCCAAACTTCCATTTCTCCGTTATCATCAAATTCCATAGCCATAGGAAGCATTTTCTCCAAAACGTTCTGAATAGTCCCATTATGATATAGATTACTCATAGAGCCTGAAAAATCTAGAACCAGCCCTACCTGAGCCTTAAGTCCATTAAGTACAGGTTTCATTAAACAAACCTTATGAACCTCCTCCTTGGCAAGGGAAATCTTTTTAGTCAGTTCAACTGGCACAGTTTCTACAGTTGAAGTTGTCTGTTTAATATAAGAGTTAATATCATTCTGGTTCTGAATTATCTGCCCCTGCGCATCATTTGTAGCAGAGTTTTTATTAAAAATTTTATTAAAAAATCCCATTATTTTAGTCCTCCTTTAAATTATTTACAATAAAAGTATCAATAGTATTAAGCATTTTATCTAAGGCTTCTTTAGCTTCGCCTCCGTAATAATGCTCAAAATCAATTAAATGCTTATAACTAAAAGTCCCCTCAAACCAAAAATTTAAACCTAATGATAAACCTTTTATCTTATAGGAATTATCAATATTAAGAAATTTTGTAAGTACTTCTGCTGCCTTTTGTGTTCTACAATAAACAATTGGACAATCTCCAAAATTTTTTATTAAATGAAAATAATCGGAAGTATGGATAAAATATACCACTTCATAGTCGATCGGTTTAGTTTTATCAAACCCATCTTCGTTAGAATTAAGTTTAATAAACCACAAGTCATTACTTATTTCTCTAATGACGCGTTTATCATATTCAAGTCCTTCTTTTATATTCTTAAATTCAGTACCATCATATGCTACGTAACTAGAATATTTCTTCATAGAGCTTCTCCTTTCTTAAAGAGATATTAAGTACTCATAGAACTCCTCTACATTAGATGCAGGTATCTCAATATCATTAACTATTCTATCAACAACTGTGCTATTATAGTATTCAAGAAAACTTGTTTCACATTCATAAAAGAAAAAATCCAATTCTTCTTCTACTGCTTTTGGATTTGGAAAACTTTTACTTAGAATAGTTAGCATAAAGGAAAAATAAGTATGTTCCGCAAAATATTCAAAAGTCCCTCCCCCAAAAAATTCATCTACCTTATCATAAAATTCGTCTTCTTTTGTCTGAATCTCAATAAGTTTATTAAAAATTTCAATAAAATTTTCCTTGGTCATATCTCTAAACCTCTTTTCTTATTTTCTTTTTTCTATATATATATTATACTAAAAATTTTTAAAAAATACAAATATTCTTATGTTGCGCCGCGGTATCAAGTTCAATTTTAAACCTTTACTTTGCCAGCTGTCCAAAATTTTGGACTCGCGGCATATTATAAACAAAAATGCCGCAGCTATTGCCACGGCATTTAATCCTTAATTCTCAACTGTATGTATAGCATTGTAAATTAATTCCTATAAATAATTTTCATTTATTTTCTTTAAATCTGTATAAGGTATTATAATTAAAGATATATTATTATTTTTACAATAAAATTCTTTTTTCTAGTCATATTCCTACTATATTTTTAACTATTCTTCTCCACCAAAAAATTCTCTAGGCTAATAATGCTAAATACCTTGATATTCAATACAAAGATTATATTCAGGTAAATAAAAATCAAATCTTAAAGGATAATCATTCTTACCACACAAGTTCTAAAAAGTTTTTTGTTTATTAAAAATAACACCCATTGACTTTAAAGTAGAAGCAATTTTTTCTTCTCCTTTTGAATTAATACATCCACATGAACTAGTACTTCCATTTTTTAAATAGTCTCCTGCAATAGAACAAATATTTCCACATTCACACTAACAAATCCAATGAACTTTACCATTTTTATTATTATTTTCTCTATATAAAACAGTAAGCTTTCCAAAAACCTGCCCAGTTAAATCAATTAACCTAGCCTAAGAAACCCTTTCTTTTTGAAGACAGCCACAACTAAAAGTGCTTTTTCCTAAATGGCATGTATGAACTGATATAAGTTCTGGATTACCACAATCACACTAACAAAGCCAATATGTTCCCTTGCTACTATCTTTTGTTGTATCTAGCTTTATAACGGTTAATTTACCAAATTTTTGCCCAGTTTTATCTTTAAATAAGCTCTCCTTTGTTTTTTCTTTTTGTAAACAACCACATGATTTTGTTAAACCTCTTTTTAAATTCTATCCATTTACTGAAACTTTATTTCCACAATCGCACTAACAAAACCAATATGTTGCTCCCTTTCTTGAATAATCTCTTTCTAATACTATTAATCTTCCAAAACGCTACCCTACTAAATCAATAAGTTTAGGCATATAAAATCCTCCTGTTCTCCTGAAAAAATTTTATTGAAGAGAAGGTCAGGAGAAACCTTATCAAAGTAGACGCGACCTACTTCTATCTCTTCAATTTTAACAGGCTGTGAAAGACTCGAACTCTCATCTCGCAGACTTGGAATCTGATATTCTGCCATTAAACTAACAGCCTAAAGCCATTTGAGTTGTACATCCTCCTATCGGTGCAGGCTCACATCGCTAGTTGGCTCGTTTAGCAACTAGAAACGACTACCCTATCTCTCTCCTCAAGGGTGGAGACTAATTCTAAACCATTAGTCGGTTAGTTTTTAGGTTAAACTTACCGTTGACTTATTTTATAGACTAGTCCCTAAAGTCTCTTTGCCCGCGTTTTGAGATTCGACTTACAGCAAAAATCTTTTAACTAAAACTCTCCATAATTATACTCGCTTAAAAACTATTCTAATCTAACTAAAAATACGATATATAATTAGGATAAGCACCAGTTCCGATTTGAACGGAAGTTAGCAGATTACAAATCTGCTGTCCTAACCAGACTAGACGACAGGTGCAGGTTAGTCATTGTTTTACCAATGACTAATATATAAGAAAGAGGTTATGTAGAAATCTTTATTTATCTCTCATTTTCTAATATAATTATATCAAAAATTCTTTAAAATTTCAAATATTTTTTATGCTTAAGGAAGCTCAATAGTTGGTTGTTCAGCTATAGCTTTAGAAGCAAACCAATTAAACCACGGATTAGAATAGTAATATCTTTCTGTTTTTATTTCCGTATTATATTGATATACTTCCTTATATGCTTCAGTAGAAGGATACCAATGGTCTAAATCTAAAGAAGCAACAATAGCTTCTCTTCTTTCTTCGTATGTAATACGCCGTCGTTCTTCGTTCATTGGCAACTTCATTTTTAAAATTATTGCACCTTCACATAACAAACAAAGTAAAGAAAAAGCAGAAAGAATAGTTCCAAAAACTTGCCCATTTTCAGACTTACAATAAATGCTACAAAAAGTTATGATAAATCCGATTATTAAAAGCCCAATTGTTATAATAGTTAAAAGCATTTCTTACTCCTTTTAATTATAAATCTTCCTATACGAAGTGCCGCGATAGCAAAGATTAAAATAAAACTTAGTTTTGTCATAGTACCTCCTATAACCGCTATGTAGGTGAGGGGAATCGAACCCCTGTGTTGCCATAATCCACTTTATTGTCTACACGTTTAGTTGTGTCTTTTATCTATTCCTCACCTTGCGCTGGCACAACAGGCTTAAGGCTACGTCAGCCAAAATACTTTATTTACTCGGCAATAAATAAAGAACTATTTCTAAAAATTCAAATATACATAACAGTTATAATGAAATAGTTAAAACAAAACCATTATGATACCGCGGCACATCGTCCGCATTTAAAATAAATTAAGCTGCGTTTATTGTTATTATGCCTTAAAGCGGTCATCTACTACGTGCAAATAAATTTTCATATGCCAGTCGACTACCTTTGCACCCACAGAAAAGGTAGGGAGTCTTAACTCCCTACTATATAATTTGAATTTTGTCTTCCCTAAAACGAACGGGTGGGAGTTTTCAAACTCATTTAATATCTAACAATCCAAACTTTTATCATGCGATTAGTCCAATTATCCCAGTCGTATCTGGCACATACTACTCCCTTGACCTTTCTTGCAAAAGCATTTGCACGAGCCTCTACATTGAATTCTCTTATGAACTTAGCCATTACAAATTCCTCCTTAAAAGGTTTGATTAAATATCATGACAATCGTATTTCTTTAAAAAAGTATCTTCATCTTGATAAAATTCCCTATCCAAATCTGATATATCTTTCCCTTTTATCAATTCTGGAGAAGGTGCGTAAATTATATATTCTACTCTTTCTGAGTAATATTCATTCGCAATTTCATCGTAATCTCGTTCATCGCCCTGTTCATAAATAGCATACTCAACTTCTGCTTCAATATCTTCTGCTATAGACTCATAAGAATCCATAACTTCATATGACATCTGAACTGCGATATCACGAGCCTCTTCTATATCAGAAACTTCTAATACAGCTTTGCTATACATACCATGCAAACCGCCATAAGTGCATTCACAAGCGTAAATTGCGACTATCATAATGCTTACTCTCCTTTCTTAAAGAATTTCACCATCCCAGTCATATTCCTTTGTAGAATTATCCCACGCTTTCTGCACAATTGTATCCTCATGTTTAGCAGAACGGCAAAGAGAATAGAAAACAATTAAATCTACAACTGCCCCAATAATAATAGCAATAACCATTTTCATAAAGCACCTCTTTCTTTATTTTCTATAATAATTATAGCAAAAATTTTTTGAAAAATCAAATATTTTTATGTTGCGCCGCGGTATCAAACTTCCTTTGAATGATACGGCGGCGCATTATAAATTAAAATGAATAATACCATTCCAAAGTTAAATTATCAAAATCCCACTCTTCTTCATGTCCTAGAATATATTTCTCTATATATTCTTGTTCTTTTTCATCTAAGGTAAGTCCTTCTATAAAATCGGCAAAATCAATTCGTTTCTCAAGAAACATAATAAGTAAAGAAACCTGATTAACAGCTCCCAATATTTGTCTCCCATAGCTTCCTATGTCCCAAATAGTATCGTTTTCAAAATTCTCAGGATACTCCTTAAATATTTTACTATAAGTCTTAACAAGTATATCTCCAATATCATAAAATATGGGATGTGCTGACACATTATCAGGTTTAGTTTTTAGTTTCCAAAGATAACCATCCCATTCAGTAGTTAAATTATTATCTTCTTTGTACTTACGCCAGAGGTCTAATATTTCCATACAAAGGCTATAGCATTTTCTAAAATAAATAATTTCAAAAGAATAAGAATCACTCTTAGCCCTAGCTCTAGGAATTCTCAAGGTCAGTCCACTATCAAGCCCCAATTTAGTCTACCTCCTCTTCGTCACAACTAAATATTCTTACGTCGCATTCTCCATCTGTGTCTTCATAAAAATCATCTGCTATCTCACAGGCTTTATCATAGGTATCAACAGAACCTAAGTAAATTTCATCTTCGTAATAATCATAAACTTTATAAGTCATCGCTATCTCTCCTCTCATAGGTCTTAAAATTAAAGTCGCATCTCTCTCCAACTATTGTCCGATAACTAACTTCCATTTGAAAGAAATTCTCCACATCAAACCAGTCATCTGTTTTACATAAGATTTCCCCTGTTTCATTATCTGTTATTACATATAAATAATCTTTCATTTTTATTCCTCTTTCCTATTTTCTATAATAATTATAGCAAAAATTTTTTAAAAATACAAATATTTTTATATATTCTCTTTGCCTATAATGCGCCGCGATAGCAACTTTTTAGACAAGACTTTAAATTTTATCACATTAAGGATTTTTCAAAGGGTGCCGGCACAATATAGATTTAGCAATAAAATAAAACGCCACGGATGATACCGCGGCGCATTATAGAATTAAAATTTACGTATTTGGTCTTTAGGAGGAACGAAGAAAGGCTGTTTAAGAGTATTAGCTGAATAGAAATTCTCAATTCCAAACTCTTTATAGGTCTTACAGAAGTCTTCAGCTATGGGCATAATATGCGTTACATAAAGGTCAACACTTGCTGCCCCTAATGCCCTCAACGCTTTAGCACACTCTTTAAAACTCCTTCCTCCCATAATCAAATCATCATAGATTAAAATTCGTTTTCCTTCAATATCTGCCTTATCTGCTAAAATTTCATAAGAAAGAATTTTTCCAGTTGTTAAATCTCTTTTTTTATTTCCATATACACATGGATTATTAAAAATTTCACGATACTTTCCATAAGCTCCCATATCGGGATAGCACAATAAATCGTAGTTCTTATGAACAATTTCCATTGGATAAAAATATTTGATCATAAGTCTATCTATAGCCGCAGCAGCAACACGACTATGAGGGTCACAACAGTAGACAGCTTTAAAATTAGCAGAATTAATTAATTGAGCAAAATATTTGAAAGAAAAAATATGAATACAATCATCTGCTTTTATTTCTCTATCAGACTGGCAATAAGGAAGAAAAGGTATGCTTAATTCTGGAGTAGAATTATAAGGAAAATTATCATCAATATACTTTTTATATAGAAGTAAATTAAAAATATCTTCATTTGATTCAAAAATCAGTTCAAAATAATTAACAGTAGCAACATCAATTGCTCGATAATATTTCTCTCCATTAGGAAAGGTTCCACCAACTATATTCTCATCATTAAATAAAACCATTAGTTTCCTCCATTTTTGTTAATAAATATTCTATAGACAATTTATTGTAATCCCAATATGGTATTTCTATTAAAGGAATATTTTTCTATAAACAATATTCTCTTTTTTCTTTGTCTCTCTATTGAATAATTTCAAATTTTTCTTCGGTAAACCATCCTGACTTACGATTATTATAGTGCTATTCTCCCTAATATTCTATAAATATTCCATTTACAACAAAATCTATTTTCGGATTACCACCTGTAGAAAGTAAGCAATCCTTTATAACATATTCTCTTTTAAAAGGAATATTATTTTCAGAAAGAATTTGAGCTATTTTTTCTTCTCCTTTTGATTTTACACATCCACAAGACTCAGTGTGCCCACTAACTAGTGCGTGTTGACTGATAGTTTTAATTGTTCCGCAATCACATTTGCATTTCCAATAATAATGATGCTTTTCGCTCGTTTTTTCTTCTTCTAAACATAAAA
>Ga0326513_10002536_pt1 | contig 13462 bp, 17 predicted proteins | sample 2_2465_0518_D_FD_203654 | JGI IMG/M metagenome (GOLD analysis project Ga0326513, IMG submission 203654) | Bovine rumen microbial communities from UC Davis, California, United States - 2_2465_0518 | ecosystem: Host-associated > Mammals > Digestive system > Stomach > Rumen | place: USA...
TCCAGTTCATCGGGTCTGCCGCCGGCCCCTGCATCGGGATCATCGGGCCTGCCGCTGGCCCTGCATCCAGATCATCGGGTCTGCCGCCGGCCCCTGCATCGGGATCATCGGGTCTGCCGCCGCCCCTGCATCGGGATCATCGGGCCTGCCGCCGGCCTGCATCCAGATCATCTGACCGGCCCTGCATCCTGCCCATCTGGCCGGACTTCCTACCTTATATTATGCGGAAACGGCGCTTTTCAAATGTTCACAGATTGTTTACATTTTAGAAACGACTGGTTTACATTTTCCTGTTACCATGTTCTTGTGGTTGGGAAACCACATGGAGGCGGCTGTATGAAGAATTGGAAAACAACGAAAGCATTATACAAGGTCACAGAGATGTCAAGAAAAGGCACAGAAGAGTATCATTTAATGATGACTGGGGAAGAAATAAGCGCATTTCTGAAGGCCAAAGATGATATGAACGGTTACATTCCCGGAGTTGGTGGAGATCGCTCATACAGTTGCATAGCTGTTTTAGTAAATTATTAAAAGGAGGTAACCCCATGAACAAAGAAGCAAGAGCCGCTATTTTAGCGGCACTGAACCACAAGATCGAATACCGCCACAAGCTGGCGGCGATCTTGAAGCAGTTAGCCATTGATATGCCGGAATGCGACACTTCCGTCATTATCATCTATTCACCTTATAGAGGTGTGTTTCTGGATACGATCGATCACTACGGGCCGGTACTTCTGGACGATAACGCTTGCTGTATCGCATCATACACGCCGCATCACAGAAAGTCAGAATTGTTTGAATGGATGGAAAACGACATTTCCATTCTGGCCGGAGCACTAACCATGACAGAATATGAAGTCATGAGAGCTGCAGCCGAACATTTCGACTTGAAGCCCGGTGAAGCTCCTGATTTCTGGATGTGTAAAGAATGGGCCTATTCAAGAGAAGATCTTAAAATAGATCTTTACAGAGCACACGCAGCGGAAGTGTGTCGCTACAGTCTTGATTATTTCGATCTGGCCGAATTCCTGATAGACCAGACCATCGCAGATCTTACAAAGGAAAGGAGGTGAAGAAGCATGAAAAAATCAATCTATAGCAAGACAGAGCAGGCGGCAGTGCGTAAAGCCAAAAAGCTGCTGCAGGATCGCAACCAGTCCGTCAACCAGTGGTTTGGTCTCGCACCGGAAACGGTTTGTGACATCGATACAAGCGACTGGTTGTACATCGCAAAGCAGGAGGGTATTTTGTGACGACATACACCTACTACGAAAGATCAGCAGGTATGGATCGCACAAAGCTTTTAACCATCACCAAATGTGGCCGGAAATACCGTGTCTTATATGACATGGTATCCAGCCACAGGGCGTACATCTTGCCGGTCTCTGAATTATCGAAATACGAAATCCTATGGATCATCCATCACATGTCAATAAAGGAGGGCAACAATGGCATTTTCTAAACTTTTCCCGGAAGCACAAAAAGAGCTGCTGGCCGCAACGATAAAGGCCGGTGGTGAACCGCGTTCCATGGGAACAAAGACCGATGGGTTATATATCATCGTAGCAGGATCCGTGATCCTGAAGCCGTCAGAGGTCTTTATCACGACAGCAGATAATCTTGAATTTGATTATCTTTGGAAGTCTTTCGAGAAGTACGACTATATCCCGGTCTTTCCTGATAACGTGGGTTACAACCCATATTCAAAGGTATTGACCACCGCTTTCAGGGCTGCAGATGGGAAAGAAATTCTGTTTGATACACGGTGTACATTGCTGGTATTTCGCACGAAATTCATTACCAAACAATATCTTGAAGAAAACGACCTGTTTGTAGACGCTGCAGAAGATGGAAAAGGTAAAAAGCTTGTTGTGATGCGTGTACGACATGCAGGAGAGATTGTCGCATACCTGATACCGTTAGTGGGGTGTACGACATGAAAAGAGGGAAGCTTCGTAGGATCGTTCAGGTCACAGTATCTGGCCACACAATGTACATCGTAAACAGAGACAACACCGCCCCTTACATCAGACAGCGTGACGAGCTATCGCCGGGTGAAGAATGTCTCTTGACATATGGGGACAAGAAATATTATAATGATACAAACGCTTTAGTTGCGTATGAGTTGTCAAGTAATTTCCGGCCCATTTGGGATGCGGAGTAACCTATTCACCGTCCGGGTGTAAAACGGAGAAAGGAAAGCCAAATGGCAAAGAAAGAAGAAGCAAAGAAATCAGATGTTATGTTCGTGAAGGGCGTTGTAGTCCGCGCGGATCACAAGCAGCGTGTTTTCCAGAATAAGCAGGGAAAGACCGTCACAGAGCCGCAGGAAATGTACCACCTTGATATCAAGATCACATCTATTGAAAATCCGGTTCTGCCGGATGATAAGCGCTACATACCGGATTATCTCACTCTGGATGATCCCCGCGGCGCTTACTGCTCGCTGAAAAGCCGGTATTCCTTCCCGGTGATGTTTACAGACTGCTCTGAAGCGCTTGATTTTGAGGATGATATCATCACGGAGAAAAAGAACCTGCACGGTGTTCCGGTTGTCGTTAAGATGATTAAAAACAAGGGTAACCTTTACCCGAACTGCGCGAAGTTTAACACCGCCTATACGGAATTAAGTGAACTGACGACTGCAGATTTTTCCGACTTTGGTGACTTTGACGATGTACCGGAAGATTTCACCGATTTATCCGGTGATGATCTTCCTTTCAATTGAGAGCCATACTTCTGGAATGTGAATGCGAAGGAAAATGTAAAATAATTGCGTATCTGATCTATACCGGGAATATTAAGGATCTAAATATTCCCGGTATTGATTTATATAATAGTGTTTTCGATCATGGTAAAATTGATATTCCGCTATGGGAGGAAAAAATACCCTATTTCGTTTTATCGTTTTTCAGAAAGACGAAAAAAGGCGGCTGGGATATAGAAAGAATAAAAGAATGTTTTCCGGTAACAGATCATATTCCGGTTTTATCAGACAGGCCAAACCTATATTTTCACATAAGGGAGGTGTACAAGAGTGAGCAAATCATTTCTGACGATGGCAGAGCTGTCACAAATGAAAGATGCAGAAATCGAAAAATACGCATCACAAGTATACGAAAGGCAAAGAAAAGCCTTTTATCGCGCCACAAAAAGTGGCATGGATCCGGGCGAATTCGGTTATTCAAGACCGCAAAAGCCGTCAAAGGGCGCTTCCAGACAAGAGCTGCTGGAAAACATCTCAAGAAATTACACCAGAACCGGTGTAGAAATAACGGCTCCTGAAGCGCCAAAAAGCGCAAATTCACCAGTGGTACAGCAGAATTTACGGCTTACATCACAGATAGTGAAAAAGAAATTAAAAGAGCTTCGGAAACAGAAAGCCAAAATATCAAAGGCCGTTGCGGAGCTGACAAGGCCGAACCGGAAGAAGTGGCGAAAGATGACAGAAGAAGAAAAGAAGGTGTACAGGCAGCAACAAAGAAAGCTGCGTAATTTTCTTTTCAAGAAAAGAAAAGAGTTTGATTTTGAGGAAATCAATTCCGGTGTCATCGTGCAGCTGTCAGCCGCCACAAAGTATACCTTTTCATATATATCACAGCTGGCGCGGAACGGAGAGTTAATTTCCATCGTTGATAAATTATAAGGAGTAACCCAATGGAAAGAATATGTTTACCCTATGACGGCGAAATAGAAATTCTCAATCCGGGAAAGGAAGCTGTAGAAGCTTGCGCGGCTCTGGTTACTTCCAGCGCCATCTATGCACATAAAAAGAAAACTGTTTCAAGCTGCATCGCGACATTCGATATTGAAACATCCACCTTACCCAATATGAACAAACGGCTGTCTGATCCTGATATGCTGGCTTACTTTAACACTTGCTTTTGCTGGCAATTTTACATGATACCAGAGGACGCGGAAAAGGGCATTTTCATTTTCGGAAGGAAACCGGAGGATTTTTTCTCATTCGTAAAGCGATTATCTGCAAAATTAAAGGATATTCATGTTATATGCTACATTCACAACCTTGCCTATGAGTATAACAATCTCTGCGAATATTTTGTCAAAACACAGAAAAAGGATGATACGATCTTTTTCAAATCCCCTATAAGACCGCTTTTTTTAAGCTGCAGGAACTTTGAATTTCGCTGCAGTGCGGAATTATCGCATCTGTCATTACAGAAAATCGGTGATGATATCGGAGTATCAAAGCTCAAAGGCGATTTTGATTATAACGTAAGGCGGTTTACCGATACACCATTATCCACAATGGAAATCAATTACTGTTTCAGGGATGTTTATATTTTGGCAAAGTACCTGCAATACAAAGTGAAGGAGCTGTCAACGATCGACAAAAAGAAGCGGCATATTTTCGATTTGCCGTACACGCAAACCGGCTATCCCCGGCGCGATATTAAGCGGGTATTCACCAAAACACAGAAGGGAGCCAAAATAAACAGGGAGATCTGCAAACTATCGCATGAGCAGTATAACTACCTTCACCCTGCCTTCTGGGGAGGATTCGTTCAGGCGAACTATCACTATATCGGTACATTGTGCGCAAATATCCTTCATGTGGATCTAACCAGCGCTTACCCGGCTGCCATGCTCCTATTCACGTATCCTTACCACCTTGCCTATGTGGGCGTATCAGAAGATCGCTTCCTGCAGCTGGTACACGATACCGCAAGAGCTGTTATCGCAGAGGTTACCTTCAAGAACATTTCCATAAAGCCCGGTGAGATCCCCTATATACCAAAAGACAAATGCCGAAATTGCGTCAATATGCGTACAGTAGGCGGCAAGGTAGTTGAAGCGGATGCAATCACGCTGACCGTTTGTGATGTGGATTACCAGCTGATCGAGAAGGCATACAGTCACTTTTCCGGCCGTCCTTTGGAAGAATGCTTGACGCTTCCGGGAAAGATCCTTTTAGGCGACAAAAAGCCGCTGCCGATTGCCGTTATATTTTCGATCATGCGCTATTTTTCCGGTAAAACAGAATATAAGGGCGTAGAGGGTAAAGAAATCGAGTACGCGCTGTCAAAGCAGATGTTAAACGCGATCTTTGGATTATCTGCCACATCTCTTGAACACTTCAAGTACTATGTAGAAGATTATGAAACAAAGGTTGGTGAGATGGAATACACTGAAAATACCGTTATTCCGTATCAGTGGTGTATTTATATCACGGCTTACGTGCGGCGCTGGATCTACGGATTTATCACCAGATTGTCAAATAAGAATTTTTGGATCTATGCAGACACAGACAGTCTTTTCCTTTATTCCAACGCGGAAACAAACCGTCTGGTAAAAGAGCATAACGCCACGATCCATGCAGCGCTTGCAGAAATAGAAAAAACTTTCCCTGTTTCACCAGTGTCGCCAAAAGGCAAAAAGCAATATTTAGGGCTGCTACTGAATGACGAAGATACCGACTCCGGTCTGATCTCTGAATTCTGCACAATAGGCGCGAAACGATATTTCACAGTAACCGAAAAAGCAGGGAAGAAGGAAACAACCGTTACTTTTGCCGGTATGAGCAGTACAAAACCAGTGAAGAAAGGTGCGACCTATTCAGAAGCAGTCAGAAAGAAATATGACTGCACACCGGGAGCGCCGGGCATCAATGTACAGCGATTGATAGAAAAATGCGGATCCCTTCACAAAGCCTTCCTGCAGATCAGGGATAGTGAAGTTTATCTGCCATATCTTGAAACGGTTGACAAGCTCACAGCGGTCAATATCAGATCCGAACCGGGTGAAACATTCTATTTCACGGATGGAGTGCATCATATAGAAGAAAGATGCAGCTATGTTCTATCCGGCCGGGGAAAGCATTACTCTTTGACGAAAGATATATCAAACTTCATTCTGCGTGAAGAAGTTGTTCAATTTGGAGGTGATTTTTAATGGAAATAATGAACGAGAAAGGGTATTTTGACTTTCGGTTGCTGATCCAGAATAACCCTGCATCTATTTTTTATATTGTCGGGCAGGGTGGTGTGGGAAAGAGCTACAGCGTGAAGCGCTTCATGATAGAAAACTTCCTGCAGAAAGAAGAGCGCTTTATCTTTGTGAAACAGGCCATGGTTGACTTGAAAGCAAGCAACATCGAAACGACTTTTGATGATGTGATACAGGAGAAGGCAGTACAGGAAGCGTTTTTTGACAAATACGGTATTGAAGGGCGCTATTTCGTATCACCCTATAGAAAAAACTGGTGTATCTTTGTCGACACTGGTGAAGAAAAATGTACAAATCTTGACATGTTCGGGAAGTGCGTAGCGATATCAGAAGCGCAGCGTTTCAAAGGAGGAACATACAAGGGCTATACATGGGTATTTTATGATGAGTTTATTTCAGATCATGGCTACAACGGCGGCGAAAAAGAACCGGATTATCTGGAGAAGATCACCGGCACAGTAGGACGAAAAGACAACCCACTGAAAATTGTATTCTGCGGAAACCCGGACAGCCAAATTGAGCTATGCCCATATATATCCAGGCTGCACATGGATTACCACGCAATTCAGGAGAACACACCGTATTTCTATGACAGCATCGTTATCGGTGAAGATGGAAACCGTAAAACAATCGGCAGTAATGTATGCTTTCTGAAGCTGGCGCATTTCGGCGGAAAGAATTTCATTCATGAGAACATTTCTGCTGTTTTCGGCGGAAAAGAAGGCGTAATGCGGGCGACTGGTGAAAGACCGGATAACGAATACATGAAGGCAGATGATGACTTTCTGATCAAATTCTATCCTGCGGTAAACATCATTACAGAAACACCAGTCTATAAGGATAGAGAAGATGGCAACCTATACCGGGTGAGGATTTACGCGCAGGTGGGGAGCATTGACGGCACACCGGCAGTATATGTCACGGCACATGAAAAAAATCTTAAAAATGGAGACTTTCCAACAGTATTTTCAAGATGGGAGGAAAACGGGTATATTTATCGGAAGAAATACGGTATCCAGGTGGTAAAAATGCGGTTTCCTTCGGGGACTAAGTTTTTTAATAGTCTGATAAATTACTTGACAATTGCAGAAAATACCAGTATGATATTTACAGATAACTCAAAGGCTGCTACATGGTTTTTTGATTTATGGGAAAACGGGAGGAAGAACGATGGATAATGAAGTAAATAAGGATGGAATTATCACGCAGGATGGCGGGATCACCAGTGGTGAAACGGCCAACAATAATAATGAGAGGAGTTTTCCTTCAGAAGGCGCAGACAATGTTACCATCCCGGCCGGGGTGACTGCAGATGATCTTGCCAAAATGCGTGACGATTTAATAAACGCGCTGAAGCCCAAACAGGCAGAAAGCGCAGGCAGTTCTACTGAATACTTCAAAGAGGTATTCAAGTCTATTCTTTAGAAAGGAGAATTTATAAATGGCAGTAAATACGAATTTTTATGCCACAATGGGCGAGCTGTTCGCAAGAGCGACAAACGGCACAATCACAAGTGTAGTTGACTACAGCTCATTCACAGATGCTGGAAAAGCGCTTGCGTCTCTTTCCATTTCCGACATTACCAACGAATTCATGAACCCGTTAATGAATAAGGTTCAGAAAACGATCGCGGATAATCCCGAATATGTCGGAACACTTGCGGATATGTACGCTGGTACTATGGATTATGGTGTTCTTGAAATGATTATGGGTCACTTCTACGAAGCGGAACAGAGCGTTTTTGACGGCGGCACGATCCAGAACGGTCAGACTTACACTTCACAGTTTACCGTTTACAAGCCGGAAGCGCACGTGAAGTATTATACCAACAGTGACAGCTGGGGAAAGACCCTGACAAGACAGGATACAGATTTAAGAGGTGCTTTCACATCTCCTGCAGCGATGGACAGTTTTATCCAGTCCACCTTCACTGATGTTGCAAACAGTATGAAATTCTGGAGAGAAACAAACCGTTTAGCAACTCTGTCAAGCGCTATGAGAGATGCTATTGTAGCGGCCCACACAGAAAGTGCAGATGAAAATGCAGGAGCACAGGTCTATAACATGGTTAGCATTTACAATGCGAAAACCGGTTCTACACTCACTGCATCTGATTGTTTGTATGATGCGAGCTTTGTTCATTTTCTGGCCGGAACCATCCGCGATGTGTATAAGCTCATGGAAAAGCCTTCTACACTCTTTTCCACTGCACAGAGCTTCAATACCTTCACTCCTAAGTCATATCTCAAGCTGAACATTTCCAGCATTCTTGACAAGGCCGTAAGACAGTCTGTTATTGATGCTTTCAATAAAGAATATGGTATGTTCGATATTGACTATGAAGTTTTACCGTACTGGCAGAATATCGCCGACCGGCTGCGGATCACCACAAACCTGACCGGATCCACCACATACAGTGAACCGATTGTTGCGGTTCTGCGTGATAAGAGAACCTGCGGTGAGATGATTCAGCTGCAGGATGTGGAGACCGACAGAAACGGTAAGTACAAGTACACTAACTTCCACTGGCAGTGTAATAGTATGTACTGGGTAAATAATGATGCGAACCTGGTAATTTTCCAGCTTGCATAAAATTTCTTTCCATTGGGTGTTTTCCTCCATAAAGGGCTATTGTGTAAAACAGTAGCCCTTTTTGGCTATAGAGGGGTATAAAATGAAAGATATCAAGATGATTTTTAAGGATAGCAACAGCGGCTATCTGAATTTTTACCGGCAGTACCTTTTCGACCTGCGGAACAATCTGTATAAATGGGAAGGACTGCCGGAGAACATAAGCGGGAACAATCTGGAACACATTCTTACCATTTCCGGCTATGGTGTGGCCACACAGTATAAAGGGGATGTTCTTTTCCTGCAGGGCGCGATCTCTGGTATTGACTATCAGAATTATCCCATTGATTTTGTATCAGCAAACCATGCAATTCCCACATTAACACGGAAGGTCAATAAGAATTGCGTTGTGGCATGGAATGTACCTGACTACCAGTATCCGCATGGAGACGTGGAACTGATCGACATTTTCGCACACCGGCTAATGAATATCGCCGTATCAATTGATTGTTCGCTGGTTAACAGCAGGGTTTCCGCGATTTTCGATGTGGATAATTCCGAACAGGCAAAGCAGGTGACGATCTCTTATAAACAGATCATGGCCGGAAATCCGTTCGTTATCAATCTGGGAATGAAAAACCTTATGTCAGATAAGAGCAGCATTTACCCGGTAAAGGCAAGGGATAATCTGGTAACAGATCTGCTTCAGGATAGCTACAACAATACCATGAGCGAATTTTTCAAGATATTCGGTATTAAGTCGCTGAATGTGGACAAATCGCAGTATGTTAACGGGATCGACAGTACATCTTCCAGCGAAGCAGAAAGCGCAAATAAGAATGTGCGTCTGGATGCAAGAAAGAAATTCTGCGAAGAATGTAATAAGATGTTCGGAACGAATATTTCAGTAGATCTGAACAGAGAGGTAATCAAACAGGTTATGGAAGGAGGGCAGGAAAATGGCACGTTTAATGTTCAAACAGACTGATCCTTTATTCGATGGGGAAACGGTTGTAGGGTACAGGGCCGTAGCTCTTGCGGCTATCGGGCTTTCAAATACCACGCTTTCCTCCCTGATCGAGAGCGAATTTCAAGATATTCCGTTAATCTATTCTGATACAACGAAGGCTGCAGCAGGTATTCTGGATGTGATTGACAAATGGTATCCTGTCGCGGCAAAGATCTATGAAACACTGAATTATACCTACGATCCCATCGAAAATTATAACATGGTGGAAACCGGAAACGACAGCACAACCGGAACGGAAACGACAACGCACACCGGAACGGATACCAACACCAGAACGGATAATATCACGCACAATCTGACGCATGGTGAGACGATCACTTCCAGCGGAACAGTGACAACAGAAAACAGCGTAGCGGCCTATGATAGCAGCTCTTATTCACCAGCGAACAAATCGGTGGAAAGCCCTGCAGACATTTCCACACATGCGGGAACCGACAGTACCAAGCAAACAGGAACCGTCACAGATGCTTTCCTGCGGAATACAACCGATACACTGACGCACAATCACGGTATTTCACACGGTCTTACCCGAAAAGGTAATATCGGAACCATGACCACACAGCAGATGATCCAGCAGGAAAGGGATATTTTCATTGACCTTTACATGTGGTATGTGGACAAATTCCGTGAGATTTTCCAGATTGATATGGAGGTATTGTTATATGACAGTGACCTTGTATAAAATGACGGACGACTCGAAGGTGGTGAGTAAGACGCTTGACACGCAGACGCAGATCACCTTGTCTGATGTCAAATTGAAGGATGGCTGCAGCGTACTTAATCCTACACTGCTTCTGGCACAGGGGAATTTATCCGAATATAACTATATGTATATTGCGGATTTTGGGAGATATTATTATCTGAAACCCGGAAATTATCGTAACGGATTATGGGAAGTCACAGGGGAAGTGGATGTCTTAATGACCTATGATGCCGGTATACGGGCGCTGGATTGCACTGTATTGCGGAATGAGAATGAGAAAAATGGTTATATGTTCGACAGCTTCTACCAGTCTTTAGCCTACAAGAAATTTGTTATCAAAGGCTTTCCGGGCGCTATCGACAATGATACCATGTATTTTCAAACAGTGGGGTGAGTTATGGGAAATATTATAATGAGAAACCGGCTCGGTGGAACGATCACATTCGGTGATTTATCCGGGTTTAATACAGCATACTGGGGTTCTTTACGACCGAATTTTTTAGTGAATCCCGGCGATGTTTCATTTTCACCCTTTACCGCTACAAGGTGGGAAACATGGTGTACAATCAGTCCGTCGGCCACCGGCGGTATCTGGTCTGCATCCATTAACAGTTACGGTCCGTTGTATAATTATCCCTATTCACTTGAAATCGAAACGAATAATGACTATAAAGTGATGGCAAATATTGTGCTTGTGGAGCCCGGGCAGAATACAGCTGCAGAGCCGGGATATAGCTTAAAGATTTCCGGTTATAAATGGGTTGTTGCTACAGATCCCAATGACAACCAGAATACCGGCTATGGAGCGCGTGTAAAATTCGAAATCTGGACTATTGCAGGTGAAACACTTATTGCGACAATTGATCCTTACGGTAATGGGCAGAATTATACTCCATTTAATTTTTCTGGTGACAGTAACGGACTTTCAAACGCAGGAGAAGCGCTTGACCTAATCCCGCGCTTAATTTTATTAAATGATGGCACAAACCTTTACTTTTTGATTTTAGCAATAAATTATGTTTACGGTGTCGGTGGCGCAAGGGGTTTTGCTACTTATGGAAGTAATGACCATACATTGTATATAAATGATAACATTTTGAAAAATGTATGGGAATTGACAGACAGCGATAGCGCTATTGAAGATGTGGAAATAGATCCTGAATACGGGAATTATTCCACAGATGGCGGCTATAAACCTTCTTTTGATGACAGCAGCGACACAATCCCCATCCCGGCTAAACCGTCTCTGGGTGTTACCACAACAGGTTTCCAAAATGTTTATATAGTAACGGCTGCGGATATTGCGTCAATCGGTAGTGAGATCTTCCCTATTCCGACAGCTGGTACTGATGTATTATCGGCGTTAAATTCGTTGATTGATGTGCAGTCGAGTACCAATTTATCGAATTATGTGGTGGATTGCCGAATTTTACCGGTAGCGGCAGCGAATACCGGTGTTAATACAAATATCTCCATCGCAGGGCGGACACTGAACAGTACCGGTAAACCGGTTACGGATGATTATGTTGACGTGGACTGCGGCAGCGTATCAATTCCGGAAAGATACGGCAATTTTGCAGACTATGAACCGTATACGACAGCTAAACTGTATCTGCCTTTTGTTGGTTTTGTTCCGGTTCACATTGAGTTTTTGAAGAAGCTGCAAGTGAAATACCGGTTCAATGTGATTGACGGTTCCTTTGTGGTTTATGTGCTGGCAACATCTGACAAGTCAGAATTGAATGAAAGCGTTGTTGGACAATATGCCGGTTGTGCTTGTGTTCACATTCCGTTTTCCGGCCTTGATTATGCGAATTTTAACAGGCAGGTAGCAGGCTCCATTGTCGGAACGATTTCCGGTGTGGTAAATACGGCCGCCGGTCTTGCGTCTGGAAATCTGGCGCAGGCCACAAAGGGCGGCGCAGGTATTATATCCGGCGTGGCGCAGGGAGTGAGCGCAAAGCCCGATTACCAGCAGTCAAACGCCTATACCGGCAGCACATCATTTATGACAGTTAGAACACCGTATCTGTTAATCGGAAGGCCGGAGCCGCAGTTTTCCGCAAATTATCCGAAGGAAAACGGTTTGCCGCTGAACGTGAAAAAGACGCTTTCGAGCTGCAGCGGGTTCACCGTCTGCGGTGATGTGGTTGTGTCTGGCATCAATTGCACGGATATTGAAAAAGAAATGATCGTGAATGAATTGAAAGCAGGTGTTATCTTATGACAGAAAGACAGTTTATTTTTTGTTTGACATCATCTCTGGCCGGAAGTGTGCTAAGTCTCCTGTTTGGGCAGCTGCGTGGGATCTTTGCGGCGCTGCTTATTATGATGGTGCTTGACTATGTAACCGGTGTTCTTAATGGCATTAAGTCAAAGAATTTATCGTCAGAAATAAGCTACTGGGGGCTTGTGAAGAAGCTTGTTATTCTGATCATCATTATTGTAGCGAATGTGGTTGACAGATGGGTTTTCGGTTCGGAAATGTGCAGAAATGTGGTGATTTGTTTCTATATTGCGAACGAAGGACTTTCCATTCTGGAAAATGCAATTAAGCTGGGTGTACCAGCTCCAGAGAAGCTAAAAGCAATTCTTGCACAATTAAAGGAGGATACACATGATTACATGGGATGAAGCAATAAAGCGTGGGTTGCACGCAAAAGTGTTTGACAATATGGTTTATTTCTACGGGGCAAAAGGTTGTATTCTGACAGAAGATACCATGAACTATCTGATTCAGGCAGAGCCGGGTTACTGGAGGGGGTACACAGAAAAAGAAATTGCGCAGATCAAGCACAATTCTATGGGAAAAATCGGTGGTGACTGCAGCTATTTCACCGGATGGGTGGCCGGTGAAGATCATTGTTATTCAATAGGGCAATTTGTACATTGTACAGAGAAAACAAGAGATCTTGCAGCAGGAAAGGCAGGGAGCTTACTATTCACCACATACGGAGGTGAAGGAAGACACGTGGGGCGTGATATCGGATATGGGTATTTTCTCCACATGGCGTGGCCTTCCACAGATCAAAATATAGAAGAAGGTAAAGCAGGGATTGTACTGGATAAGATCATCGGTGGAAAAATTCCGTGGGAATGGAGTATATTGTCTGATACTATTGATTATACGGGGGCGGATAACAGATAATAGAGTAAAAGGCAATATACTTAAGTATATACCAGATGT
>Ga0326513_10002537_pt1 | contig 13460 bp, 17 predicted proteins | sample 2_2465_0518_D_FD_203654 | JGI IMG/M metagenome (GOLD analysis project Ga0326513, IMG submission 203654) | Bovine rumen microbial communities from UC Davis, California, United States - 2_2465_0518 | ecosystem: Host-associated > Mammals > Digestive system > Stomach > Rumen | place: USA...
TTCTGCGTCCGCTTTCTCATAAGTAACATCTAAAAGACCGTTATCAGAAGAATTGGAAGATTTATCGGTATCATCCTTGATAACATCGAGCTTATCGTATGCGGCGAGCTTTTCCTCAGTTTCTTCTGCGGCGTCACCCGTTTTCTCTAAGCTCTTGGCATAATCATATTGATTAGCCTTAGCTTTGTAGATATACTTTTGACCTACGAGAGTGGCAAAGAATTTACCCAGTGTTTCCATAGTAAGGGAAAGACTTTCCATCAACTTATTCAGTAACGGAATTACCACAGTTGCAAGAGGCTGAAATGCTGTTGCAAGAGAACCCTTTAATCTATTAAACGACATAACCAAACTGGAAATTTGGACATTCACTTCATCCGACTGGGTTGCAAGGGTCTTAAACGCACTAACAAAATAGGTACGAAGCCGCTTAATGAGGTAATATGTAGACCTGAAGCCAAGACCGAACATAAGAACATTACGCTTTAACTTCTTAAATCCTTGACTTAAATCCGTCGTAGTGCTTTTACCAGATTTACCAAATTTGGTCATATTACTAAAAGCACTCTTGGCTTTACTTGCCACGCTTGCAAGACCGCTGATAATCTTTTTGAGTCCACTTGCGACCTTTTTAATAGCATTATAGCCCGTCTTAAAGCCTTTAGCTAAAGCACTGCCAATCTGGGCTGCGGTCGAGATAATTTTTTTACCGACCGAAACAACCTTAGACATAGCATTAAATACTTTACCTGCCGCAGGATGTGCTTCTGAAAACTTAGAAACCCATCCAGAGAAAGCCGCTTTAAGTCCGCCAGACTTAGCTTTAATTTGGTCAAGTTTACTGGTAGTATCGGCTACACGACTATTGATTTTATTAAGCTCTGCGGTAGTATCTCCGTTTGCTCCAAATCTAAAAGCCTTACCCTCAGTTACCATATTAGTAAGTGAGTTTTTAACAGCCTCAATTTTACCTTTAAGAGTATCGGCGTCCTGTTCAGCTTTGACAAATGCCTCAGGCTTTGCATCCCCGGAACGCTTCAATTCTTTGAACTTTTCCGCAGCCTCAGCAGCCTTTGTTTCGAGCTTGGACAGCTCTTTAAGCTGTTTTTGATAGTCTGCGGTATAGGGGTTCATATTCTTCTGAACAGTGGTAGGAACTTTTCCGTTTTTACCAGCATTACCTTTACCAAACCCTGCAATATTATTTGCGGTCATCTGCATAGAGCGGATTTCCTTGTTCATTTCTGCAAGGTCTTCCTTGGTAGCGGTAAATCTAACAGCCTCCCCCTGTCGCTTCATTTCTCGCATATCATCCAAGACTTTATCTAACTCAGCCTTTGTCTTGGTAATATCATACTGTAAATTTTCCCAAGCGGAATCCGTAGTACCACTAACCGCAGCCATACGTTCAGCTTTTTCCTTAAGCTCCTTCAGCTTTTCTGTAAGCCCCTGAGCTTTTGTCTGAGCTTGTGAATATTCATCAGTAAACTTGCTATTGTCAATAGTAGTATTAAACTCCTGAACGTGTTTATTTACGTTTGCAATAGCAGTGGCGAGACGTTCATAAACAGACAATAACGATTCGGCAGCTTTGGTCGACATATCGCCTATATTGACATACTGCTCGGGAGAAATTTTACCCGTTCCTGCGGTAATATCGGAAATCTGCTTTTCAATAGACCTGCGTTCCTGCTGTAACCTATTATACTCCTTAAGCTGACTAATATTACTGCGCATTTCGTTAAGAAGAGGAGTGCCGTCCTCATTCTCAAACAAACGCATTTTTTCAGTAACCTCAGTTAAACGAGCTTGGAAACGCTCCAATTCCGCAGAATCCTTCTTAAACGTCTCGCTGGTAGCACCAGCTTTTGACACTTCAGAATTTAACCGAGCTTGTGCCGCAGAGGCCTCTTTAATATCCTTTTTCAAGGACGATAAAGCCGACGACACAGATTTGGACATCTTTGACGTATCAACAGAGCTAAGAACACCCTCTATTGATTTTCTGAGTCCAGAAAGGCGCTGTGACATATCTTTATTGACTTGGTTAATATCAACCTTAGATAGGTCAACATCTGTAACTTCCAGATTAACTGGAACGATTACGGGCTTTTCGGCCATTATTAGCCACCACCTTTATTCCATAATTCTCTAACGAGGTTCTCGACGGCTCTTTCCTCTGCTGTGGTTTTACGCCAATTGAAATAATCAGGATTATCTCGTTTGAAATCTTTTTCCCACTTTTCGAGGTTTTTATGATGGATTATCTTACTTCGTATGTTTACAACGGTAGACATTACGGATTTACCGACAGACATATAATAGCCTAAAAATGTCCACCAATGACAATATTCTACTGCACGGATTTCGATTTTAGCCACATTATTGATTGCGGCACAAATCATCTGGGAATCGCCTTCCCAATCTATAACAGAGCCTCCTGCATTTGCACCAGGAGATTTTTCTTGACCCGCATTGATAAATTTGAACATTTCCTTTACAAGGTCGGGTAAATATTCTTCGTATACCAGCGTGTCCTCAAGGCTATCAAACTCGTTATAGAATATTAAAAGTGAAGCGAGGACTCGGTAGTCCTCGCTTAATTCTTCATCCTGAAGCGCAGAGAAGCAATCTAATACCATCCGGTAATCGCCTTTATCTCTAATATGAAATTCACGGTCTTTTACCCTGACGGTAGTAGGTAAGCTGTACATTATTTCCTCCCGGTGTACTTAGCGGTGTGCTTCTCCAGCTGGCGCTTCATCTTATTAAACTCGGACTGGAGGTTCTTCTCGTAGAGGTTCATTACGGCTGTAATGACATACTCAAACCTGAAACTGCCCTCAAACGGGTCGTACATTGTACCCTCTGAAACAGGTGTAACGGCGTCACATACGTTAGCATTGAACATATCGTCAATGACCTCACGCATTTCGGCGTCAATCGCAGACAGACGTTCCGAGATGGTTTTCGCATCCTCCATAAGAGCGTCGGGCTCCTCACTATCAGACAGACCTTCTGTAATAGTGGCAGCCTTTTTAGAAAGCTCCTGAAGTTTGGGATAGCCCTCAGAAATACGGGTAACGATGTTCATATCCGAGGTGTTCAGTTCGATGATACGGTTATCATCTTTGTTGAACCGAAACTTCTTTTTTTGGACAACGTGGAGGTCAACATCAATAATCTTGTCCTGAGGATTATTGACTACCTCATTTGTGAGAATGGCATTCATTTGGTTCAGTCTCCTTTATTATTTAGAATTACGGGTTGTACCCTTGTTGCGGGAAGTTCCTTTGTTACGAGAAGTTCCCACATTACGAGAGGTACCGGAGTTGCGTTTCGGACCGCTCGATTTCTTGCCTGTGCCAGTCATCGACACCTTATCGTAGCTGCCGGTACCTTTACCATTTCTGGTCTTATCTTTACCGATACTCATAATGTGTTATACCTTCCAACTTAGGAATCCGCAGTAAACGCAAAGTCATCACTCAACTTGTCGACCTTACCCATAGTGATTACGTTGCTGTAATGCACTTCGATGGGCATATTGTTCCTCGTATCGCCGCCGAGGGCGGTGGGGATAATAGAACAGCCGGTGTGCTTCGCAGTTCTGTAATAGGTAGCGGGTGTGCCACTGCCGGTGGTCTCGCTGATGAACGCGGCGATAATGTAGATGGTGAACGCATTGGTATAGGCGTCAATGTTGTTCTCCAGGACTGCATTAGCGAGGTACTCACCGAGCTTCGAACCACCGATGAGGTAGAACGGGTCGAAAGTCTGCTGAGGCTCAGTCTTGTTGACATCCGTGTAAGTCTTACCCAGAATATCCTGGGAAGTCTGGATATCAGGATTCAGCTCATACGAGCTATCCTCGGTACGTGTACCAAGAATTTCTCTGTTAGGTGTCTCGGAGCCAGTTTCCGGCCATTCGGCAACCATAATGAGCGTTTTTCTCTGGGCAACTGCACCCGTGGCGAGGTTCATAGCCATTGCCATAGTAAATATCTCCTTTACAAGATTATTTCCACGCTTTATCTGTATTGTCTATATAATCTATCTGAATGGACAGACGATAGACAGCCATCGGCGGGTTAAGCGAGGTATCAACACCCACCAGTTCGGGCTTAGTGGTAAGGACTTTCATTTCATCAATGATACAGTCCGTACCAAAATCAGGGTAATTGTGCAGTTTTTCCTGCGCCGTTACCCAGTTTAATATCTGCTGAACACCCTCAAACTCTGTAAGGTTTTCGTCATTCGCAAGATACTCTTGGGTAACGGGATTATATGCAACAGACTTGAAGCTGTCTATGCTAAAGGTAAATCTCTTAGCAACACTACCATCAATAAAGGGTGTATGTAATGCAACATCATCGGAGTTGATAATAGCCTGGTGGGCATTATCTTCTACGTTACCAAAATTGAAGAATAGAGGTGTCGCAGAGATTTCAGGACAAGTCTGTAAAAATGATAATACTGCTTGACTTTTATCCATTGCTCTTCCTCATCCAATCTCTAATAGTAGGTGTTACATCTTCTACAAAAGCGTCCCAATCATCTGTGCCTGGCTGTACAAACTGGTCCCAATGTGGCATAGGAGTATGCCCGCTATAACGTGATTGAAAAGTACCTCTAAGAGGACCCTCATACAGTCTATAAGCAAGCTCCTCACCTGCCGTAATTCCCAATTTCGGGTCATCACGGCGTGCAGGGCGTCTCCACACAACTCGACCATCTGAAACATAATAGTCTTGTAAGTGGTGCCCATCCTCTAAACTGCGTGGTACAAATCGTGTGACACGGTCGGCCCACGCTCGGGCGATAGTATTAGCGAGCTGTTTGTCCTTTTTCAAGGCTCTTACTTTTGGGTCAAGGTTTTGATTAACTGCCTTCTTCAAGGCGTTCGCACTGAAGGTTTTTCTGATAAACAGATTAACAGCCATATCAAGTACCTCGCACTAAGTAATGCTCGCTACCTCTACCCCCGCCTGTGTTGATTGAGCAAGCCTCAATCAACATACATCCTTGTAACCGTTTATACTTCTTCATCAGGTCAGACGACCTTTTACCAGCTTCGTACTCATTAACGGTATCTGCTACTTCGCCTTTAACAATGATGTCCCCAGGACCAAATGTGAAGAAATTACCTCTAACATTAGCGGTAAGTTTTTCCCATTCATATCGCTCTTTGAACATCGGATTAACCGGCACCCTACAAAGAGTGACATTGGTTTCTAACGTGGTATCACCCATCGTGATTTTGTTTGTGGTATACTTCCAGAAACAACCTGTCAAGATAGTTTTGTACCACGTTATAACTCTGGTGTCGGGGTGTTCGTATTTGTTAAAGACTGTAATCGTCTGGTTCCACCAAGAGGGATATACGTTACTCACCAGGGTACAACCCCCTAAACAAGAGGTATCGCCCTGCTTCGTTCATTACGCCGTAAAGGTATTTCTTTATGGCGCTTTGGATTTCAGCTTCACAAGTGCCGAACACATCAGCGGAGGACATACCGTTATAGGATGTCGATACGCCGTCATTCGACTGTGAGGTGATGTAGATATTTCCTGATACAGCGTTCTCGCCTTTGCCAAGACTGAGCGAATTGGCCTGCTTTTCAACAAGGTCAATAATATACTTGGTGAGCTTAGTAACTTCATCAGGAATTACGGTGTCATTCTTCAAACGATTAAAGGTAGCATAGTTGATAAGAGCTTCGGCCTCAAATTCATAATTCAGAAAGACAGTCTCCGTGAGTGTGCCGCCCATAGCGGTATACTGTTCATACGACAAGTACATCACGGTTCCTCCTTCCTAATTATTTCTTTGTAGCCGTTTTCTTGGGTGCCGCAGTCTTCGGCTTCTTTGCTCTCTCTGCGGAAAGCTCTGCCGTCAGGTGTGCAATCTCAGCCTCAAGCTCGGCAATACGAGCTGTATGGTCGATATACGCAGTCTGTAATGTGCCCAAATCGTTGGGGATAGCAGACTGAATAACCTTGCCGGTAGGAGTAGTCAAGTCATACCCCATATTGAGGTATCTCTGAACTTCATCATCACCGACTCTGAGGATTACATTACCTCTCTGTACTCGTGCCATTGTATTGCCTCCTTTGTAAGTGATTTAAGGGGGAGGGAGTTAACCCTCCCCCAATGATTACGCCTTGGAGACTACAACAGCCACGCCAGACTTCAATGCAAGACCGTCGCTGTTGACCTCAACAATGACAATCTTATTGCCAGAAGTGGCGGTGATGTCGGAAGTACCATCCCAAGTAGTCATAGCCGAGCAGTCAGCGCCGACCGCAGGAACATCTACCGTTGCGCCAGTAGCGTACTTGTAGCTGTTGCCCGTACCCTTAGTGGGAGTGACGGTAATCTTAGTTTTGCCAGCGTTTGTGCCAGCAACAGAGGTTACAGTCAGGCCCGCAGTAACGGGAGTGGAGACGTTGAACTGGATGGCGTCAGCCTTCTTGTTGAGAATGAATACATCCTCAAAGCTCTCCTCGTAGTAGTAATACTTACCCTCAGAGAGCGCGGACGGAGCGTCCAGCTTCGAGAAGGTATACGATACGGGAGTGATGACCGCGGTGGGCAGGATGAGGCACATATTGATTTGCTTCGCAAGCGGGTCGGGAGCCCAACCGTTCACGTCGCTGAAATCATACAGGGTCTTCATCAGCTCTGCGGGTACGCCAATAACCTCAACCTCGTCAAGGCGATTGACTACGCGGTTAATCTCGTCGGCACCGGACTGAACGTCCCAGTTACGCTGGAGATTGGCAGCGTTCTTGATGAGTGTCTTTACCTCATTGGTAACATAGAGAATACGACCGGTTACGGGAACTCTCTTGTTATCCATCTCCAACATCATACTGTCGAATACAGACAGGACGTTGTTGATAGTGAGGTCAGTGGTGTCGGGAGTGTGACCTACATACGCCTCGTGAGCGGCGTCACCTGCTACGCTGTGAGACCAGTCGTAGTAGATTTTGGAGATGGTGTAGGCATCCATCTCGGGGAACTTATGTTCCTCATTGAACACTCTGGTGATGTTCGCAATGGACGCGGCCATATTGGTCTGGTCGATGTCCTTAGGATGAACAAGGGTAGACCACTTACGCTCATTAACAAGGGTCTTGGTTTCCCAAGCGTTGTTATAGTTACGCTGTGCGGTGCTAATGCTGTCACGGTCAGCATTAGTTCTACCCGTGGTGCTGATAGAAGGAATCTCGATGGTCTTCGAGTTTACCCACTTAAAGCGACCGTTGTTCGGAGTAGCATACAGCTTGCCGAAGTACAGGCTATAAGGGAACGCCTGCTCCAGCGCCTGCTGATACTGGGTAGCATAGTTCAGATTAGGAATCTGGGAACTGGGCATAATTTATATCTCCTTTATAGATTATTTTTCGTGAGGTCTTACCCCTGCGAAATTAAAGTTAAACGGGTTCGGCTCTCCGCCGGCGCCCTGAGGTTCGTTACCCGTAGGACCTGCAAAATGGGGCTTCGGCTTATTGGGCTCAGGGTCAGGAGTCGGGTCAGGCTGTTCAACAACGAAGGAATCCTCATTGTCCTTAGCATAAGCCGTTCTGAAATCCTCAGCACCGAGAATAGTCTCGCCTTCCATTTTCAGCTTCTTGTCAAGCATAGAGCGGATAAACTCTTTCTTGGCAGCCTTGCTGGTGAACTTAATACCGCCGGCATAAGTCTTTACAGCGAACTCATAGGCCTGGTCTGCCAACTGCTGTTGATACGCTTTGGTATCGGTGTCGTACTTACCCTGGAGAGCGGTGAGGTCACTCTGGAGAGTAGTCAACTTCTCAGCATCGGTACCTGCAGCCTTAAGCTGGTCCTGCAACTTCGCCAAATCGGTATCACGAGTAGCGATGGTGTCATTGAGGGTGTTAATGCGGGTGTCACGGGCTGCCAATTCATCGGTATGCTTCTGCTTGTCAACATAATTACCCTCAGTCAGGTCAACAAACTTTGAGTTACCTGCAGCCGCTACTAACTGGTCCCAAGTAAGGGTACCGTTAGGTGCCTTGTCAAAAAGGTCTTTCAGGTTCATAATTTTCCTCCTACAATCTGTAATCAGTTTAATTTATAAATCCGCAGTCTATTCTCTCTGCGCCGGATTGTGCCTATTTTTAAGTGTTGTCAGGCTCAACTATATACTAAATTATCCCTTGTGGAATAAGATTAGCCGTGGTATTTCTCTGCTATATGTTCAAGGTCTTTAATTCTGTTATTAGCAACATCAATCTTTTCCTTGATAACAGGAATATTCTCGTTAAACAGTTTGGCATACTGGTTATGTGCTTTTATATCTTCTTTCATTTCTGCCATTTCTGACTTTATGTGGTTCATTTCGTTAGTCATAACCTGTTGGTTTGTGTCTAACTTATGCTCCGTTTTATCCTGGGTGGCCTTTGCAGAAATAAAGATACTAAGAATAGTTACCACTGCGGATATGAGAGCCACAATGATGGCGTCACTCACTATATCAACCCTCTCTATATAATGGTGAGCCGGGTTTGAGGTAATCGCCCCCGGCGAGGTGCAAGGAGGACTGAACCGTCAAAGTCTTTTCCCCACATAATCATTATATAACATCATTACCTGTGTGTCAAGCAATTCCATAAAAATTTTTAAGGAATTTTTTATTCTTTTCCTTTAATGGGATTCTCGAGGCTATCAGCCTGTTTACCCTTACTCTTTTTAGCGGAAGTAGTGTCGGAAGGTGACTTAGTATCATCCTCTTCTTCATCACCAGACTGGGTAGCACCCTGCTGAGATTTCATAATCTCGGCCTGTACATTCTGAAGCATAGCCTGAGTGGATTCCTCATCAATCTGCTGTAATGCAGCCCGAGCCTGATTTTCAGTCTCGCCGAAGTACCACATTCTATTCTCCAGCTTGGATGCCAGACCGTTCTGCATAAGGGTAATTCTCTTAGACAGTTCGGACTCGCTGTCAACGATAATGCTGTCATCCCATTCAAAGGAAACCTCATACTCACCTGAAGGAGTTACTTCGTACAGCTCGCAGTAAACGTCCATAACGTAAACTACGTCCTCGAGAGCTGCCTGTAATGCTGTCTGAATATCAGCATTGGTGGCATAACTTCTCTGCTTAAGGATTTTCAACTCGGTGGCCGTCTTAGCCTCTGCCGAATTAACCTCAGAGAGAGTACCGCGACTGAAACCGACGGCGTCCTCAATTCGGGTGAGAATTGTATTCAAGCCGTGAGTGATGGACACGTCACGGAGCTGAGGAGCGAATACATTATAGGTATCCTCAGCATTGAGGTCTACCTTTCTGAACAGACGGCTCTGGAGAGTAGTGAGCTGTGAATGACCTTCACCGTCAGGGTCAGTAACGAACTTCAAGGCGTCACGGTCAACGTCAATGGCAAGCTCACCGCCTTCAAATTCCCACAGGAGACGGCTGTACTGCATATCAGCGTCCTTGATAAGCGAAACGACACGGCTATAACCAGACACACCGAGCGGTGAATACGGGTCTACGGTGTTCGCTTCAGGCATTCTGAAATATGCGAATAACAGGCGGTCAACATCTTCGATAGTGGTGATAGGCTCTAATGTAGCCCATTCACTTACCGCCGTCAGCGGGATAGGTGTACCGAGATTAGTCGCAGACTTCACGTTACTGGAATTGGCAAGGGACATATCGTCACTCTTGAACGCAAGGTTCTGAACGATAACCTTACGGCCTTCGAGCTTGTGGTACTCCAGACGAAGATACACACACTCGTTGGCTTTGTCCTCCTTAGTCTGCACAAACGCAGCCTCGATGACTTTTCCGTTGGCATCAAACACCAGCGGGAAAAACCTGTCGGCCTGAATAAAGTCGAACTCGATTTCTGCAGGATTCAGCTCAGAGTTATAACTCATTCTGCCGGTGGAGGATGACTGCTTAGAAACGCTATTATTTGCGTTTTTATTCTGTGCATTACTATTGTTGTCTGCTGTCTGTTGTGACGAGCCAAACGTCTTATTTTGCGTTTTAGCTGTATTCTGTGTGCTGTCGCTTGCTGTGCTTTCGTGCAGTACGATATAGGGCTTAATTACGAGACCGCCCTTAGCAATACCGTACTCCAACTGTCTGCGAATTTGGCGAAGGAGCTTCTTATACTGGGAATTAAGAAAATCAGCTCTTTCGGTAGGCCCAATCGGGACTTTCTTTGTCTTTGTCTGAAATGCCGAAGACATAGGAATTGTAGGAGCACCTGCACCGCCCTGCACAACATCATCCGAGGCTGTATTCATAGAAGGTTGAGCCTCTTTCTGGTCAGGCTTCATATCCTGCGGGTTCGGTTGGGCAGAAGTGCTTTCGGGAGACTGCTGGTCGTCAGAAGAAACGTCAGGAACTGCCACGGCGTCTACCTCTTCCATAGGAGCGGAGATTTCAGACTTCATTTCTAAGGTAGCCATTCTCGCCTTCTCACTGGCGATTAGAGCAGGGATACCCATAGAAACGATACGTGTCGGGTCTTCATATGTAGGCTCTCTCAGCCAAGGCGCTTCGCCTATATACATTTTAGACCATAAATCGATGGCGTCACCCATCTTGTCAGAAACACAGGGATTTACCTGCAAGACTTCTTGGATATTTTTCTTAGGCAACATCTTTCTTACAAGCTCCTTTATCTTACTCCAGAGGTCGCTGAACATTTTTATACCTCATTTCGTTTATTTTGGTAATTATAGTATAACACATTTATCCTCGAATTACAAGTATAAAATGAGTTTGGCCCAGAATTTTTCATCTGGGCCGGGACATCATTCAATCAGCTCGAACGAGCCTACACGCTCCGTGCCTTTCATTTCAAAGCCTTCAAAGACAAAGACCTCGGAGATAGGCACGATAGTCATTTCACCCGTGTCCTCGTTAAGAACAGGAGTAGGAATGGTCGCTACAAAGCCCTCGGCGTCTTCTTCGGTCGCAAGGTTGTAACAGCCGTTCTCTCTGTTGAGCTTATTCAGCGTAACGGTAGGACTACGGCCGAGCAGTTTGCCTGCTGAGAAAATCTTATACATTTACTTTACCTCCATAAGTATTTTCTTTATATACTGCAAATCGTCAAGACTTGCACCATAAAAGTCGTGGTTCCAAAGCCAAAAGTCGGCAAGCTCTTTACGCTTGTACTTTCGGCAGGTCAAATCATTCCATACGACATCCCAGCGTTTTTCCATACGCCTTTCATCGGACAGGAGCTTGGCAATATCTTCGATAAGCTGGCGCCGCTCTTTTGCCAAGCCGTCATCATTGACCGTAAAGTACATATGTGCATTTTCGCTGGTAATCAAACAGAGAGGTTGTCTATCCTGTCTGTAAATGACGTTACCTTGTGAAAAACACTCTGTACCGTATGCGAGATTTACCTCGCCGCAGATTGCTTTGGTCTTAAATCGTCTGGTTACTAAATACTTCATTCTCTTGCACCTCTAAAATCATTTATACTTGAACAATGCCAGCCAAACAGAGCATAGACAAGACGGTATATCTTTAATAGCCGTTTGTGGTCATTGTACTTGCCAAAATAAATGATGGAACTCTGAACGCTGTTCCATATATCATCAGGTGTAAACTTCGGATTGTTATGGAAGAAAATCAACTTTCGCCGTGTTCGTTTCATACTATCCCGACTACCGTTTACTATAACTTTGCCTGTTTCAGTTAATCTATATGTAGCCTTGCAAAATTTGAAAGGCTTTGTAAGGTTTACGACCTTAGTCTTATTAACACCTACTGTCAGTTTACTATTATGAGCCAATTCTATGAATTTGTCAATAACTTCCGGAGCTTTTTCTACGTCCTCTAATAAAATACAGTAATCATCCATATAATGACTGTATGCTGTCAGGCCCATTTGACAGGTCATATAGTTGTCAAGGTCAGACGGAAGATGTATCATTTCAGCCTGACTGGGTTCTACACCGAGGGGCATACCCAATGTACTTGGTACTGTATCAATGATACTGTCTGCCAATCTGCGGAGTTGTTTATTCTCTATCAAATCACGATGAACCTGTCTAAGGACATCGTGTGAAGCGGATGGGAAGAACTGTTTGAAATCTATAAGAATGGCCACACCGTTTCTGCCATATTTCCTATAATGTTCGTGTAGGTCTCTTATTAGCTGTCGCTGTGCAAATTCATAGCCTTTCCCTCTTTGACTGGCGCCGTTATTGTATATCATTCGGGGCTGATATAGTGGTAAAAGCACTTCATTTGTAAGGGTTTTGTGTATTTGACGGTCTTGAATATGAGGGGCGTCTATCGGTCGTACTTTACCTCGCTCGTTCAGTCTAAAATGACAATATCTGTGCCATTTATATTTCTGCTTTAAGACTTTTCTACGGTTTTTCGCTGTGATGGAAAATATGTGAAGCTCAAAAAGTTGGGTACTGCATTTCCACCGTACTCCTTTACAGCACTTTTTACCGTAATTATACATCTTATTATAGGTAAATACATCTTCGATACCGCCGACGGAAAGAGTACGAGCCTGCCTATTGGCTTCTCGCTTCGCCTTCCGTCGTTGGTACCTTCTCTCACGACGTTCCTCATTGGTCAAAATTCTTCGCTCCTCGCACAATTATGGTATAGTAAGGTATCTAAATTGCATAACGACTACACATTGAATACAGTAAACCTCATCCTGTATAATGCACGAAAGCGTCCGTGCAGCCGTGTCAAGGAGCACTTTCGGGCCGAAGCCACAGGAAGTACCTCTCCTCTCAAATGGGGTCATAGGTTCACACACTCGTTACTGTCTTTTCGACCCACGCAAAATTTGAAATCGACGGACACGCCATTAGTATTGTTGGCATTGTTATTGTTCGGGTTGCCGTTGTTGTTGACATTACAGAAATTGTTGCTGTTGTTCTGATTGACCGAACGGCCGAACACACAGAGATACACCTACGACCGACGAGACCGGTCGCTGTCGAGAACTGCTTTAATAAGGTTCATTTCTCGGTCAATTTTCTCACCGAGAGATTGAGCCATACTATCTAAACGCTTGGTTGCTCTTGACGCCTCCAGCGTTTTGCCCTTGGTATCAGTAAAACAACCTTGCGGATTTTTCATCATTATATTATACAGGTGAGCCATTTTCACATCAAGTGCAGAAACAGCTCCTAATGCCTCCAGAAGGTGTCGCTCACGATATTCCGCTTTGACTTTATCTGTCGGCAATACTTTATTAGCCATTTCACAATGGTCAATAACGTCACTCGCTCGGGCACATATCTCCGGAGCAAGTAATCTACCGTATCTCGCCGAAACTCGGGAGAGAAATTGGTACGTTTCCGTAAAAATCTCATTGGCAACATTTACGAACTCCGCCCTACTTAAATTTTGCTTGGACTTTAATACAGACATAACAATTTTTCTCCCTTATTTCAGCTTGATTAGGCTTCGCTGGCGCTCA
>Ga0326513_10002539_pt1 | contig 13457 bp, 5 predicted proteins | sample 2_2465_0518_D_FD_203654 | JGI IMG/M metagenome (GOLD analysis project Ga0326513, IMG submission 203654) | Bovine rumen microbial communities from UC Davis, California, United States - 2_2465_0518 | ecosystem: Host-associated > Mammals > Digestive system > Stomach > Rumen | place: USA: California...
AGACCCTCGTATCTATATACGTGGTGCAGCAGCTTGGAACCAGGATGCTCAGCCTCTTATTCTTGTGGATGGTGTTAAGCGTGAAATCAAGTCTGTTGATGTAACGTCAGTAGCTACTATTTCTGTATTGAAGGATGCATCTGCCACAGCCGTTTACGGTGTGGAGGGTGCAAATGGTGTAATTCTGATTACCACCAAGCGTGGTCAGGAGGGTAAGGCTCGTATTGATGTAGGTTTCAATGCTACATTGAAGGCTGTGTCTAAGCTCCCACGTAAGTATGACTCTTACGATGGCTATATGCTTCGTAACCAGGCTATTGAGCACGAGCTTGCCATCGGTGGTGATGCCTCTTGGGCATACTACCGTCCACAGACATTCATCAACAACTTCCGTAATCAGGACCGTACAGTTAAGCCAAACTACGCTGCTGATGGTACCTATCTCGGTGAGTACAGTCAGGCTGAGCGTTATGCTAACGTAGACTGGCAGGATGAGATGTTTAATAAAACAGCTTTGTCTTATAATACCAACCTTAATATCTCTGGTGGTACACAGTTCGTTAAGTACTTCGTTGCTTTCGACTTCCAGAACGAGGGTGATATGACAAAGGTATGGGATAACCGCCAGGGTTATGAGGGTGGTTATACTTACAATCGTTTGAATGTACGTTCAAACCTGGACTTCCAGATTACAAAGACCACTCAGTTCAAGGTTAACTTGGCTGGTTCTAATGCACAGCAGAAGACTCCACGTTATTATTATGGTAATATTGGTGAGTTCTTCCAGCAGCAGAAGTGGGCTGGTGCATACGGTATGGCACCTAACCTCTTCCCTGTTCAGTTCTCTGATGGATCATGGGGTTACTATCCTCTGGTTTCTAACATCGAGAACTCTCCACAGAGCGTTTCTACTTCAGGTTATGAGCTGAATACAATTACTCGTGTATTTACCGACTTCGCTCTTGAGCAGAAGCTGGACTTCATTACTAAGGGACTTCTTGCTCGTGGTACTATTTCTTGGGATAACCAGTTCAACGAGGGTAGCCGTGGTATTTCTGACCTTCACACCGTTAAGAAGGCATACATGCTTCCTGAGGTTGGTCAGATGATCTGGGGTGATGAAATTGATGCTACTACAGGTTTCGACTTCTACGAGAGCCGTGACTGGACTACCAATGCTGGTAGCGTAAGCTATACAAGCCGTGCAACTGAAATGTCACTCCAGCTGTTCTGGGGCCGTCAGTTCGGTGATCACAACATTACAGCTATGGGTAACTGGAAGCGCCGTATCAACGCTGGTAATGCTGACCTTGAGTGGCGCCGTGAGGACTGGGTGTTCCGTACTACCTATGATTATAAGAGCAGATATTTCGCCGAGGTTAACGGTGCTTACAATGGTTCACAGAAGTTCTCTCCAGACAACCGTTTTGCATTCTTCGCTTCAGGAGCTGCAGGTTGGATGGTATCAGAAGAGAAGTTTATGAAGCCACTTAAGGACAAGGGTATCATTGATATGTTCAAGATTCGTGGTTCTTATGGTGAAATCGGTGATGATAACGCTGGTTCGCGCTTTGCTTACCTTACTGGTTGGGAAGTAACCAATAATGGTAATGGTTTCAATATGTCTATTGACGGCTCTGCCAGCCAGTTCATTGGATATAAAGAGGCAACAATTGCCATGCCTGACCTTCGCTGGGCAACTGTTAAGAAGATGAATATCGGTTTCGACTATGCATTCCTGCATGGTATGTTCGCAGGTAGCTTCGACTGGTTCCGTGATGATCGTTACGACATCTTTATCTCTGGTGCTAACCGTTCGGTTCCCTCATACTTTGGAGCTGCTACTACCCCTGATATCAACAAGGGTAAGATGAAGAACCATGGTTTTGAGATTGAGCTGCGCTTCAACAAGGTACTGAATAATGGTATGCGCTTCTGGGCAAATACTAACTATACTTACGCTCACAATGAGATTATAGAGAAGGACGACCCAGCTCTGATACCTTCTTATCGCAAGGCACAGGGTTATTCTCAGGGACAGTATACTTCTTTCATTGATAATGGCTTCATCGGTACTTACGATGAATTATATAGTTCGCCTGCGCGCGAGAAGGACGATAGCCAGGTACTCATTGGCGACCACTACATCGTTGACTTCAATGGTGATGGTGTTGTAGATGAGACAAACGACCAGGCTCCTTATGGTTACACAGGTACTCCAGAGCACACTTACAATGCTACTATCGGTTGGGAGTGGAAAGGCTGGAGCATGTTCGCACAGCTTTATGGTGCAACAGGTGTAACACGTGATGTAGGTCTTTCTTCTTTCAACAACAAGCTTCTCACAGTATATGACAATGGTACATGGTGGAATCCTGTAGATGGTACTGGCGAGGTTGTAGTACCACGCTTCACTACTCAGGTTTCTTACAATGATGGTACACAGTATCTGTATGATGGTTCATACTTCCGTCTGAAGAACGTTGAGGTAGCTTACACATGGACAAAGGGTTGGATTAAGAAACTTGGTTTCTCTAGCCTGAAGATCTATCTGAATGGTAACAACCTCTTCCTGATTACAAAGATGCCTGATGACCGTGAGAGTAACTACGGATTCAGTGGTGGCGGTGGTGCTTACCCAACTGTTAGACGTTATAACTTCGGAATTAAGCTAAACATTTAATGGCATATACTATTATGAAATATTATAATAACATCAAATCCCTGTTGTGTGGTTCGCTGCTCCTCTTTGCTGGCGCTGCCTCCTTCACTTCGTGCACCGATTGGCTCGATAAGGATCCTGAGTCTATCGTGGCAGAGGATGAAGCATTCAAGAACTTCCGAAATTTCCAGGGATATATAGAGGAAATCTATAACCTGATTCCAGATAAGGAAAGTTGCAACTATTGTACTGCTTGGAACTTCGGTGATGATGCCGTTCACAACCCAGAAGGCTTTGCACACATGGACCATCAGGTGGACCTTGGTAACTATCGTAACTGGATTAGCAACACGCAGTGCTGGCTGAAGGGCGGTACCTATAACGGCAGACGCCAGTCACTTTGGGATAACTCATGGTACTGTATTCGTAAGTGTAACATGGGTATTGAGAATATCAAGTCGCTTGTAGGTACAGACGAAGAGCGCGACCTGTTGCTCGGTCAGATGTACTTCTTCCGTGCATGGTGGCATTTTGAGCTGATGTGCTACTTCGGTGGTATGCCATACATCGACGAGGCTTTCGAAGCTAATTCTATTCCTGAGCTTCCACGTCTTTCTTTCCAGGAGTGTGCTGATCGCTGCGCCGAGGACTTCGAAAGAGCATTCGACCTTCTTCCTTATGATTGGGATGAGACACTGGCTGGTATGCAGACTTCTGGTAAGAACGATCTGCGTGTCAACAAGTTCATGGCTCTCTGCTACCTTGGTAAGGTTTATCTGTGGGCAGGTTCTCCACTTATGAAGGAGTTTGAGAAGACTAAGAATGGTGGCGTTGCCCAGCTTCTTGGTGCAAGCTCTAATGGTAAGACATACGATTATGATGTAGAGTATTGTAAGAAGGCTGCACAGACATTCGGTAAGGCTCTTGATTTGGTAAACAAGGGAGTTGTAAAATATCAGCTCGCTGAATACAAGTATTCTAGTATTTATAATCAGGAGCGTGATGAGAATGCAGAGACTTGCTATTCTGATATTTTCTGGACTCATAAGCAGAATTGGAATATGCCTGGTTCTGTTGAGGCTATTTTCCGTGGTGCTTATCCCGGCGTGAACAAGGCAAACTGGAACTGTGCCAAAATCTTTGGTCCTAAGGTTGCAGGTCTTGTGGCTCATGATAACATCATCCACCACCCAACAGCTAACCTCGTTGACCAATACGGTATGGCAAACGGACAGCCTATCTATCTGGTTCAGAATGGTGAGTTGGTGCTTAACGAGAAGTCAGGCTGGGATCCTGAGCATCCTTTTAAGGATCGTGACCCACGCTTCTATCATGACTTCGTGTTCGATGGTTTCCACTATGTACTGAGCACTGACGCTCTGGACGCTAACCAGAAGAAGCTTGAGTACTGCGACCTTTACACAGGTGGTGCTATGCGTGCTGTTGATAATGCAAGTAGCACAGGCTACTTCATCCAGAAACTGATACCTCATCAGTGTAACGAAGGTGACCTGTGGTATAATTATGATCACGCTTTCCAGTGCTATCTGCCATATATGCGTCTTGCTGACATTTATCTGATGTATGCAGAGGCACAGGCTGCTATTGCTACAAGTGCAAAAGAGCTTAAGGAAAAGCCTTCATATTGTCCATTCTCACCTGTTGATGCAATCAACGAACTTCGTGATCGCGTAAATTCTGATGATTATCCTATGGAGCATGTACAGGCAAACCTTATGGATACAAGAGAGCATTTCTTGGATGAGGTTCGTCGTGAGCGTGCTGTAGAGCTTTCGTTCGAAGGCTTCCGTTGGTGCGACCTTCAGCGCTGGCTCCTCCTTACCGAGGCTCCTTACACTGTTAAGTACTCTCATGAGTTTGAACGCCTGGAGAAGGATTCTTGGTTCAAGGATCACGATCCAAAGGATGCGCAGGTAGGAAACTTCCACAGAGAGGAGCTAATTACCCGTCGCTTGGAGTCAAAGCACTACTGGTTCCCACTTCCTGACAAGGATACATATCTTTACGAAGGATTTAAGCAGAATCCAGGATGGTAATCAATTGAGAATTGAAAATTGAAAATTAAAGATTATGAAACATATTAAAACAAACATATTTCTCTTTGCCATGTTGGCTGCTTCGCCAGTAGCGGCTAATGCCCAGACTGCTGACGGCGCTGATTCTGCTGTGGTAAAAAAGAAAGTCCATGTTGCTTTCCGCGACAAGGATGCCGACCATCTTCTCGGAGGTGTTTCGTATGTTGACATGGAAGAACTCCAGAAGAAGGACTACACCATGGGCAGCCTTGAAGACATTTATGCTCTTGTCGGCGGATGGAATGGCAGTAATCTCTGGGGTCAGGAAAATAACGTCACATACCTTAATGGTAATAAACATGACTTTCTTGACACAAATGACAATGATAACCTGCCGCTCGTTATTATCGATGGTGTTAAGCGTCCATCTAACAATGTACTTCCTTCTGAGATTGAGCAGATTACCTTCCTTAAGGGTGCACAGGCAGTAGTTCTCTATGGCGCCAAAGGTGCCAAGGGTGCTATCCTCATTACTACTAAGCGTGGTAAGGTTGAAGGACTCCAGATTCAGGCTAATGCCAATACTGGTTTCCATGTAGCTAAGGAATTCCCTCAGTATCTTGGTTCTGCAGAGTATATGACTCTCTACAACGAGGCCCGTGCAAACGACGGACTTGATCCAAAGTACTCTCAGCAGGATATCTATAACCATGCATCTGGTTTGAATCCTTATCGTTATCCTAACGTAAACTACTTTTCTGACGAGTATATCCGTAAGGCATATAACCGTTCGGATGCTACGTTGGAGATTCAGGGTGGCGGTAGTCGTGCTCACTTCTATACGAACATCAACTACTATCGTCTGGAGGATCTACTCAACTTCGGTCCTGCAAAGGATAACTATACCGATCGTTTCAGCGTTCGTGGTAATGTGGATCTCGTTGTTAACAAGGTTATCAAGGGTTATGCTAACGCAAGTGCCACATTCTACAATGAGAACAAGAACAAGGGTAACTTTTGGAGTGAGGCTTCGACTATGCGTCCTAACTTCCCTGAGAATGCTGCTCCACTGATACCTATCGATATGGTTGACCCGAATGCTACTAAGGCGCTTTCAATCCTTGGTAAATCACTCAACCTCCTCGACGGAAAGTATTTCCCTGGCGGTACAAAGGCTACACAGAGTAATGTTATCGCTGACTGCTATTTCGGTGGTAGAACACGTGCCGTTAGCCGTCAGTTCCAGTTCGATGCAGGTATCATCTATGATATGGACAAGTTTGTAAGAGGTCTGTCATTCAAGACATTGTTCTCTATCGACTATGCTGCAAACTACAGCCTTTCATATGATAATAAGTATGCTGTATTTATTCCTACATGGAGTAACTATGGTGGTGAGGATGCTATTGTTGCTCTGACCCAGCAGAACGATGAGGTTGTAACTGGTCATATGGCGATGGCCGATACTAAGTATCGCCAGACCATCAGTTGGAATGGTCATTTCGACTACGACCATACATTTGGTGGAAAGCACCATGTAACTGGTATGCTGCTGGCAAACATGTATACTACAACAGCCAGTGGTACATATCACCGCTATGCAAATGCCAACTTGGGCCTGCAGGCAGGTTACGACTATATGGGTCGTTACTTCGCTGACATCTCATTGGCAGGTGTACACTCTGCACGTCTGGCCGAGGGACATCGTGAGGCTATCTCACCTTCATTTACTATTGGTTGGAACATTGCCAAGGAGAAGTTTATGAAGGGTACTGCTGTTGACGATCTGATGCTGAGTGCATCATACAGCGACTTGAACGAGGACATCGATGTTTACATGGGTGATTCTAATACGAAGTATTATTACCTCTACGATGCTCTGTGGTCAACTACTGGTAGCGGTTTCTCTTGGAACGAGGGTTCTAGCACAAACCGTACATATTCTACCATGGGTAGCAACCCATCACTCGACTTCATTCATCGTAAGGAGTGGTCTGTAAGTCTTCGTGGTTCGTTCTTCAACAAACTGATTACCACCGATCTTACATTCTTCAATACAGATATGGATGGCTATATTATCCAGAACCCATCTTCATTCCCTTCATACCTGTCGGGAGGTCTTTCTAGTAGCTCATTCAAACCTGCTATCAACAACAATATTCAGAACCGTAAGGGTCTTGATTTCAGTGTTACAGCTCAGAAGCAGTTTGGTAAGGTTTATGCACAGCTTGGTGTTGTAGGTACATATCTTAAGACCAACTACAAGAAGTATGATGAGCTAGTAGAATATGACTACCAGCACGTAGAAGGCCATGCTATCGATGCTATCCGTGGTTACAAGTGCCTTGGCTTCTATACTTATGATGACTTTGATGCAGTTACCACTGACGGCGTAACTAAGTACACTTTGAAGCAGGGACTTCCCAAACCTAAGATTGGTGGTACTATCCAGCCTGGTGACTTGAAGTATGAGGATGTTAATGGCGATGGAAACCTAGATTCTAAGGACCAGGTTGATCTTGGTAAGTCTGGTACATTTGGTGCTCCACTTACACTTGGTGTAAACCTCACTCTTAAGTATAAGAACTTTACGCTCTTTGTTCTTGGTAATGGCCAGTTCGGTGCTTACGGAATGAAGAATAACGGAGGTACTGGTTATTACTATATGCAGGGTGACAGCAAATACTCTGTTAATGCCCTTGGTCGTTGGACTCCTGAGACAGCAGCGACTGCAACTCATCCACGTCTGACAACTTTGAGTTCTGCCAACAACGCTGCAGCTTCTACATTCTGGATGTACAGCACCGACCGCTTCAACATCCGTAAGGTACAGCTCACCTACGACTTCCCCAAGGAGATGTTTGAAGGCAAGGTTGTTAAGGCTCTCTCAATCTATCTGAACGGAAACGACCTCCTCACTATCTCAAAGAATCGTAAGATAATGGAGACTGCCGTAGGTTATGCACCTCAGACTCGTTTCTATAATCTCGGTGTTAAGGTAACCCTCTAATTGATAAATGAAAATTATGAAGACAAGAAATATTATATTGTATTTTATCGGTCTCGTCGCTTTCAGTTCATGTAATGACATGTTTGAGCCTGCGGATGAGAACAACCGAACAGAGGATGCAATGGTTGAGGAGTCGAAGTATGCGCATGGCTTGCTGATGTATGGCTACGATCGTCTTCCATACATTACAACCACTCAGACCGATATTGCTACAGATGATGCTGTTACAAACAATACAAACAGTAATTATTGTAAGATGGCAACTGGAACATGGGCTGCTGATAATAACCCAATGTCTCAGTGGGACAACTGTAAGGACGGTATCCAGTATGTTAATCTGTTCCTCAAAAAGGTTGAAAATGTTAAGTGGGCTCCTAGCTCAGCTTCTAAGCAGCAGATGTTCATCGACCGTCTGAAGGGTGAAGCATTCGGACTTCGTGCTATCCTGTATTACTATCTGCTCCAGGCTCATGGAGGTTATGCTGACGATGGCATTCTCTATGGTGTACCCCTGCTTACAGAACCAGAGGATGGTAGTTCTGACTTCAATCAGCCTCGTGCTACTTTCGCAGATTGTGTAAAGCAGATTTATGCAGACTGCGATAGTGCTATGGCTCTGCTCCCTGCTGACTATGTAGATATTGAAAGCAACAATGAGATTCCTGCAAGGTATCAGACTCTTGGTGCAAACTATTCTAACTATAACCTTGTGTTCGGTACAAAGGCTAGAAATCTCCTGTCTGCTAAGGTCGCTGAGGCTACTAAGGCTCAGGTTGCTCTTCTTGCTGCAAGTCCTGCATTCCGCGAGCAGAGTGGTGTAACCTCAGCCGAGGCTGCTACTCTCTGTGCAAAAGTGCTGAAGCGTATTGGCGGTTTGGCTGGATTTGACCCAACGGGTAATATCTGGTACAAGAATACGGAAAAGCTTAAGCCAGAGGCTTCTGAGATGCCAGAAATTCTTTGGCGTGAAGACCGTCATAAGAACGCAAGCCAGGAAAGTGAAAACTTCCCACCAACTCTGTATGGTAATGGTCGAGTAAATCCTTCACAGAACCTTGTAGATGCATTCCCAATGCGCAGTGGTCGTCCTATCACAGATGCTAGTTCTGGTTATGATCCCCAGAATCCATACGCAAATCGTGACCCACGTCTTGCCGACAATGTAATCTATAACGGTACTACATTTAAAAAGACCGTGATTATCTCTGGCACATATCCAACAGATAAGAATGAGACGGATGATAATATTAATAGTATCAGCACTTCAACACGTACTGGTTATTATCTGAGGAAACTTCTCCGCGAGGACGTTAGTCCGCTGTCAAGTTCTCTTATTGAGCAGCAGCATATCTATCCTCGCATCCGTTATACCGAGATATTCTTGGCATACGCAGAAGCTGCTAACGATGCTTGGGGACCAAAAGTTGATGGTGCTAACGTAGGCTTCACTGCTTATGATGTTATCAAGGCAATCCGTGAGCGTGCTGGACTCGGTACAAATGAGGTGGGAATCGCACTTCCTGAGGGCGATGCATATCTCGAGGAGTGTGCTGCAAACCAGGATAAGATGACTGAGCTGATTCGTAACGAGCGTCGCATTGAGCTTTGCTTTGAGAACAAGCGATTCTGGGACCTCCGTCGTTGGAAGATGCCACTTGACGAAACTGTTAAGGGTATGCAGATTGATCGCGATGAAGAAACTGGTGATCTATCTTATACTATTATTGATGTAGAGGTTCGTAGTTACGATAGTTCTTATCAGTGTTATGGACCAATTCCAAAGGGTGAACTGCTCAAATGGAGCAACCTCAAACAGAATAAGGGTTGGAGGTAATTTGATAATTTATTATTGAAAATTGAAGATTATGAAACTGAAGAAATATATCTATGGCGTAGCTATGGGAGCTTTCTCTCTCTCGTTTGCATCTTGCTATAATGCAGACAAGGAATTCCCTGACTACGAAGGTGGCACAACAGCCTACTTCGCCTATCAGTTCCCTGTGCGCACAGTCATATTGGGTAACGATATCTACGACAATACCCTCGACAATCAGCATAAGATCCAGATATGGGCTACCATGGGTGGAGCATACGGCGGTCGTAATGCTTATGTTGATATTGCTGTCGACGAGTCGCTTTGCGATAACCTCTTCTTTACAGATGATGGTGGAAATGCGGATGCTCCTGTACTTCCTATGCCAAAAGAGTACTATAAGTTGATGGATAGTAAGATCCCTTACAATGGTGATTCTCGTGGCTATGTTGAAGTTCAGCTTACCGATGCTTTCTTTAACGATCCTAAGGCTATAGAGAATACATACGTTATTCCTCTGTTGATGACTGGCAAGAATGGCTTTGATCATATCCTTACTGGTACACCACGCGAGGGTCTTAGTCCATCTCGTACTAACACTGAGGATTGGGAAATTCTTGCTAAGGACTATGTTCTCTACTGTGTTAAGTACATGAACCCATGGCAGGCTAAGTATATCCGCCGTGGTGTAGATAACGTTACAGAAAAGGGTGTTACAACTCAGGTCGTTCGTAAGGACTTCTCGCTTGTTAACTCTGATTTGGACCATTACAAGGAGAACCCTGTAAACCAGAACGATGAGGTATGCAGCATTCACACTAAGAACATGACACAGGCTATCTTCCCTGTATCGTTCAAGACTTCTGGTGCTTCAATATCTTGTAACCTCATCCTTACATTTAGTGGTAATCAGTGCACCATCTCTACCGATGATGAAAATGTAACTGCTACTGGTTCTGGTGAGTTCATCGAGAAGGGAACAGAAAAGGCTGAATATAAGGACTATCAGTGGGGTAGCAACAACGGACAGCCTGTTCAGCGTGATATCCTTCGCCTGGCTTACGATGTAAAGTTCGACAACAAGGATATTCAGGTTTCTACAACCGATACACTTGTTGTACAGACTCGTGAGTCGAATAAGAAAGTATTCTTTTCACCAAAATACGTTAAATAATAATAGGAGGCTAAGAATATGAATAAGAATTTTAGAAACAGTCTCTTGATGTTGGCTGCAGGTGCTTTTGCAGTATCTTGTGCAGACTATAATGTTACTGACAATTTCAAGGCTGATCCTGATCCAACTTTCGTAGAGCCTTATAAGGATCTTGCTCCGGTCAAGACATATATTGACAGAGCCACTTATCCTAATTTGACGCTTGGTGCTACACTTAAAGTCGTGGATTTCAATAAGCAGGAATTGGCTCATGCAGCAGCGGTAACCAATTTCGATAATGTCGCTTTGGGTTCTTCTCTGATGTCTGGTTCAATTGTTAATGCAAAGGGTGTGATGAACTTCCTGGATATGAGTGACCTTTTGGATCACGTAGAGGATATCGGTTATGAGGTTTATGGTAGTCCTATTGCTGCAAATGCTAATCAGGCTGACGATTGGCTGAACACACTTACTGCTCCAATTGAGATTCAGGTAAATCCTGTTGAGGACAAAACTGTTGACTATACCACAATGGAGGAATTTACAGGAACAGCGTTAAGTGGCAAGCCGAAGATTGTTAAAAAATATGACGGCAATGACAACGCGCTTAAGATTCCTAAGATGGCAGAGGTCTATATTGTTGAAGGTTTTGAAGTTGATTCACTTGGTTCCTATACCATCACTTTCTATGCCAAGGCAGACAAGGACGAATCTGTTATCTGTACATTCGCTGGCAACAAGATTCAGGAGAAGGAAACAGATGTAAAATTCAATATCAAGGCTGGAGGATGGAGAAAGGTTGTAGTTGAGGCGAAGCCTGCTTCAGGAGTAAAGGATGGTTACTTGTTGATTGAGGGTAACTTCAATTCGGTGCTCTATATTCAGAAGGTAATGGTTGTACATACACCAGATAACCATCGTCCACAGACTGCTGAGGAGAGAATAGATACCATCAATTACGCCCTTAACGCATGGTGTGATGGCTTGATGAAAATCAATGCAGGTCGTATCAAGTCTTTCGATCTTATCGATGAGCCAATTGATGCTAAGGCTGAAATTCAGGCAGGTATTTACGATCTTAAGCATTCTACAGAGAAGATATTCTGGCAGGATATTCTTGGTAGTGATAACTATGCTCCTGTTGTGTCAGAGATTGCTCGTGGTGCATTTGAAAAGCATGGTGGTGATCCTTCAGAACTGAAGTTCTTTATCAGCGAGTCTGGCCTTGAGGAGACTAAGAAATTTGAGAGTCTTAAGTACTGGATTTCCGTTTGGGATGCAAAGGGCGCAAAGATTGATGGTATCAATGCAAAATTGAACCTTACTTATAGTGAGGATGCTGCTACTCAGGAAGCAAACAAGGCATCTCTCGATAATCTTCTTGATAACCTTGCTTCAACAGGCAAACTTATCCGTCTTTCTAACTTAGACATAAAGTATAAGGATGCTGAAGGCGCTAGTGTAACAGCTAAGGATATTACAGATGAGCAGCGTCAGAAACTTGCCGATTATTATAGCTATGTTATCAAGAGCTATATGAGCAAGATTTCTAACGAAAAACAGGCTGGTATCTGCAAGGGTAACCTGGCTGATACAACTGATCCTGTAGGCTTGTGGTCTGTTGATAGTAAGAGTAGGGATTGGGTGCGCAATGCTACCTATGAGGCATTCTGCAAGGCACTCGGTGGAAACTAATAATGGGGTAAAGGAGCTAGGGAGGTTTAACTTCTCTGGCTCCTAGAACTCCAGACTCTAAAGAGATAATTGTACTTATCATATTTATTTATTAACTTTATTTTTTAACTAAATTCTTTTAATTATGAAGAAACTATTTACTCTTCTTGCTTTCCTGACTTGTTTCGTGGGAGCAAAAGCTGAGTGGGTAACCGATTACTCTGTCGATTACTCAACGTATCAGAAATTCCCATTCTATGTAATGGGGTATGTGCCAGAGTGGTACGAGGGCGTTATGACAGACTTGGGAGCTAACTACAAGTATGTAGCTATGGCTACAAAGGACAATGATGGTAATGTCACTTATTCAGAGGAAACTAGTGACGTGATTATTGACTTAGGTAATGGTGACGACGATACTAAGAAGTATTATAGAATCGCATTAGATTCTCCAGGTTGGCACCAGTATTTCATTGCTGATGGAATTTCAACAGAGCTTGGCGGTTCTTATACTGTTAAAGCATTGGTTAAGGCTTCTGAAGCTTGCACTATCAACGTCAACATGGGTTGGGGTTGGGGTGATGGCCTGCAGGCTAGCGCTTCAGTACAGATACCTGCCAGTGATGAATTCCAGGAGGTAGAGTGGAGTTACACCGAAATCGGTGGTACTTCTTGTAACCTCGTTGCTCAGCCAGGTTCAGTAACTGCAAAAATCGAGTGGAAGAGCCTTACTGTTTCTCACAACCAGAAGCAGCAGGCTGCTGTTGAGTGGCTCCAGCAGTTGACAAACGGTGATGCAGAGGCTGCATGGCCAAGTTGGGCAACCGAGGGTGAGCCTAACGAGACTTGGAAGGGTGATAGAACTGGTGAGATTTGCGCTTGGGGTAAGGTTAAGGGTAAGAACCTAGGTCCTAACTTCAAGGGTGACGGCGAAGGTTACAATCCATTCCCTGCTGAAATTACAGACGATCCTGACAAGGAGGGTAATCATGTATTCGTAGTTCACGCAGCTCTTGCTGATACAGAGGGCGATGCTTCTCAATGGGACAACCAGTTCTGGATTCAGTCTCCAAAGGCTTGGAAGTCAGGTACACAGATAAGGGTTAAGT
>Ga0326513_10002540_pt1 | contig 13456 bp, 10 predicted proteins | sample 2_2465_0518_D_FD_203654 | JGI IMG/M metagenome (GOLD analysis project Ga0326513, IMG submission 203654) | Bovine rumen microbial communities from UC Davis, California, United States - 2_2465_0518 | ecosystem: Host-associated > Mammals > Digestive system > Stomach > Rumen | place: USA...
GCAAAGTTATTAATGCAGTTTTACTTATACTAAACCTCTACTTTACCGGCACTAAACCTCGACTTTACCTATACTAATTCGCAGTACGCTTACTGGTGCACTCGAGTACGCTTAAGGACGAACTGGAGTACGTCAGTTAAATACTGGGCAGTTGCCATGATGAAGCATATTTCCCATTTTTATATGAGTTTCTTCGTCTTTAGTCCAAACATATACTTCAACTTTCGGAAAAGCCTTTGTACATAAGGGTTTCAAGGCAGGTACATGTTTGACAAACATGTACCTATCATGTACCTAGCATATACCTTAACATGTACCTCCAGCTCGTTTTTGCAAAATGCCTTATAAATTTAACAAGGTACATGATGGGTATATGTTAGGTATATGTTCAAGCAACATATACCCCATCCCAAACCCTTATGTACAAAGACTTTCCCGAAGGTCAAGGTATATGTTGACCATTATAGCCTTGATGTCATCATATCCGTTCTAGCAGGTGCCACAAAGGATGCCGCAATCAGTTCAAGAGCGTTGAGCAAGCTCAGAATAAATAGTTGGGCATGGATTTGGTTAATTGAAATAGAATGATTACCTTTGTGGGCGAAAAGGTAAACATGGAGAAAATCATATTGGGCATCGACCCTGGAACGAACCTGATGGGCTACGGGCTGTTGAAGGTGTGGCTCCCACCCCTCAGTCCTACGGACAGCCCCCCTCCGGCAAGGGGGCAAAAGGTGCAGATGATCACGATGGGGGTCATCGACCTGCGGAAGTTTGCTGACGGCTACCTGAAACTCGGACATATCTTCGAGCGCGTGACAGGTATCATCGACGGTTACCTGCCCGACGAGATGGCCATCGAGGCACCTTTCTTCGGCAAGAACGTGCAGTCGATGCTGAAGTTGGGCCGTGCCCAGGGAACAGCCATCGCAGCCGCCATCCATCACGGTGTGCCCATCCACGAGTATGCTCCAATGAAGATCAAAATGGCGCTGACGGGTAACGGTGGCGCCTCGAAGGAACAGGTGGCGGGCATGCTGCAACGGCTCCTGAAGATTCCCAACGAGGAGATGGGCAAGTTTATGGATGCCACAGACGCCCTGGCCGCAGCCTACTGTCACTATATGCAGATGGGACGGCCCGAGAGCGACGTGAAATATCGTGGCTGGAAGGACTTCGTGAACAAAAACACGGAAAGAGTAAATCGCCACGGATTAACACGGATGACCACGGATAAAACGATCCGTAAAGATCCGTGTCAATCCGATGCAAAAAACAGATCCGATGATGAAGACGATTGAGATGATAAATGCGAGGGCGAGGAAGCCTGAATGGTCGATGGTCGAGCCTGTGAACTTCTGTCTGGAAGAGGGCGAACATATTGCCATCGTGGGCAGGAACGGAGCGGGCAAGTCGATGTTCGTGGATATGATTACCGGTCGGCATCCAGCGTTTCCAGATATGGTAAAATACGGCTTCGACGAGCCCTATAACTATCTGAAACACATCACCTTCAGAGATACATACGGTGGCGACAACGACAGGACCTACTTCCTGCAACAGCGTTGGAACCAGATGGAGATCGACGAAGAGACACCCACCGTAGGCAGTAAACTGGAAGAGGCATATCAGCTGGCAGGCGAGGACACGCCAGAGCGCAGACAGCTGCAACAACATATCTACGAGCTGTTTCATCTCGATGACCTGCTGGACAAGTATATCATCCTGCTTTCAAGTGGAGAACTGAGGAAGTACAAGCTGGCATCGTCGCTGTTTACGAAGCCGAAGGTGCTGATTATGGAGAATCCCTTTATCGGACTCGACAAGGAGACGAGGGAGCAGCTGAAGACGCTGATGACGATGCTGGCCAAAGAGCAGGGACTGCAGATCATTCTCGTGTTGGCCAAGACGGACGAGATACCGGAGTTTATCACGCATATCGTGGAAGTGAAGGAGATGAGGGTCTTGCCGAAAGTGGAAAGTGGACAGTGGATAGTGGACAGTTATGATTACTCTGCTGCGGAATATTCTCGCTCTTTTGGTAATCATAACTGTCAACTGTCAACTGTCAACTGTCAACTAAAAACAGAAGTTATTCACTTCAACAAAGTCACCATCCGCTACGGCTCGCGGACGATACTGAAGGATCTCGACTGGACGGTGATGAAGGGTGAACACTGGGCACTGAGTGGACAGAACGGATCAGGCAAGTCTACCCTACTCTCGCTGGTGTGTGCCGACAATCCGCAGAGCTATGCCTGCGACATCTCGCTGTTCGGACATAAGCGGGGATCGGGTGAGAGCATCTGGGACATCAAGAAACATATCGGCTATGTCTCCCCAGAGATGCACAGAAGCTATAAACAGAATATCCCAGCGATAGAGATTGTGGCCAGCGGACTGAAAGACACCATCGGACTCTACACGCGACCCAAAGAGGACGAAAAGGAGCAATGCCGCAAATGGATGCGGATCTTTGGCATCGGAGAACTGGCTGAGCGCAGGTTTATGGAGATGTCGAGTGGAGAGCAACGGCTGGTGCTGTTGGCGAGGGCATTCGTGAAAGAGCCCGATCTGCTGATTCTCGACGAGCCGCTTCACGGACTCGACGACGTCAACCGCAGGATGGTGAAAGGTATCGTGGACGACTATTGCCAAAATCCTGAGGTAACCCTGATATATGTCACTCACTATCAGGAAGAATTACCTCATTGCATCGATCACGAAATCTTTCTGAAGAGAAACTAGCTATTTGTCCTCGAGAAGTGCAGCTGTACGCACACGGGAAAGCGTCTCTGGCGTCATCTGCAGATAGCTGGCGATATAGACCAACGGTGCACGAAGCACCAGCTGCGGCTGGTTCTTCACCAACTTCGCATAACGGTCCTGCGCACTCTCGAAGCGCAGCATGTCGGCATGATGCTGACTGAGAATCAGACTCTCCTCCAGAATCTTACGGTACAGAATCTGAATATTCACACTCTTCATGGCAACTGCCTCCAGTTCGGCCTTAGGGAGTGCAATCATAATGGTGGGTTCAAGGGCCTTGATCTGCAGATGTGTGGGCTGCTCACGGAAGAGGCTCTCGATACACATCACGATGGTGTTCTCGGCAGCCATATACTCCGTCAGCTCCTTACCATTCTTATAATAATACTGGCGCACCAGTCCCTTAACAACCCAATAGATGTTCGTACACGTCTCTCCTTCACGGAGAATCATTTCGTTCTTCGCATACTTCAACGGCACGAGGATACTCTCAAGGAGGTCGAGCTCTTCGTGGGTCATTGTACTGTAACGTCGAGCCAACTCACGGGCGACATCACGAGGTGTAATACTAACGTTAGGCATAGGTCTTTGTTATTTGACGATTTGACTATTGTACTATTTGACTATTTACTATTTGACGATTTAATCCAACTTCAGTACGGCAAGGAAGGCTTTCTGAGGCACTTCCACATTACCAATCTGTTTCATACGTTTCTTACCACGCTTCTGTTTCTCCAACAGTTTACGCTTACGCGAGACGTCACCACCATAACACTTTGCGGTTACATCCTTGCGGACCTGTTTGACGGTCTCGCGGGCGATGATCTTGGCACCTATAGCGGCCTGGATGGCGATATCGAACTGCTGACGTGGGATGAGTTCCTTCAGCTTCTCACACATACGACGTCCGAAGGTGACGGCATTGTCCTGATGGGTCAGCGTAGAGAGGGCGTCAACGGGCTCACCGTTGAGCAGGATATCGAGTTTCGCCAGCTTTGAAGGACGGAACCCGTCGATATGATAATCGAAGGAGGCATAACCCTTCGAAATAGACTTCAGCTTGTCGTAGAAATCAATCACGATCTCACCCAGAGGCAACATAAAGTGAAGCTCTACGCGATTACCGCTAACATACTGTTGGTCAATCAGTTCACCACGCTTGTCCAAGCAGAGCGTCATAATGGGACCAATGAAGTCGGCAGCCGTAATAATAGAAGCTCGGATGTAGGGTTCCTCAATATGGTCGATCATCGTCTGGTCAGGCAGTCCGGAAGGATTATGCACCTCCTTCACCTCACCCTGTTTCGTGTAGCACATATACGACACGTTAGGTACTGTGGTGATGACATCCATATCGAACTCACGGTCCAGACGTTCCTGGATGATCTCCATGTGCAACAGACCCAGGAATCCACAACGGAAGCCAAAGCCCAGAGCCACGGAGCTCTCAGGAGTGAACGTCAGCGAGGCATCGTTCAACTGGAGTTTCTCCAGCGATGCACGAAGGTTCTCATAGTCTGTGGGATCGATGGGATAGACACCAGCGAACACCATCGGCTTCACCTCCTGGAATCCCTCGATGGCTGCATCACAAGGATTTGCAACCTGCGTAATGGTATCACCCACCTTCACTTCCTTGGAGTTCTTGATACCAGAGATGATGTATCCTACATCGCCCGTACGCAGTTCCTTACGAGGCACCATATCCATCTTCAGCACACCTACCTCGTCAGCATCATATTCCATGCCGGTATTAAAGAACTTCACGAGATCGCCCTGATGAATCACACCGTTCACAATCTTAAAGTAAGCAATGATGCCACGGAAGGAGTTGAAGACAGAGTCGAAGATCAGGGCCTGAAGCGGGGCATTCTCATCGCCCACGGGATGAGGGATGCGCTCAACGATAGCATCGAGCACCTGTTCGATACCCTCGCCCGTCTTTCCTGAGGCACGAAGGATCTCAGAGCGGTCGCAACCAATAAGGTCAACGATCTCGTCCTCCACCTCGTCGGGCATCGCTGAGGGCATATCAATCTTATTGATCACAGGGATAATCTCAAGGTTATGGTCGATGGCCATATAGAGATTCGAGATGGTCTGCGCCTGAACCCCTTGCGTAGCATCGACCACCAGCAACGCGCCCTCGCAGGCTGCGATGCTGCGGCTCACCTCGTAAGAGAAGTCGACGTGTCCTGGGGTATCGATGAGGTTCAGGATATATTTCTCACCATTGTGCATATACTCCATCTGGATGGCATGACTCTTGATGGTGATGCCACGTTCACGCTCCAAGTCCATGTCATCAAGCATCTGTCCCTCGGTGACTTGGATGGTATTGGTGAATTCCAGCATTCGATCAGCTAAAGTAGACTTACCGTGGTCGATATGCGCAATGATACAGAAGTTTCTTATATGATTCATTTAGTAAATATCAATCTTTGAACTGCAAAGATACAAAAAAATCGTCTTATATCCAATAATTTTGATTTTTTTTGTAACTTTGCAGCGAAAAAATAGCATTCATTATGAAAAAGATAATCGTATTTGCCACTTTGGCATTATTTCTGACTGCATGTCAGGAATCTTTGGAAGACAAATGTGCACGTGAAGCAAAGGCCTATACGGCCAAGAATTGTCCTGCTAAGATGGAAGAAAACATCATTCTGGACAGTCTGACCTTTGAGCGGGCCACACATACCTTACATTATTATTATAGGATGACTGGCATCGCTGACAAGGACAACGCCCTGGACACCGTTGCCGCTGCACAGATCCTGAAGGACGGGCTGAAGAATACGACAGCCATGAAGGTGTATAAGGACAACGGGTATAACTTCACTTATACGTACCGTTCGGAGAAAGATCCGAAGAAGACGATCTTTGAAGTGGTACTTACCAAGAAAGACTATTAAAATGATAAATCCCCGCTCAGCCGAGCGGGGATTTATCATTTTATTCAGCAACCTCTTCAGGTTTCATGTTCGTATAAACCGTCTGAACATCATCGAAGTCCTCGAGTTTCTCAACCATCTTGTCGATTGACTCGCGCTGCTCAGGTGTTACGTCCTTCAGGTCGTTGGGGATACGTGTGAACTCAGCACCTGTCACCTCGAAACCATTCTCCTCAAGATGCTTCTGGATAGCTCCGAAGCTTGAAGGATCGGCATAGATAGTGATGCTGTTCTCCTCCTCGTCCTCATCGTACTCGTCCTCTACACCATAGTCAATCAGATCGAGAATCATCTCGTCCATATCCAGGCCGTCCTTCTTCTTGAAGGTGAACACAGCCTTGTGGTCGAAGAGGAAACTCAATGAACCCTGAGTACCCAGGTTACCGTTGAACTTGTTGAATACTGAACGGACGTCACCAACGGTACGTGTGGTATTATCGGTCAGCGTCTCCACGAAGATAGCGATGCCGTGAGGACCATATCCCTCGTAGGTCACCTCCTTGTAGTCGCTCTGATCCTTACCCATCGCGTTCTTAATGGCACGCTCGATGTTATCCTTCGGCATGTTCTCGCGCTTGGCATTGGCGATGATAGCACGCAGTGTAGGATTGTTCTCTGGCTCAGGACCGCCTGCCTTCACGGCAATGGCAATCTGTTTACCGATCTTTGTAAATGTCTTGGCCATGTGGCCCCATCGCTTCAGCTTCGTAGCCTTACGATATTCAAATGCTCTTCCCATTGTTTAATTTTACTATTTTACTATTTCACAATTTTACTATTTAATACATTCAAGATGCTTACGAGTACTCACAATGGAACTAATAATTATTTTAAGCAGTTCCAAGCATTCTGTATATAGTGGTTTTACCCTATTCTCTGGTAGCAACCCAGTTTCCATAATCACCTCTAACCAATGACTCGTCTCATCAAGTTCTTCCTCAACCATCTTCAACTTATTCAGGAAATCTTTCTCTGACTTTCCCAAACATGCAGCACGATAATTGGCTGCAGGTGAAGTGCCTGATCAGACCACTTGTGAACCAATAGCCCTTCCTGATATCGTGTCGGGCATACTATCGACCATTTTAATAATCCTTATCGAGAACCTCTTGAATCTTTCCTTCAATTCGAACTCTGTCATATCAATGGTCAAATAGTAAATGGTCAAATAGTCAAATTATCTAAGCTCGGTATTGAGTTGCTTCTTCAGATTGGCAATGAGTTTCTGCATGATGGCGTCGATCTGCTTGTCACCCATCGTCTTCTCTTCGTCCTGAAGGATGAAGTTCACTGCGTATGACTTCTTGCCGGCAGGGAGTTTGTCGCCTTCATAGACATCAAAGAGCTCTACTTTCTTCAGCAGTTTCTTCTCCGTCTGACGGGCAATCTGCTCGATCTGTGCGAACTCAACGGTATTATCCACCAGCAAAGCCAGGTCGCGACTCACGGCTGGGAACTTGGGAACTTCTGTATAAAGCACCTCGTTCTTCTTGACCACCTTCATCAGGGCCGTCCAGTTCAGCTCTGCATAGTACACAGGCGCGCTGAGGTCGAACTGCTTCTGAAGCTTCTTGGCGATAACACCCATCTCAATCAGTTTCTTGCCACCACGGTTCTCAATGGTCAGACCGCTTGAGAAGATGGCGTTCTCCGACTTCTTGCGGACGATCATACCTGGCTTCACACCAATACGACGCAGGATGTTCTCCACATAGGCACTCAGCTCATAGAAAGTAGAATCCTCATTGGCATGTGCCCAAGAACCCTCTACGCGCTTACCTGTCACCCAGAGAGCTGCATGATACTGCTCCTTATAAGCCTGCATCGGATCGTCGTCGTTCTGTTTCTCAGGATCGAAGGTGTAAACGTTACCGAACTCGAAGAAACGCAGGTTCTGACGCTTGCGGTTCACATTATGCTGGATGCTCTCCAGACCGCCGAACAGCAACGTCTGACGCATCACGTTCAGATCGCTCGACAGCGGATTCATAATACGGACGAGTGTGTCGTTCTCACCATAGTAGGCCGCCTTCGTCAGCGAGTTGTTCAGGATCTCGTTGAAGCCTTCGCCCACCAGCTGCTCGCTCACGAGATTGGCCAGTTTATGCTTCTGGTCCTCATCGCCCTTGATGACGAGCGAACCCTTCAGCTGTGTGGGAATCTCCACATTATTATATCCGTAGATACGCAGGATATCTTCCACCACATCGCAAGGACGCTGCACATCCACACGATAGGCGGGTATCTCGAGGGTCAATGCCTCAGCAGTCTCATCCAGAACCTTCATCTCCAGACTCTCGCAGATAGCCTTGATGGTCTCTACAGGAATCACCTTACCCACCAGATTGTGAACATATTCATAATTGAGCTCGACGACTGCATTCTTCATCGGCTCTGGATAGACATCGCAGACCTCCATCGACACCTTACCGCCAGCCAGTTCCTGACAGAGGATGGCTGCCTGCTTCAGCGCATAGATCGTGCCATTAGGATCGACGCCACGCTCGAAACGGAACGAGGCATCAGTGCTCAGACCGTGACGACGGGCAGACTTACGGATCCATGTGGGATGGAAATAGGCACTCTCGAGCACCACGTTCTTCGTGGTCTCGTATGTACCGCTACCCTTACCACCAAATACGCCAGCAATACACATCGGGTCCTCAGCATTGCAGATAGCCAGGTCGCGATCGCTCAGCTTGTGCTCCTCACCGTCGAGGGTCTGGAAGGGTGTACCCTCAGGCATCGTCTTCACCACAATCTTATGACCCTTGACCATATCGGCATCAAACGTATGCAGAGGCTGTCCGTAGGCCATCATGATATAGTTGGTGATGTCGACGATATTATTGATTGGACGCAGTCCGACGGTCGTCAGCTTGTTCTTCAACCATTCTGGTGACTCCTTCACTTTACAGTCGGTTACTGAAACACATGCATAACGCTTGCATGCCTCCTGATTCTCAATGACCACCTCGATAGGCAGGTCGTGATTGTCAACTTTAAATGCTGAACAGTCAGGACGGTGCATCTTCGTCTCATAGCCATTGCTCTTCAACCAGGCATACAGGTCACGGGCCACACCCCAGTGGCTCAGACCGTCAGCACGGTTGGCGGTGATGTCCACCTCGATGAGCCAGTCGCTCTCCAGATGATAATACTCTGCAGCAGGCGTACCAACCACAGCATCCTCAGGCAGCACGATGATACCGTCGTGAGACGTTCCCACGCCAATCTCATCCTCTGCACAGATCATACCGTTAGACTCAACACCACGCAGCTTCGACTTCTTGATCACGAACTCCTGATCACCGTCGTAGAGCACACAACCGAGGTCAGCCACGATCACCTTCTGACCAGCTGCCACATTGGGTGCACCACACACAATCTGCGAGGGCTCGCCCTTGCCTAAGTCTACTGTTGTCACATGCAGATGGTCTGAATTAGGATGAGCCTCGCAAGTGAGCACCTTACCCACGTAGAGACCTTTCAGACCACCCTTGATACTCTGTACCTCTTCCAACGCGTCGACTTCGAGACCTGTTGACGTCAGGGCATCACACACCTGCTGCGCCGTCAGGTCGAAATCAACGTATTCCTTCAACCATTTGTAGGAAATATTCATTATTCCGATTCTTTAGTAATTACTAACTTTGAAATTTCAGCGTGCAAAGGTACTAAAAAATCGGTATATAGACAAATTTTTCCTTGAAAAATAACTATTCACTCTTCACTATTCACTATTCACTGTCATTCAATGCACTTCATCAAGAAGTCAACGGCCCCGTTCACACCGAACTTTCTCACATCGATAGAGATATCATAGTTCCGAGCATCCGTCCAGTCCTTGCCTGTAAAGGTCTTTGTATACAACTCACGACTGTAGTCATTGTCTACCACCATTGCTGCAGCATCGGCAAGACTCAAATCATACTTCTCGGCAATACGACGTTTACGACAGTCTTCCGTAGAATGGATAAAGATCTTTAACGCATTCGGATGGTCTTCGAAGATATGGAATCCACATCTGCCAATTAACACACAAGACTCTTGTTCTGCAATCTTCCGGATGGCAATGGCCTGAGCCTCAAAAAGCGCATGCGATGTCTGGTCTTGTTCCTGACCATCGTACTCCGCCTTATTCATGTAACTTCGATAGAAATTGGTGAAGTCGTCACGCCACAGGGGATTCCTTGCCTCAATACGTTCCATAGCGTCCTCTACAGCCGTTACTCGCTTTGCAACCTCGTTGACAATCTGCTTATCGAGCAACTTCACGCCCAGACGTCTGGCCAACTCTGCTCCAATCTCATGGCCACCAGTTCCGAACTGGCGACTGATGGTGATAATGAATTGTTCCTCCCTATTCATAATTCTGAATTTTTAGTTAGTAAATATTTATGGCACAAAGATACAAAAAAATAGTGAATAGTTAATAGTGATTAGTGAACTATTTGCTTCCGCATTTGTATTTTTTAACTATTCACTATTCTTTATTCACTATTCACTCGGCGCGCAGGTACAGTGCGACCGCCTCTGCACAACGTTCACCATCGACACCCGCTGAAACGATACCTCCAGCATAGCCTGCTCCCTCGCCACAAGGGAAAAGACCCTGAACACGGATATGTTGAAGGGTATCCTTGTCTCTGACGATACGTACAGGTGATGACGTGCGAGTTTCTACAGCAATCATCACGGCCTCGTTGGTCAGAAAACCACGGGCATTTCGACCAAATATCTTAAAGCCTTCCTGAAGTCGTTTGGAAATAATCTTGGGCAACCAGAAGTGTAACGGACTGGATATCAAACCCGGGGCGTAGGATGATTTAGGAAGATCATAGCTCAACTTGCCATTTACGAAGTCGGCCATCCGTTGCGCAGGAGCAGTTTGCTTCATATTTCCCTGCTGCCAGCACAGCCGCTCGAGTTCTTCCTGGAAACGAAGAACTCGAAGTGGAGAGTGGAGAGTGGAGAGTGTAGAGTTTGCTACCGCTGTAGAAGACTCCTGCGGAGCGGTAGCAAACTCTACACTCTCAGTTCTAAACTCTAAACTCTCTAAATCCTCCGGCCTTACCTCGACCACCATTCCTGAATTCGACCATTGTGTGCCTCTACTTGCTGGACTCATGCCGTTGACAACGATCTGTTCTTTGTCTGTTGCTGCCGGAATCACAAAACCACCCGGACACATACAGAACGAATACACCCCACGTCCGTCAACCTGTGTCACCATCGCATACTCGGCAGCTGGCAGATACTTACCCCTGCCTTGCTTGTTGTGATACTGAATCTGGTCAATCAACAGCGACGGATGTTCAAGACGAACGCCTACGGCAATACCTTTTGCCTCAATTTCAATCTTTGCTTCAGCTAAATATCTGTAAACATCTCGTGCAGAATGACCTGTGGCGAGGATGACAGGACCGAGATATTCTTTTGTGGAGTGAGAAGTGAGGAGTGAGGAGTGAGAAATGTCTGATGCCTCAACACCAACAACTCGAGCATGTTCTGTGCTTGCAGGTATTCTCACTCCACACTCCCCGCTCCTCACTCCTCGAACAATCAACCTCGTCATCTTCGTCTGGAAATGTACCTCGCCACCACAACGGATGATGGTATTTCTCATGGCCTCAATCACCTTCGGCAGACGGTCTGTTCCGATATGAGGATGGGCATCTGAGAGAATAGCTGTCGAGGCGCCATGCTGACAGAACACATTCAGGATCTTGTCGGTATTACCACGTTTCTTCGAACGGGTATAGAGCTTTCCGTCGGAATAGGCTCCTGCCCCACCCTCGCCAAAACAATAGTTACTCTCCGAGTCGACCTTCTGCGTCTTAGTGATGTTCGCCAAATCTTTCTTTCGATCATGTACATTCTTACCTCGCTCCAAGACGATGGGTCTCAGGCCGAGTTCTATCAGACGGAGTGCAGCAAACAGACCTCCAGGGCCTGCACCAACCACGATGACCTGTGGACGTCCCTCAACATTGGGATAATCCGTCCGCACATACTCATCGTCGGTAGGCTGTTCATTCACGTACACGCGAACCTTTAAATTAACGTATATCTGCCGCTGACGAGCATCAATGCTCCGCTTCAGAATCCTCAACCCATAAATCGTTCGTACATCGACACCTTGCTCGTCGGCTATCCACGACTTCAGTCTGTCTTCCTGGGCTGCCACTTCAGGCACTACTCGTATCTGATATTCGTTAATCATACGTCAACCTTCTATTTTGTTGCAAAGGTAATCAAAAAAGTACACCGTAACAATGTTGATATGTTAATATTCCTTAAGTAATAAACTTCTGTTTTTACTTTTTTCTTTCGTAAACGTCAAAGAGGCGTAAAAAGTGTAAAAGTAACAATTAACATATATCAGTTTTAACTAACAAACATCAACTTATGAGAAAACTATTTCTTTCATTGATGGCTCTTGCAAGCCTGACAGCTTGGGCACAGTTTGGTGCGCCCAGACAGAACCCTATCGTTCCTTCAGTAAAAGCAGAGGTTGAGGATTTCAAACCTGCTACCAGCAATCAGGAGAACAAGCAGTTCCCTGCCGTCAACTCAAAGCGTCAGGTTCGAGCACAGATTTCAGCTCCTAAGGCTACGTTCGTCGGACTTGACATCGCAGGTAAGATCTATGAGATGACCAAAGATGAGAACGGTGTATGGACTGGTACTTCAGAGCCTCAGGACGAAGGTTTCCACTACTATCAGTTGAATATCGACGGTGCCAGCGTGCCCGATCCGAATAGCTTGTATTACTATGGTGCCAGCCGTTGGGGCAGTGGTATCGAGGTTCCTTCCGACGACCAGGATTTCTGGCAGGTGAAGAATGTGCCTCAGGGCTCTGTCAGTGAGGTTTTCTACTGGTCTACCTACACAGAGCAGATGCGTCGCTGCCATGTTTATCTGCCTCACGAGTATTTCACCAATCCCACCAAGAAATTCCCAGTTCTGTATCTGCAGCACGGCATGGGTGAGAATGAGTACGGCTGGGCAGAGCAGGGTCACACCGCTCAAATTCTGGACAACCTGATTGCCGAGGGTAAGGCCGTTCCCTGCATCATCGTGATGGATAATGGTCTGAACACACGTCGTCCTGGCGAGACTGGAGGCTTTGGCGGCTTCGGCGGTCCGCGTCCGCAGGGTGCTCAGGGTGCGCCTCAGGGGCCCCGTCCACAGGGTGCTCCTGGTCAGGGAGGTCCCCGTCGCGGAGGTTTCGGTGGCTTCGGCGGATTCTCTGAGGGCTTCAAGAATGTGCTCTTCAATGATATCATCCCAATGGTCGAGAAGAACTATCGTGTGATTGCCGATCCTCAGCATCGTGCTTATGCCGGTCTGTCAATGGGTGGCATGCAGGCTCGTGAAATCACACTCGCCAATCCTGACAAGTTCGCTTATGTAGGCTCATTCAGTAGCGGTGCTTGGAACGTCGACCAGGTGAAGGGCTCAGAAGGTTTTGCCAAGAATGTCAAGCTGCTCTTCATGAGCGGTGGTGGCAAGGAGAACATGGGATGCGTCGAGGCTGCCAAGAATATCAAGGAGCAGGTCGGCATGAACGCCGTAGGTTACGAGTCTCCCGGCACTGCCCACGAGTGGCACACCTGGCGTCGCAGCCTCTATCAGTTTGCACAACTTATTTTCAAATAACCAACCATTCATTTTGACCAACACAGGGGGCGGTATCTGCTGCGAGGCAGGTGCCGCCTTATTATTTT
>Ga0326513_10002541_pt1 | contig 13454 bp, 25 predicted proteins | sample 2_2465_0518_D_FD_203654 | JGI IMG/M metagenome (GOLD analysis project Ga0326513, IMG submission 203654) | Bovine rumen microbial communities from UC Davis, California, United States - 2_2465_0518 | ecosystem: Host-associated > Mammals > Digestive system > Stomach > Rumen | place: USA...
TGTGCACCAGTTCCCATAGCTATACATTCATAGCCTTCGCTATGAGTACCATTACCAGAACTATATGCAAACGGTGAATCATCATATAATGATTCTATCTGTTCAGCAGTACGTCCGGGTTCATACTCATATAAGTTACGTGAATATCCCTCACTATGTGAACCATTACCATTTGTAAATGTGGCGCGACCTTCTGAATGTGCATTAGCTGCTACGGAAGATGATAAATAGCCTTCAACATGAGAAGAATTTCCTTTAACAACAGTATCACCACCTTCTGAATGTGAGTTATCACCTAAAGCACTCGTTCTAAAGCCTTCAGAGTGTGAATATTTGCCTTCAGTTTCAGATACACCTGCGGTAGTCAATCGTCCTTCTGAGTGAGAAGCATATCCTTTAGCAGTGGTTAATTGACCTTCTGCATGACTGCCATTGCCTATTGCATAAGTGTGAGTTCCTTCGGCATGACTGTAAGGACCTTCAGCGGTGCTTCTTGTAGGATGCCCTTCTTCTATAGCATTTCCACCACCTTCTGCGTGACTATATCTACCTATTGCGTGTGCTGCTCCTTCTGCGTGAGATGCATAACCTTCTGCTTTTGAATAAAGTTTTTCTTCACCAGAAGCAGGTTCGCCACCTTGAAGGTTGTCACTGCCTTCTGCAACGGACGCAATTCCAGTTGCTTCAGCACCTGTTCCTTTCTGTTGAACAGAATTTGTACTTGTGCCTTTTTCGACAGGCAACTTACTCACCTCCTGACCTAATTGATTGAGTTGAGCAGCAGCTGCAATCCCGGTCACTTCCTTTGTCCAAGTAGAGTCCCACTTGAGGAGTGCAACCTCACCATCAGCCACATCAATGTTCCCCAAATTAGTATAAGTCCCTGGCTGAACAGCAATATAAGCCATTTTCTGGTCAGGGGTTCCAGGGTTAGTTGTAGGAACAGCAATGCCCATAAAGGCAAAACCAGCACTAACCATTGAATCTATTAGGTCCTCAAACTGCTGCTGTGTAGGCTTGTCACCAGTTTCAAAGTAGGACTTCAAAATCGTTTTTGTTTGTCTAGACATACTTTTCTTTTTGTTATTCTCCACTATTTTACTCACCTACATACCAAGTAGGGACAATGCTTTCAAAATTCAAGTATCCATTTTCATCCAAGACACCATCAGGCATGATAACATCTGAATTGGACAAAAAAGGCGTTGATTTTGTCAGCTACAGACATATAGTTTCATTTGTTTATCGTTTACCAATCCTACTACTTTGCATGCAAAAATAACAAAATTTCCTAATAAGACAAAACTTTCCTGCTTTTCTTTTTTTCAAATCCTTTTGTTTCTTGCAAAACCTTCTGTTTCAATTCCCAAAGAACTTTGTCATTTACAGCAAATCTAAATAACATTGAACCGAACATATCTATTCTTCATTAAAAATTCTACAATTTTCAGTAGGAATGGCTCTTATATTTCTGCCATCACCATCAGAAACAATGAGCATTACTTTACCTGAAGAATCTAAAACAGAATTATGATACAAAAGCCTTTCTTCCTTCACAAAAGAACTTTTAGAAATTCCTCCTTTTATTTCATCCACCAAAGATTGCAAAGACATAGGCTTAGCCATACCTCCCCAATTTGAATTTGCAATAATAGGAAGTGAACCAGATGCCATTTCTTCAATAGAAAATCCATGTTTCCTTTTAAAAGCATCTCTTATAGCTTCTTCATACTTGTTTTTCTCAAATGTTTCTATAAGTACCACTTTCATTTTTCAGTTCTCCTATCCATTTTTCTATATGTTCTTTCAAACTCTCTAAATACTTAATTATAGTATCATAATCACCTTCTGCTTCAGCAATTGTTATTTTTGCCAAATCAGGCACACTTTCAGAATAAACATGTCTGAGAAAATTAGGTGCTACCCCGTGTTTCATTTTGTGACCAGTAAGGTTAGTGTTCGGTATGGCACTGAATTTGTTGTCCAGTGCCTCCTGAAACATTTGTCTAGCTGTCTTCTTCATGTCTGACAGGCACTACATTTTCCAGAAAATCTTTAGAGGAGAGTAAATAGTTCCTTTTCTCTGCTACTGTCTGAACTACCACCTGGTCCTTGTCAAAATCAATAGCCACCAATTCTATTAGGGTGTGTTCCTGGTTGTCAGGGAACAAATACAAACCTTGGTCCCCAATCTGCCAATCTCTAAAGTCATACAGATGTTTGAAACACCTGAACTGGTCTGCAATCAGCAAAACAGCAATGATTGCAAAGACAAATATAATAAGAATTTTTACTACTAGATTACCCATTTTTAGTCCTCCTGAATTTAAGCAGTTACTACATAATAGTGAACAGCACTGAAGCAGTCACTTCCATCTTCTTCCGTCACCTGGTCCCCCAATTTGTGAAGAGGCAAGCCAGATTCTTTGATAACCCAATCACAGGCAAGATGGTCATGCTTCCAGTCACCCCAAGGAATGTTAATTTCAATAACAGGCATATCCAGGTGCTGGTCAACTTCACCCCAAAGGTGGTTCTCCTTGAGAACGGCCTTAACTTTTTCAATAAGTTCTTTCATAACTAATTGCATTAAAATCACATCACAAATATAATAATTATATTTCTATCTGCAAAATTTTTCTGCAATTTTTTCAAAAGATTCTTGCAAAATTTGGTCAAACACCAAAGAATTACAAACCCAATCCCCATCCAACTTGGGCATTTCTGTTCCCTCCCTAAGGCTTGTCAAAACCTTGCAAAGAGAAACAAAAGTGGAAGTTTTGTCATTTTCTGAATAAAACCCACCCATTGTCCTTCCACTCACTATATTCTTTTTATAAGCCCTAACTCCTTTCACCCTCCCCTCCTCATTGAACTCAAAAACAAACAGGACTCTGCCTGTTTGTCTGTTAAGCTGAACAATTCCAGGGGCTATAAGCTCAAACTTTCTATCTGACGGGTTCTCCATGGTTTCTCTAAAGTTCTATTATTGTTGTAACTTCTTTTGTGCACTGCACCTTATACCCTCTCCTTCTCAATTCCTTGACAAGGTCCTTATCCTCAAAAATAGAGAGGGAAGGCCTGCCTGTTTTAGTTTGTCTAGACTTCACATTTGCCTTCTTGGCTGCTTCCCTAAGGATGCTGGTAAATCTTTCTGCTAATTTAATGTTGGGTTCCGTTTTGTCAGGATGCCATCTGTAAGTGAAAATTTTAGGACCACCCTCCCTAACAAGAATTTTTTCATCCACCATTTTCTTTACCAAGAGAGCTGTCTGACTTCTACTTAAGCCTTCTTCCTTGGATACTGAAGATGCCAGCCCCCCCCTGTAAGCCTGTTCACTGCATTTGCACCAAATGGCTGTCATTGCATTGAGGACCCTTGCCTCAAGTGATACCTTTTCTGTCTGTTTCATGTTTATTGAGTTTTAAGAAATTTCTTCAATTCTGTTGCCTTGTAGATGTCTCCATAATAGCCTTGCTTATCCAGGACCTTCAGAACTTGCTTCAAGGAATACTCACCCAAAACCAGATATTCCTCAGCATCTAGTTTGCCCAAAGCCAATTCTGCTGTAACATCAAAATACTTATCTCCAATTTTATTGAAAGCATGGTCAAGTCCAATTCCACAACAAGTGTATTTTCCTTCACAATATTTGACTCCTCTTTTCATCAGAAGGGTTGCTGTAAGAGTAGCATTCTTGTAACATTCCTTCTTCTGTGGCTTGACAACTGTCTTGATAAGTTCAATGTCAGTAGGGGAGAAAATGTCTTTCAGTGGACTGATTTTCACTACCCTTGCATCAGCAAGCATCTTCTCATACCACTCCTTTTGTTTACCAGAGCAGATAGAAGCATAACCTTTCAATTCTTCTAGCAAAATACTAGTTTCAGACATAACAAGCAATTTTAATCACATTGCAAATATAATAATTATATTTCTAAATGCAAAATTTTGCCTAAAATTGCCCAAAAAATTGGCAGGCACGATTTCACAACCATACCTGCCTACAATAAACATGAATGAAAGGTACTATAAACTTCCCTCAAACTCCTCCCTACTCATCACTTTTATTCCCCATTGTTTTGCCTTCACAGCCTTTGAACTGGTGCTGTCTTTTTCCTTGGTCACAAGCACAGTCACATTCTTTGTCAAGCTGTCCACTACCTGTCCTCCCTGGTTTTCAATGGTTGTCTTTAGTTCTGCTGACCTGAAACCTGTAAAGCATACAATCTTACCAGACATGGGTCCTCCTGCCTTGTGAGGAGTTTCTATGTAGGAGAATCTAAAGATACCTGACAACTCAGAAGTATAGAAATCTTCCAGTCCTTCATTGAACTGCCTTGCAGTGATTTCCTGCACCCCTTCTATTGCACACAATTCCTCAATGGTTTTGAGATTGACTAGACCAAATTCATTGACACCAATCTGGTCAACTATCATCTGGATGGTTTTCTGGCCCAACCCTCCAAACATACCACTGGCATGAGCAACCTGGGCAAAAGGCAATTCATGTCTAATCCTGTTCAATTCATTGAGTAGAGAAGTGATTGAAGCCTCAGCCCAACCAGGCAGTTCATGAAACTTAGGCTCTGTCAGATGGAACAGGCTGGCAATATCAGTGATTACTTTTGCATCAAACAACTGTCTTACACTCTCTTCTCCAAAGTTCTTTACTCCTGCTATCTTACAGAACTGGACAATGGTTTGCAGTCTTCTTTCAGGGCAGTCATGATTGGGACAGTACATTTGAACATGGTTTTCATCCCACTTGAGTTCAGTCAGGCAATGAGGACACTGCCAAGTTGCTGCATGGACCAAGTCATCAAAGAGTCTGTATTCCATTTGGGCATGTCTGACCTGCAATGCTGCCTGATATGCCTTCTTGTATTCTTTGTCTGTCTTGAACTCTTCCCGGAAGGGAACCTTCACCCCGTTCACCTCAGTAATTTTAGGGATTACTTCTCCACTTCTCACAATGGTGAGGAACTGACCATCAAAGATACCCCAGTCATGGATGTACTGCATATTGATACCATTGACCCTAGAAATGTCAGCACCTGAGAGATTGACAGGCATGGTGAACACCACAACAGGAGTGGCAATGCCTTCTCTGTTGAACTGCAACTCCAAGTGGTCCACCTTGACAATTCCTCTTTCAGTGAAGTCGGGGTCTTTGTAAGCAATAGAGTATTTGGGGTTACCATTTGCATGAACACCCGCAAGTCTTCTTGCTCTTGCACTGTTCACATCAAACACCAAACCATCCATGGGATACACCCGTCTCCAATCATTGAAGAGTTTTAGGAGGGTCATTTTGCAATTCTCTGCCTTCAAATCCTCAATGGTGCAAACCACATAGGGAATCCTAGAATCTTCTGCTGTTGCATCATGCAGGATAGCAAGTTCCTGTTTCTTGTCTATCCATTTTTCTGGGTCTACAAACCTGTAGCAGACAACTGACAGGTTGGAATAGTCTTGAGACTTGGACATGTCAAAGTCACCATTGATTAACCCAGTAGCAGAGTTTCTAGAATTCTTGGCTTCTTCATGCCTTGACTTGAATTTCTCAAAATCAGAATTCTTGAAAACAATTTCTCCTCTTGCATGTCCCATCCGCATTTTCAAGTAATCAGGCTTCTGACCAATCCTGAAAAAGTGGGGAGTGCAATCCTGACCGATTTTACCATCTCCCCTGGTAAATGCTTTTGCCAGACCAGCACCAGTGAAAAATCCTACTGACAAACCATCCAGTTTCGGGGTGATAACAAATTGTTCTCCTTCATCAAAAGTTTCTGCCCAAGCAATCAGTTCTTGCATGGTTTTCACTTTGTTCAGAGACATCATAGGGAAGGGGAGTTCCACTTTTCTGGATTTGGGTGTTGCATCTTGGACACCCTTTTTGAACCAATCATTCTCAGGGTCAAGACGACGAAGAGTTTTCTCCAACTCATCATATTCCCTATCTGAAAGGAATGGTTTACCCATCCTATAGGCATCATTGGCTGCCTTCAATTGCTCAACAAGAGCAGCAATTTTACTACCTTCCATTGTTTATAATTCTAAGTAAGCAAACTTCACTTTGGTCAAACACTCTGTACTCCTGAACCACTGTCTTAGGCTTTGCATCACCAATCTGGCACTGAAAATGTCTAAAGTCACTTTTGTTCATTTCCAGCACATAAGGCTGCCAGGGCAGATTGTTCTGCTGACAAAGCACAACCCTTCTTGAGTAATCACTGTCTTTAGGAAGACTCTCTTGGATTTCCTTTATCTTATCAACCCTCCTGATTGTTCCTTGAGTATTTTGTAAGTAACACTTCATGGTACAAATATAATAATTATATTTAGCAGTTCAAACTGTCTTTGGTTACAATGATTTGCAAAGACAACTGAGAGGTCAGTTTTGCCATTTTATCCAATGCCTGAAGCATACCATCTCTTCTGGCATGCTCATCATGTTCCACAAACTCAGAATAAGTCTGCTGCAATTCTTTAAGAATCTTCTCCATCTTTGACTACTTGACACTGACTGGCAAGAACATCCCGGAACTCACCATTATCTAACAAAACTAAAAAGTGCCAGCCACTGAATGAACTTCTAGCACTCTCTACTACTACACCTTCAAAATCCCTGACAATATCCTCCTGTCTTGGACTAATTCCCAACATTGCCATTTCATCTTGGGTGTAAGTGGGAAGGGAAATATGTTCCTTCCATTTAACTCTCATCATAATCATGACTTAAACTTGTTTTTAGGAATAAACAAATTGAGTAAAGAATTCTGTTCTGTTTGCTTTTTATGCTGTAAATATAATCCCATTGCTTCATCCATACAACCAATGAAGGCCTCCTGCTTGTCTTCCATCAGAAGATTGTAGAACATCTGGACCACCTCTTTCCGTTTACCAAAACAGAAACTGACTGTCTTTTCTCCATCAGAAATGAGGGTCATTGCTGACCTGTTTTCCATGTCTTCCTTCAAATAATCCTGGACCATTTTGGTCATTTCTTCTGCTGTCATATCTTATATTTCTATAAACACCAAGTTCTTCTTTGCTCTAGTCACTGCAACATAATAGAGACATCTTTCAGCATAAAGCATCTGAGGAGACTGAGCATATTTAGAAGGAATTAGCCCTGAGTTCAGGAAAAACACATTCTCTGCTTCCAATCCTTTTGACTTGTGGCATGTCATTAGAGTTATTCCTTTGGAAGTTCTATCAGTGAACATTTCTGGAATCTTGTACTTCAAATCTTCCAAAGACATCTTGCTAGTGAGCAATTCAAAAATGGAGTACATTTCATCAAAAGCACCCATGGAAGGATGAAAGTCAGGATTAAATCCCTTCTCTCTCAATTCTTGGACAAGTTCAATTCTCATTTGGTCTAGTTTCCTGAATGCCTCTTCCTTGTCAGTTGTTTCCACCTTGTCAAGCAACCTGAGCAATTTGTCACCATAATCTTTCCCATATATGATTGCCTTCTTGTTTTTAGAAAGCAACTCTATATATGCCTGCACAAGAGGCTGATTGTTTCTGCAAAGGACAAAGTCCCCTTCCTGAACATCATCCAGAGTTCCTTTCTTCACTTCTCCCACTGGATTCTTTTCATAGCATTCCAGTCCTGGGAACACTTCATTTGCTCTCTTCACCACTTCCTGACTGCATCTGTAAGTGACAGACAGGGGTAGGGTCACTGTATCAGGCTTTGCCTTGAATTCTTTGAAACTCTGAACATTTGAACCAGTGAAAGTGTAGATACACTGTTTTTCATCACCAACTACCACAAACCGGCCATTGGGTCTGATAATCTTTTCCACCAGGACTTTCTGCAAAGGGTTGAGGTCTTGTCCTTCATCCACAAACACCACTCCATACTGATTGAACCAAGATTTATCATAATCCTTCACCAGCCACAACATGTCAGTGAAGTCAATCATGGACCCGTCTTTCAAAGAATGATTGTACTGGTCCATTTTGTTTATAATCTTTCTAAGATTGTTGAGGTCAGTGTCATTGACTGCTGGCAAATCATACTCAAAAGCAATATTCCTGAAATTCTCTACATCCTGGACCAAGTTCATCCTGTAAAGGTCATAGAGTTTGCACAAAGAAAACAAATAGGCATTCTTCTTTTTGGTGTCCTCAGAATAAGGAGCATAATACTCCAATCCCAAATCCTTGTCTCTGATACAAAGGACAAAAGTTTTGTCTGCATTGACCACCAACCTTGTATGGAGAACAGAAAGAAGTGTCCTCATGCCTAGACTGTGCAAAGTCATTGCCTTAACATTGAAAGGGAGTTTCCTACCCAGTTCCTCAGCAATAGATTTATTAAATGCCAAGAAAATTGTAGGAATAGTGGTTGGTACCAATTTGGCAAGATAGCAGAGCATGAATGTCTTACCTGAACCGGGGGCAGCATCTATCACCATATTGTTAGATGATTTCTGGAATACATCCCGGATGGTTGATTGATAAGTAGAAAGTTCCATGTTTATTGTTTTAATTTCACTCTGCAAATATAATTTTTATATTTCAAAATTGCAACTGATTTTTACTGCCTTCATCAAATTTTGCAATTCATGAACATAGAAAATCTTCTCAGGCAAAGCAGAATACCCTACTATCATTTCTCCGTCTTTCCAGCCAAGTCTGGTTGAGTGGCCTTTCAACACCCAGTAACCAGATGCTTCTATCCAACCATTCTTCTCCAAGATTTTAGTAGTGAGAGAAATAGGCTGTATAATGTCTTCAAACTGTTCTGGCTTATTATGCCATTGACTAAAGAATTGGGGGTATACTTGAAATGTTATATCTGCAACACGGTTATATACCCAATCGCCAATCATTAGTTCATTTGCTTTCATATCTATTCCTCCTTTCTTGCGTTAAGATGAGCTGCTCCCCATTCAGCAAAATGGTGGGCGATTTCATAACATTCATAAGAAGAAAGATTATATCCACTATCCATAAAATAGTATTTAATCTCTTTCTCCAAATCTGCCTCTGTCTGCTCCTGCTGGAGATATCTATGCAATCTCTCTGCTGCTTCTTGGGGTGTATGTCCATCCCATTCATCAGCAAATTCTTTTTCAGGAACTTTGAATAAATCCCAATCTTTCAACTCATAGTGATTGGAGATTTGTCCGGTAGGAAGATTCGCCATCACGATAAACCAACCTTCACCAAAGCACTCTTCGCCTGTGTGATGTCGTTTACTTTTGTGCACCCAATTTTTCGGAAGAAGATTGAAGAACGCAGCATTGTAAAGCATTCGGTAGTAGTAAAGTTCATTGAAGGTATGATAACCATCAGAAACTTCACCCATATCTTGTTCCTGCTGGAGAGAGGTGATAATATCAAGGATATTCTCATCCTCATAAAAGCATTCTTTTGCTGCTGTATTTTCTTTACCATCAAAAAGCGCTCTCCATTCTACCTTTCGCCTTTCTATCTCGGCAATCAGTTTTTCGGAATCAATGTATTTCATGGCTAAAATGTATCTGGTTGTAAAGTATAAATTTCGTATTGTGCAACCGCCTTAAGAGCATCATCAAGGTTGGTATAAGCAGTTTGAAACCTTCGCTTGTCTCTCTTTGAGTTGGCAGCATATTTACCTCGACTATCTCTATCTTTCTTGGCGACGATATGACAAGGGATGACCTCATAATCATGTATTGCCCAAAATACTTGTCTCATAGGCTAAAGTTTTATGCGCTGATATACTAAATCGAAAGTTACCTTCTTATCTCCAGTAAGCAACGCCATATCTACTTGTAAGGCAAGGCTTGGATTGTCTTTTGTTTCAAGAGTTAACTCTTTTAATCCTTGAATATATGCTTCTGTGATATATTCAATATCTTCTTTGGACAGCCCGTGTATAAGTTCTTTATTAATCATGGCTAAAGTTTCTTTAAGTCGTTATATAGTGATTCAATACCTCCCAGGTAATCTTTGAATCCATTTTTTGCAAGAAAATGAATTGCATTTGTAAACGCTTCCATCTGTTCCTCGCTGGGCTTCCAATGAGGCTGTGGACGGATGGATTTGAATTTCTTTGCTCATAACTAAATTAAATTTTCGAGACAATATTTTATTGCAGATTCACAAGCTTCTTCATAAGTATGAAATAGCGCCACTTCTTCTATTTCTAATACTGCGTTTGCCCATACTTTATAACTCCATGAAATTGGTACAAGTTCTGCTAAAAATGAGTCGGGGTAAATAGAAATAGTCCATCCTCGATATCTTAACCACTTCATTGCCATTTGAAGCGTAGGTGCAGAATACCATTCTGAATATAGTCCTCTATACTCATCCCCATTAAAATTACGAAGATGTCTATGAAATTGTGGTTTCTGTTCAACACGAAAAATTTGATGATATTCAAATCTTACAGGGATATTAAACCCTTTCTCTTTCAAAAGTTTAGCAGTTTCAAAACTGACGTAGTCCTCTGTAATTGTTTCCATAACTATTGCATTTTATACATTCCCTCAGGTGCTTCAAGAGCAAGCCCTTTTTCAATTAGCCCACGATGGTCAAAGTGATGGGAAAGAATATAGTCAAGAGCGTCTTCATTACGAGGGAATAATCCTTCATAACAATTTATTGCTCTGTATTCATTTTCCTCTTCTTCCGTCATACTTGACATAGGACGGAGATAAGGCTTACAGGTATCCAGTTGAAAATCCACACGATGCATCGCAGTTACGTTTACACCCAGCTCAATGCCGAAAATGTTCTGGCTAATAGAGTTTAGATGCCCTTCATACCCCTCTTCATTATGAATTATTACTCCATAAGGTAACCTCGCACAAAGGTCAATGAGTAGAAGCTGTTTATCTTCCTGTGTCATAGCGATTTGATTTTTTCTATTACCTTGTCAATGTTCATTGGTATCATTGGGCCAGCCTTAACTGATTTAGCCCGTCAGGATATTCTCTTACATAAATCTTATCTGGTGTGTTCATTTCATTTCCTTTTTAGAAAATCTCTCACATCCACATAGTCAATACCATAATTCTCAGCAGTCCTTTTGTCACTGTCAGAAAAATCTCTTTCTGCATCAGAAGCATCTCCTATCATTATCATTTCTGACTTTTCGGGATTGGCCTTGAAATGGTGATTAATTAAGTCCTCCAGCATTCCAGTATTTGGTTTCCTGTAATGGTGACTCCTGTCAGTAGAAGTACAAACTATAGCCTCCACTACCAAGTCTGGTTTGTCAAACCACTCAACAAGTGCTGCCTTTATCCATTCAAGTTTCTTCCTGAAATTGTACCCATTCACTATTCCCTTCTCAATACCACCCTGATTAGTGACTATAAAGAAATGAGTCATATTAGGGAACGTTTCTTTAACCTTGGCAAACACTTCCAGTTTCAATTCCACATCCCAAACACCCTTGGGGAAATCCCCACCGGTCCTGGTGTCAATAAGAGTACCATCCAGGTCTGAAAACACTATTTTCTTATTTTCTAGTTTCATTGATTTTGGTTTTTAATTCTACTACAGTCATTTGTTTATATTTTTGAACAGGCAATGGACAACCTAAATTGCATTTGAACTGGCCTTCAAAAGAGTAGAGTAACACATTCAGTTGTCTGTCAGACAGTCCCAAATCACTCAATTTAGTGAGATTGTTGAACTTGATTGGCAATTTCCATCTGACAAGAGCTTCCTTAATTGCATCATTTACTGTCTTTGCCTGGTTTTTGCCACCTGTCTGCCCATTGCAGGAACAATCTGAGGAATTATTCATCTTTGCTTTTTCTTGTTCTTATAACCCTTACAATTTCAGTTTCCAGGATTTCCCTTGTAGGTTGCCTTTTTGATACTTTTCCTTCAGTAGTGAGGTTTTGACCAATATACTTGATAATAGGCAATTGTCCTTTTGCATATTGCACCCTAGCATGTTCAACCAATAGGGAGCCTTCTTTGAGTTTGAGGAGTGTCCCTTTTGGATGCACATTACCTCTTTCCCTAAAATACTGCTGGAGCAAATCATTCAATTCCCTTTTATATTTGTCATGAATTTGACTTTGCTTGTCAAAAAAATCTTTCTCAGTCATTGTGTTCTATTTTTGGACATTTACAGTATCTGCAACCCGAATTAGTACCTTTGCACCAAGCTGTTCTGGTCCTTTTGTCTTCTATTTTCCAACAAAATTGTTCACATTGACAAAAGGAATCCAAAAATTCTTGCATTTTTACTTTCAGGGCTGTCTTTTCATTGATTTCCTTGAAATTAATAAATTGCTTTTTCTGTTCCATCACCGAGAAAGTATATCATATTCTTCCTGAGTTTCATACCGGTCATGAATAGGGATTGGCACATTCACTTCAAGTCCAGTGAATTTAGGATAATCAGGGTCAGACCCACAAGTGGTAACATAATTTCCACCCATCATTGGTCCAATCAAACCCTTTTTCTTCACCAAAGGATGGCAACTGAGATACTCACGACCAGCAGGATACCTGCAACTGTCCATGATTAACATCTCATTAGGGTTCCAGTCTTTCTCCTTGCAATAAGCAAGAGCTTCCTGTTCAGTGCAATCAGAAAAGAGTCTGGTGTGTTCAATTCTGCTGGACAATCCATGATTGGTGCAATCACCACTGGCATTTCTCAGGATACTAACAAAGCAATGTTTCATGATATAAGCAATTTTACTGTTTATAATTCCCAGGCCAATTTAGGCAATTTCACATCCTCAAATGGAATGGCATAAGAGTAACCACATGAAGCAAGAATAATCTTGCCTTGGTTTGAATTGACCCCAATTCCCATCAGGCAAGCCTTCTTTTCAACTTTCTTTCCATTGGAATAAGGAGTGGAACTTTTGTAGGAGGTTTCTTTGTTGGCATAGAGAGTGAATCTCTCTTGCAACTTCTCAAACTGTGTCTTTGTCATAACCAAATTGTTTTATCATCACATTGCAAATATAAAAATTATATTTCTAAATTCAAAATTTTTTGCCCAAAATGTTGCAAAAAAATTGCACAGGCGATTGGATTTCCTGTGCAAAAAGAAGTGTGATTAAAACAACAAGTTATGAGAACTTTGTTTCCAATCCTATTTTATTCCTAATTTTTCTTTCAGTCTTTTCTTGATTTCATCCTTTTCAGACTCCACCAGTTCACTATGAATTATTTCCAGAGACTCTGACAATTCCAGTGTTTTCTGTTTCTCCTCCCATTCAGCATTTTTTCCTTGCATTTCCTCACTCAAAATGTCATACTGGATGGAGGTAGGGTAAATGGGTCTTGTCTTCAAATCATCATTGGTCCTGTACCCGTTATACTTAGCATAGTAGGAATGGGCTAATCTGTCTATGAGGTACTGACTAGGAAGGTGCAATCTTGCTGCTACCCTGCTTATGACCATCTGGTTCACTGTCAGTCCATAAAGCATCCTGTTGGATTCAATTGCAGCAGTCAAGGTAGC
>Ga0326513_10002542_pt1 | contig 13453 bp, 16 predicted proteins | sample 2_2465_0518_D_FD_203654 | JGI IMG/M metagenome (GOLD analysis project Ga0326513, IMG submission 203654) | Bovine rumen microbial communities from UC Davis, California, United States - 2_2465_0518 | ecosystem: Host-associated > Mammals > Digestive system > Stomach > Rumen | place: USA...
TTCCCATGGCGCTTGCCGTCGCGCTGTGGGTGGGGGAGGGTCTTTCTCGGGCCGTTCTCGGGGCTGTCCTGCGGTCGGTGGGCAGTTGGTCCAGATGGCCGCTAACAAGGCCCCTATGGCCCTTAGAATCGCTCGAATACCAGGCGACACACGCCCGCGCACCGGCCCGTGTCGGCTCGGTCGGTTGGTCATGGCGCGGCAAAGGAGGTCGTGCGCCCTCGCGCTGGGCCGCATGGCACGCCCTAGGAGCTGTGCCAGCGTAAAGCCGTCGCACCCAACGCCCGCAGGATCACGCACGTTCACGCCGCCAGTCTTGCACGTCGCCGGGTACCGCGCCGGTTCGGTGCCGTCGTTGGCGTTCGCAGTTCACCCAAAGACTACGTGGTCGGGTCACTCCGCCCGCCTGCGAGTTGTCGCCGGTTGTCCTCCACACCATGCCGCCGTAGTCCCCGTGCTCTATGCGGTGGCAACCGGCAACGGTGGGCCACACGGGTTGAAGCGGTGTCGGTGCGAAGGTATGCGCCGCCTGGTATTCGGTTGTCAAGAGGCTACGAGGTTGCCCTTCCTGTCAAAGGCAAGGCCCGCAGCCGTCGCGCCCTGGTCGAAGTGCTCCTTGTTGTGGCACGTCTTGCAAAGCGCCTCAAGGTTGGCGAAGTTGAGCGTTACGCTCGGGTCGCCCACGTTCGCCGGCGTGAGGTAGGTCCGATGGTGGGCGATGGTCGCCACACGCCCGCAACGCTCGCAGACGTAGTGACGCGACTCAAGGAACGCAAGCCGGCACCTGCGCCACTCGCTCGACTTGTAGAAGGCCGTCTGTGCCGGGTTGCGCTCCATTGCCCTAGCCCATCCCCTCAAGGTCGTTGGCGATGACAAGGGCCTTGACGGTGGCGGTAAGGCTGTTCACGGTGCGGGTGAGCTGCTCGGCGTCCGTCCCGTCCGGGTTAAACCACAGTTGCAGGACGAAGCGGCAGAGCTGCTTTACCGTCTCGTCGCAGGTGTAGCTATCCGTGCAGGTCGCCGGGTATCCCGTCGTGACCTCGACATACTGCGGTATCGCCTTTGCGTGGGCCTCTATGATCCCCTCGTTGTCGTCGCTGACTCGCAGGAGGTCGCACGCCTCGTCAATGTCCATCCAGTCAAGGCCGGTCATGGCTACTCGCTCGCCTTGGAGATCTTGACGAACGCCTCGGCAACAATGGGCTTTGCGTCCGCGATGGCAAGGGCTCGGTAGTCGATGAGGCCAGACTTGAACGACGACTCACGCGAAACGTCAAGCGCGATGCCAGAAGGCAGGTTGTAGCCGTAATAGCCGAAGTTGCCAAAGACGATGGAGTGATCCGGCATGAAGTCGTCAACCACGACGTCAAAGCCAAGGATGCGGCCCGGCCCGCCGTTCACGAGGTCGGCAAGGTAGACGGGGCGCTGTACCTGGTCATGGATGCCGTACACGTCCTGGTAAAGCGTGGCGTTGTTCATGACGAACTTTGCGCCGTTGGAGTACCCGCGCTTGAGCATGGCAATAGCCTTGAGGATGTCGGCAAAGCCAAGGTCCGCGTTGGCGGCAACCTCGATGGCGTTTGCGTCGTCGCCGGTGGTGGTCCAGGTGATGCCGCTAACCACGCCGGTTGCCTGGCCGCTGCCGGTGCCGTCAACCATGCCCTTACCAAGGGTAGCCATGACGGATGCGGTGAGCTCGTCCACAAGGTACGACTCGAAGGCCGCAACGCTCATGGTGCGGGTTGCCGCGCTGATGCTGAGAACCTTCATGATCTCGTTGGCACCAAAGACGACCGGCACGGTGCTAGCCTGCTCGGTAGCGACCGCCTGGCCCTCGACGTGCCACTGTGCAGCGTTGCCAGGCGTGGCGACCGGAACGGATACGTTGGCCGGCACGCTGAAAGCGCGGGCAATGCCCATGATGCCGCCCTGCTTGCGGGCCTTGCTGATGATCTCGTTAAGGGTCTGCGTGGGGATGACCGCCGCCGCGTTGGTGAGCGTGTTGAAGGCGTCGCCCGCTCGCTTCTCGGCGTTCACCTGGGCAAAGACGGTGCGCTCCGCCTCGGTGAGCTCGCGGCCCTGAAGATGCTTGTAGAAGGCGCTGCGGTACTCGGGAGTAGCCGCCGCGTCCTCGGGCTTCTCGGTGCCGGCTGCGGTGCGGGCGACCTCGGGAACCTGCGCGGGCGTGTTGGCGCTGCGCTTTTCCTCAAGGGCACGCTCGATGCCCTCAAGCTCGATGGTGTACGCCTGAATGTCGGCGTTGGGATTCGCGGCAATGTCCGCGTTGATGGCCTGTGCGCGGGCCTCAAGGGTGGCGATGGGTGCGCCCTTGAAGGCGTTGTAGGCCGCAAGGATAGTCTCGAAAGCCATGTCTAGGCCTCCATTTCTGATGCTGTTCTGATGATGCGCTGCGCCCTCGCAAGGGCTGCGATTCGCTCGGCCCGCGCCTGGGCCTGCGTCCGTCGTGCGTCCCGCGCCGCCGTGATGGCGTCCCTGGCCTCTACCGAAGCCGTAGCGTAGGCGGGGTGCTCGACTATCGACACCTCTAGCACGGATGCAATGGCGTTGATGTGCCTGGTGTTGGTCGTGGCGTCGTAGGTGCTGCCGCCCTCGGCTACCACAAACGCAAAGCTCATGCCGCGCATGTCGCCGCGCTTGATGGCGCTGTAGACCTCGCGGGCCGTCTGGTTGTCGCCTGCCAGCGTCGCAACCATGTGAAGGCCCTCGTCGGTCACGGTGAGCGTCATTGTGCGGCCCGTCCGTGCAAGGGGAATCATCGTGTCGTTGTGGTTGACCTTGAGAGTTGAGTCCGTGAGGTCGCAATGGTCAAGGGCCCCACGGTGGATGATCTCGGTATAGCTACCGCCGCCGTCAAGGTTGATTGTCGTAGGAACCTCAAATACGATGGGGTTGCCCACAAGGATCATGTCGTCTGTGCCGCTGGTATCGACCTCGGCGAAGCGGGTTTCCTTACTCTTGCGCACTGTCGGCCTCCTGGTCCCCAAGAGTCCTGATGCCGCCGTTGCGCACGCTAAAGAGCTGGTAGCGGTCCACGAGCTCGACGTTTGCGTAGTTAAGACTCTGGAAACGCCTGTCCCCGCCCTCGATAGCGGGTAGTCCCATGAGGTCGCGGGCCTCGTTCACGGAGAGCATGCCCATAGGTGCCGCCGTCTCGATGAGGCGCACCTTGTTGCCCGTGCCCATGTAGCGTATGCGGTTCGTGCTGCAATCGATGCGCCGCCCGTAGCCGCTGTGGTAGACCTTGCGGGTCCACTCAAGCGAAGCCTGCAACGCCAGGGCCTCTATCACCGACTCGTCAAAGGCCCCAAAGCCGTCATCGTCAAAGCTCGCGTTTACGATGGCCTCGGTGATGCCCAGATAGTCGAAGATCTTCTTCTTGGTGGCCTCCACGTCTGCTGCGTTGATCGTCGGCGTCGTGTTGGTCACCGGCGTGAACTCGATCTCTTGGGGAGTCGTGATGATGCCCGTTGTGTTGCCGGTTAGCTGCGTCTCGTTGAAGTGCTTCTGGTATTCCTCAAGCTTGCTAGGCGAAAGACTGCCGGCGTACTTGACCAGGCCGCGTATCTGCGAACCCTGCTTGATGGCCTGCTCGATGCCCTGGTTCTGCGTCTCGGCAAGGCGTACCGCCGTCTGTATGGCGTCGTTGGGGTCGCCCATAACGTCGCCTGCGTTGAAGTGCCGGCGTAGGTGGACGATATCGCCGTAGTCAAGCAACGCCGTGCGACCGTTGGCGAACGTCAAGGCGCACACCGTGCGCCCGTCCTGCGCCTGTGCGAGGTCGCACGAGGTCACGTGAAGCGGCCACACGGCAACGATGCGCCCGTACTCGCGTTGCAGGTAGGCAAAACTGTTGCCGGTCGTGTAGAGGTGCGTATAGAGGCAATACAGAAGGTCGTATGCCGTCATGTGCGGGTTTGGCTCGACCTGTAGCAGGTGCGCCAGGCGGTCATCTGCGTTGGCCTCGGTGCCGTCGCTAAATCGCACCTTTGGCTGTAGGACGAACTTTGCCGCTATGCGTGCGATGGCGTCAACGCCTGCACGGTAAATGTCATTCGCGTAAGGGTCGCCAGAGAACGCCGTAAAGGTGGACGGTTGGCCCGTCACCTCAAGCCGCGTAGTCGTCGGCTTGGTTTCCCGCCCAAAAATGCGGTCGAAAAGTGATGGCATGTGCCCCCAATGTTCGCGGTACGAAGGGGTGAGCGGCCCGGTCACTCCGCCTGGTGCCGCTCATAGCTATCTTAGCATGTTTTGTCTAGTTGCACAACTTAGCTAAATTTGCGGGCTGTTTAACTCTACCTCTGTGTTTAAGGTTACATAACATCAATTATCACGGGTTTTCGGCACCAAAAAAGGGCCTTTGCCGGGTGTCCCCTGTGCAAAGGCCCAAAAGGCGGGTAGCTCTGAGATTTTGTGAGTCTGTCGCGCTTAGATTTGGTCGCCCATGAGCTCGCGCCTGATCTCGTCCAGCTCGTCCGTTGCCGCGCTCAACTTCTCGGCATACATCCCCAGGCTAAACGCAATGAAGTACATCACGCTTTCGACGTCAAAGTCCTTGCCAGGCGTTGCGACCTCGCGCGTAATCATCCCCAGTGACCTAACGCAAGTCTCGACCTCCACAAGGTCACCGTGAACGCCAAACAACCTGCTTGCCTGTTCTTCGGTCATTTTTCGCTATCCTTCCTCTTGTGGGCCTCGTGGCCCGTCCTAGGCCCGCCCGCGCTGGTTTCCTAGGCCCTGCGGGCGGGCCGCTTACCCAAAGCTGTTAGAAACGCCCCTATGAGGCCGTGAGAGCCAATCTAAGGCCCTCAAGAGGTCGGCCTCGGGTATTTACTCGTCTAAGCCTAGGTCGTGAGCCTGTCCCGGCATATACCCCTTGCGTGCGAGATCAAGAAGCTTCTCGAAGTCCTCCGCGCTGCCGATGCGAAACGCTCCGCAATCGTCAAAACGCCCACTCTCCGAAACCTCTACCGTCATCTTGTCCGTATCGAAGCGTGCAACGCCGCCGTGCTCCAACTCGAAAACTTCAACGCTCATGCCTGTACTCCTTACTCGGCCTCGGTATCGTCCACCGCGTCAACGTACCCACGGGTAACCATGTCCTGATAGGCCATCGACTCGACGTGATCAACCTCTTTGTTGTGCAGAATCCAGACGGTACGATCTGCCCGCCCGTAACGGTTCTTGACTATACGAGCCCTGATAACCGCGCCGTCCGGGTCGTTCTGGTCCGCGTCAATGTCAACCGTCTTGGTGTGGATGCCAGCGAACCGCCAGAGCATGATAGCTACCGCCGCCGTGTATTCGATGCTGCCAGACTCCTTGAAGGATGCAAGCGTAGGCGTCGTGTTCGTCGCGGCCTTGTCCCTGTAGGCCTCGCGGTTGAGAGACGAGAGAACAATCATTATTCGCGCTTGACCGCTCTCGTTCTTCTGCATGGCCTTTAGCGCCGATACTTTGCGGTCCGTTATCTCGCGCTCGCTAGCGTTGTTGCCCGCCGCCTCGCTGCGTAGGAGCTGCAAATAGTCGATGACAACCGTAAGCGGTTTGGTGACGCCCTGGTTGCGTATGTGGGCCTCGTAGGCGTCTATCTTCTCGCGCACGCTCTCTATGCTCTCGTCAAAGTCCGCACCGATGACTACCGGCGTCTGGTGGCTGGTGTACTCATCGACCGCCGCCCTTGCCCTCACCGGGTAGTAACCCTGAATCAGAGAGAGCGCCGTCATCTTGTGCTTATCGTCGTTCGCGCCGATAAGGTAAGCGGTCCTTGCAACAGACTTGCAAGCGAGCTCAAAGGGCGTTTGCTCGGTGCAGACGTAGAGCACCGGCCACCCCTCGGCGGCTACGTGGTCCGCGATCTGCAACGCTATAGTCGTCTTACCCATGCCAGGACCGCCGCCGATAAGGTAGAGGTCCGGCGTGAGCCCGCCGCCGATGTAGTTGTCCAGGTGCTTTAGGCCGGTGGATACCGTGCCCATGTCCTGCCGCCGTTGGCGCTCGGCGTCCCATGCGCCGCCCTCTCTGAGGTATTCGCGCATGTCAACCCACTTGGGCGGTTTGGGCCTGTCCTCGGGCTTGACCTCAAGGGCCTTGGCCTTGGCGTTGGTGACGAACGCACTTAGCCCGCCCGGTGACTTCTGCCACGCCTCGCCCGCGTCCTTTGCGCTGCCGCCCCACATGTCGGCGTCTACCTCTAGGCAGAAGATGCCCCTACTTTTCAGCTCGGCGGCAAGCTCGGTCGATGCCTTGCGTCCGGGCTCGTCCATGTCAAGAAGGAGGATGGGCACGCCAGCGCCGCCCGTCGCTGCCAGATCTGCTACGAAGTTGTTAGAACCGGTGCCGCAGAGAGCTACGGCCCTGCCGCCCGCTGCCTCTATCGCCAGAGCGTCTAAGGCACCCTCGACCACGAAGAACGCACTAGACCGCAAAGCGGCCCGGTTCCATGTCGGCTGAGGTCCAACATCGTTGGTCTTGGGCTTGTCGTACTTGCGTTCTTTGGCATTTGGATCTATTGACCGGTCAACGTGGTAGTAGTCGCAATCAGGCCACGGTATGACGATACGCCCGCGAGCGCACCAACTGCCGTCATCCCGCTTGGCACCTCCTGCGTTTGGGTCGTACCCCAATCCCCATGCCCTCGCGGTCTCAAGGTCGATGCCGCGCCCCTCAAGGTAGGCTATGGCGTCCGGGTGCTCTATGCAGGTCCGCGCCGTCTCGATGTATGCGCGTTCGAGCTTGCGGCCCTCGGCGTAGTCGTCACCGGTAGGTTTGGGCTCGTCCTTGATGACCTGCCCAAGCTCAAGAAAACCGTCGTCGGTCCGCTTTTCGTCGTGCCAGACTCCGCAGATCTCGGCGGCTCGGTGAAGTCTCTCGGCGTATCCGTCGATGTGCTCGACCTCGCCAATGAGGTCCAAAAGGTCGCCGCCCTTCTGACAGCTAAAGCACTTCCAGCGGTCGCCGTTCAGGCTGAAAGCCGCAGACTTTCGCGGTCCGTTGCCGCTGCCGCAGAGCGGGCAAACCCACTTGCCGCGCTCTCGCCCGGGTTCGGTGATCTGCTCGACGTAGGCCCGCAGGTTGTCGGCGGTCTTGACCTGGCTAAGAATCTCGTCGTTGTCGTTCATGCTATCCTTTCCAGTAGATGTGAGGGTTTACTTGGCGGTTTTCCCTCGGTCTTTTGGGCGTGGCTGTTCGGCTGCGCCCTCTTTCGTGCCTATAGAAGAAGAGCCTCCTTCCTCCCCTACTCATAGGGCAAGTGCCCCGCGCAAGCAAGGGGCGCTTGCCCGCCCTTATAAGTCTTATAAGTCTTATAGACTTATACGTCGCGTTTCCGCAGGTAAACCCACTAGTCTTGTGCGGGTAAATAGCTATTTTGTGCGGGTAAATAGCTAAATGCGTGCGGGTAAATAGCTAAATGCGTGCGGGTAAATAGCTATTGTTGAAAACCCTAGATTTTGTTGAAAACTCAACTTTTTACGGTTTTCGCGTCTTTTACCGGCGTGATGGTCACCGAGTATTCGGCCTTGCCGTTCTTGTCTCGGTTCCACTTGAAGGTAAGGGCTCCGTCCTTCTGCCGTTCCTCAAGCATCTTGTGAAGGGTGCTCAGCATCCTTGCACGTTTGAAGCGGTCTAGGTCGTCAAGGCCGATGTTCTTAAAGATGGTGTCGAACACAATCGTTGTGCTCGTGGTCTTGTCCTTCATGCGCCGCAGTACGTACCGCCACATAAGGCGCTGGTGAAGCTCAAGCCTCTTGACGGTCCTAAACTCGAAGTCCGTTCGTTCCGCTAGTAGGAGCTGGTTCTTGTCGGCTGCGTATACTGCCAGCGGCAAGGCTCCAAGCGGTGTGCCGTCCCTCATGAGGTTTAGGACGATCTCAAAGTCTAGGCTGCCATCCTCAAACCTCATGACTCGCCAACCACAATCGACTAGGGGTTGTTCGTCGTATGACTTGGAGAGGTTCGGATACCTCTTGCTGTTCTCCTTGGTGGTGTCTATCGCTATGCGCATGTAGTGCATCTTGCGCACACTCTGGTAGGCACGTCTCATGGTCTCCTGTGCGCTTGCCTGGTATGGGTTCTGGTATCCGTTGAACTTGAGCAGGTCGCTACCGCTTATGACCTTGTAGCCGTCTCTTGCAAGCGAGCATATGGCCTCAAGCCAAAACCTATCTTCCGGTGTCATGCGGTAGGTCTCTATAGCCGCGTCTATGGTCGTGTTGGCGTCCTGTATGACGATGACGTTGGCATATCCGTTGTTGCCCGTCGCAACTGGTAGCGCCTTTTTCGGCGTGTCGTGGTTGAAGTAGTCCCACGGCTGTATGGCGTTGCTCTCGCGGCCAAAGAAAGCGTTTGTGATGGCGTCATTCGGCATGACTACCTGCTTTGTGGTGACGTTGCTCTTGCGCCGCTGCCGCTTCTGAGGGTATACGATGGAGTAGACAGATTTGCGACAATCAAGCAGCGCGACCAACGCATAGAGCATGAGGTAGTAGAAGCCGAAATACTCGCAAGGGTCAAAGGGTATGAGCGTGTCGCTGTTCGGATCCAGAAGATCGTAGCCTCCTGCGCCCTCAAGGCTCCTGGTGATGGTCCACCCCTCGCTAGCCCAGTCGTCGGGCATGAAGTAGTGCGGGCCGAAGGCGTCCATGTCGTCCAGATCGACCGGGTTACCGTACTCGTCGGTGTCCTCGCGCTCGACCTCGATAGAGCCAATCGGAGGGTCACAGTCGCCAAAAATGTCGATGCTCTCAAAGCCGTTTTCGGCAAGCTTGGCGATTATGGGCGATATGTCGATTCTTACGCTCGTATCCGTGCGCTCTACGTGTATGGGCTCCTTGCCCTCGTCATCAACGAACGTGCCGCCCTCGATGGTCTCAAGCACCTTTTCAAAGTGCGTTATGACGCCCATGTGTGAGGTCTTGAACTGGTTCCACCTGTTCTTGGTTATGCCGGTCTCGTCGGCGGTCGCCTCGTCGTCGGTGATGTTGGCAAAGCGGTTGAGCTCGTAGGCTATGAGAGCGTAAGAGACTTCCGTATAGGGGAACCGCCAATAATGCCCGTCGTGAGATACGATCTCGGGCGCGTACTCGTCGCGGAAGTAGGCCCGCTGCGATGCGGTGTAAAGGCGGTTACTTTTCTCCCACAGCGCCTTTACTCGGTCCCTCTCCTGGTCGCTCATGTCAAGGTTGCCGTCATCCGTTGCCCACCTCAACGTATCGGTGAGCATTAGCATAGCCTCGGGCAGTTTGCCGCCCTCATGCATACTGCCAAGAACATCGTCTATAACGTCAAGCAATGGGCCCCTTTTGGCGTCTGCCATGTCCTGCCTTTCTAGAAGAACCGCGCCCACTCGTCGGGCGTCTCCTGGTACATGTCGGCGTAGGCCTCGGGAGGCTCGCCGGTGGTCCTTAACTTGCTATCCCCGCTCGTCGCGGGCCTTATGACCGTCTCGATGTAGGCGTCTGCCATAGCAAGGCACACTTCCCTAAAGGTGCGCCCGGTGGTCTTGGCCCAATCGTGGAGCACTTGGCTTTGGTCCTCGCGGTAGATGCAAGTTATGCGGGTCTCGCCCTCGCGTAGACCTGCCTTGACTCCGCTCTTTGCGGGCTTGTACTCGGCGGGCTTCTGGTCTGCGAGCAGCGCCGCCGCCGCGTTTCTCGGTGCGCCTTTTGCCATTGTCTGCCCCTTCCTAACTTAGCTAAGAATCTCCGTTGCCAAACTTTTGTAATCCTGTGCCGCGTTGCTACGTGGGTCATACTTGAAAACGTCAATGCCTCTTGCCTCTGCGTAACACACGGCAACATTTTTTCTGATTTGGGTCTTGTAGCAAGGGTAAGCCGCCGTGATCTGTTGCTCCATTTCCCTTGCCGCGCCGTTTCGCTCAAGCATGGTAATTAACACCTTGTAGCCGTCCGCATGACCACCAACACTTTTGATGCTATCCAAAGTGTCCAAAAGCTCGGCAATACCCGCAACTGCCAAGTAGTGCGGCTGCGTGGTAACGATTACGTCATCCGCCGCGTAGAGCGCCGTCATGGTCACAAGGCTAAGGCTCGGCGCGCAGTCAACAAGGATGTAGTCGTATGCCCGCCTCATTGGTCCTATAACTTTGTCGAGGTCTCCGACTTCCATCTTCCGCGCCGCAAGCATCGGGTCACCCGTTAGGAGGTCGTAGCCGTCCAGGTAAGCGAGGTCACCGGCGAAGGTCTCCTTGTGGTCAAGGGCCTTGGTCATGCTGCATTGCGGGTCGTAGTCCACAAGAAGCACCTTCTTACCCGCAAGGCTAAGAGCTGCCCCAAGGTTGATGGTCGTTGTGGTCTTGCCAACGCCGCCCTTCTGGTTGGCTATGGCGATGATCTGGCCGCTCATGGCTAGCCCACAAGATAGGTCTGTGCGAGATCGTAGAGATCTCCGTCCAACTCGTCACTCTCGCCCGGGAATATGTGCGAGATAAGGCGCATGAGGTCCGCGCCGTCATAGCCCATATGAATAGGACCGTCACCAAACTTGAGCCCAACGCCGCCGTCTGACGTATGGACCTCGAAGATTTCAAGCTGTCTCTTTGTCTCTGCCATCTTTACAAGTCCTCCAATAGGTCTGTCGGGTCGCACTCCAACGCCTCACATATCTTCTTAAAGGTGTCGGGGCTCGGCTGATTGTCGCCGCGTAGAATCTGGTACATGCTCGACTTGCTTATGCCGATGACCGGCGCAAGCCTCGCGCCGTTCGTGAACTTGATAGCCAGTTGACGCTTTAGCTTCTCGGTGTCTACCTTCACTTGTTATCACTCCCCTTTCCAAAACGTTTGCCGCGCACCTGGTCACTTCTTGGTGCGGTGCGCGTATCCGGTTGTCAAGGTTCGGCCCGCTCTATGAGCTGGTAAGTCAAAGTATAGGCAAATAGCGCCTATACCTCAATAGACAACCTGAAAAACCTTTTTCAACTTAGGGTAATTAGCAAACTTAGCTAAATTGTAAGGGGAATGTAAAGGGCCGGGTTTCCGTCCCCGGCCCCCTTGCCGCCCTAGTGATAGAAATTCTCGTCAAGCTCGCAGATCATGCGCATGTCGTGGCCCACCTGCCCGGTGAGGTCGTTCACCTGCTTGACCATGTAGAACTTACCATCATGGCGAATGTGGTCGCCGATGTGGGGAACGCTGAACTTCCCCCGCGTAATAGTGATCTCGAAAAGCGGCTTGGTCGTGGCTCCCCACGACTGGTAAAGGAGCTCATAGTTTACGCCCTTGAAGTTGGCCCAAAAGGCCGCTATCTGTGTGGGTCGGCCCTCGACCTCGTTACCCTCGGCGTCTATGTAGCTGTCGGTCGTGCGCCAAAGCTCGACCTTGGTTGTCTTGGGATGCTGTGACATTGTGTTTACCTCCTTTAGAGGTCTAAGAAGTCCGGTGAGTTGTAGACGCCTACCGCCGCGTCAAGAAGTGCCGCCGCGCCGTCTATGCGGTGCCTGGGCGAAAGATTCTTACAAAGCACCCTGTTGCCGTTGCGGTCCGTCTCGGTGCCGGCGTTGGTGATGCACCATGCAAGGGTAGGGGAGTCGTTGTAGTTGATCTGTCGCTTGCGTAGGGCACTCTCAAGCCACTCAAGCGGCAACGATAGGGTCTTTGCGCCCTGGTGTACCGGCACCATGCGAAAGCCGAGCCCGCGCATTTCGTCAACCCAACGGGTCGCGCTCCAGGCGTCGTACCACACGCTGTGGATGCTGATATCGTGGTTGCGCACGACCTCAAGGAACCATGCCGTAACGTCCTCGGTCCTCACGATGCCGCCGTCCGAATAGCGGATGATGCCGCGCTCGTGCCAGCGGTCATACGGTATCTTGTCGTGCTCAATGCGGGCCTGCACGTTGTCTGACGGTATCCAGTAGCATTGGTGGCAAAGGTACCTGTCGCCCTCGTCGTGCATAAGGATCGTGGCGCACGTGAGGTCGCCGGCCTTGCTGAGGTCCACGCCGGCTATTGCCCACCTGCCGGCACAATCCCTCAAGTCGAAGGTCGCCTTGTTCTCGAACTCGTGAAGTTGCAGCCATGCGCCCTGCGCGCTCGACCTAACGTTAAAGTCCTTGCAAAGGATGCCGGGAAGGTCAACCGGGTTGGCCTCGGCCCGCTCGCACTCCGATACGAGGAAGTCAAGCTTCTTGACGGTGCCAAGTGACGGGTTGGCCTTGTGCCACGCCGCCTGGTCGCGCCACTCGTCGGGGCTGTCAAGCTCGTAGACCACGGGTAGGAACCTGTCCGCAGCCGCGCCGGTGATCGTGCCGTCAAGGATGTTGCTTGCAAGCTGGTACATGTCATCGAACACGCCGCCGCGCACGGTGCCAGCCGTCGTGGTCATCAGGAGCACGCTTGACGCCCTCGCGCTCTGGCTCTGCTTTAGCACCTCGTAGAGGTTGCGCCCGTTCGCGCCGTCAAGGCCGTGAAGCTCGTCAACGCATATGGCCGATGCGTTTAGGCCGTCCATCGTGTTTGAGTTGCGCCCCAGGGGCTTGAACTTGCTCTTTGTGGCCGCTAGGTACATATCGGCCCGTCTCTTGCGTATCCTGCTCGCAAGGTAGGGGCTCTGCTCGACCATGTGAAGGGCTTCCTCGTAGATTAGACTCGCCTGGTCAAGCTTGGTCGCCGCCGTGAACACGTCCGCCTGTCCCTCGGCAACGAAAAGGTAAAGGAGGATGCAGGCGGCAACGGTCGACTTGCCGCACTTCCTCGCAACGCATAGAAGGGCCTCGGTGAAGCGCCTCTCCCCGGTCTCGCGGTCAACGAACCCGAACAACGCCGCGATAAAGGCTTTCTGCCACAGCTCAAGGCGCACCGGCTTGCCCGCCCACTCGCCTTTAGAGTGCCGGCAAAACCGCTCAATGAACGCTATGGGCCTGTTGCCCTTGGCCTCGTCGTAGGTCCATCGGCCCTCGTCGGCCTCGATCTCGTCGGCAAGGCGCTTGTAGATCGTCCTCGTCTTTGCGCAGACGGTGACCTCGCCCGCCTCGATCTGCCGCCAGTATGCCGTTACGTGGTTCACGCCGGGTTCTCCGCAAGCCAGCGGTCCAGGTCGTCGCCCTCGTCGGCCGCGCCCTCGGGGAGCATGCCCACAAGCTGCTTGTAGAGCGCCGCGTATCGGGGAATCATGGCGTTGTACGCCTTTGTCGCGGGCGACTCGCGCCAATGCTGCTGCTTGCCGTTCTCGTACCACTCGACGGCCCCATGCTCGGCGATGTGGGCCTTGAGCTCGTCAAGGGTCTTGCTCATGAACTCAAGCTCTTGCGCCAGGGCATCGGCAACGCCCCTCTTGTCGTCGGCGACCATGGCCGCGAGGTCATGCACTGTGGGTGTGTAGCTATCTGCGCTCATTTAGCCCCCTTTTGACGTTTAGCTAAGTGTTTGAACCGCCCTAACCGCCCTCACATGAAAAACGATTGCGCGGTTTAAGTTGTG
>Ga0326513_10002544_pt1 | contig 13442 bp, 26 predicted proteins | sample 2_2465_0518_D_FD_203654 | JGI IMG/M metagenome (GOLD analysis project Ga0326513, IMG submission 203654) | Bovine rumen microbial communities from UC Davis, California, United States - 2_2465_0518 | ecosystem: Host-associated > Mammals > Digestive system > Stomach > Rumen | place: USA...
ATAAAAAAAGGGCACTTGCCCGAAAACAAGTGCCTTTTGTTTTAAACTAGACACACTAAATGTGTTCGGTGTTTAAATTACATATTAAATCCATTGCATCCGCAACCATTATTATTGCAGAAAGGATTATTACCAGCGTTGTAAGTCCAACCATTTGGATAACGTACTACGCCATTTAGAGCATTTTGTAACTGTAGAGCATCAATTTGATTCTGCATATCAGCCATACGATTACCAGTGATAGCATCAATAATCTTTTGGACACCAGCATTAGTAGTCTGATTAATTGCGGCTGTATTCATAGCATTTTCATAACGTGCCTGAGCGATACCAGCATTAACATTATTGAAACCTTCCATTAGAGCCATCTTAGTAGAGCAGCAGCAATCATTTTGATTAGCTAATAGCTGCATTTGGTTAGCGCGAACGTCACCAATCTGTGCGATAATTGCGCTCTGAATATCCTTAGCTACAGTAATTTCATCATATTTAGCCTGATTTGCGGCGGCAACTGCCTGTGCTGTACCAGCATTAACAGCAGCTAGAATATCACGCTGATTAGCCATTTGATTCTGGTTGTCAAAACCACGTTGTACTTCATTAGAAGTAGCTAGATTTTCATAACCAATAGCATTAGCGAAGCCATTATTATTGCCGAAGCCACCATTGCCCCAGCCGCCCATAAGAGCGATAATTGCGAATAGCCAAATCATGCTACCCCAACCTCCATCCATGCCCCAACCATTATTACCATTACCAGTTAATAATGCAACATCGGAAGCGCTTAATCCTTCATTACCATTCATAAGGGACACCTCTTTATTTTATTATATATAATAAAAAACCCGCAAAGCGGATTTTAAGCATAATAAAAGAGTCAGTAATTAATTACTGACTCATTAATTCATTTATAAATTCTTGAGGATTAATACCTTTTTGTTTTGCTAAATTTATAAAAGCAGTCTGTGGATTATTCCCTGCTTGTTTTATAAAAGTTAATGCTTGTTGAACATTTGGATTATTCATTAGCATTTGATTCATCATAGCTTGTGGGTTACTTAAACTCATTATTTGCCGTAAAGCATGTTTGGCAGGTTGTATCTGTTGCTTCAACTGATACATTGGATTGTTCGGTGCGGTTGTTTTGTTTCCGTTGTTTATTTGTTCCATTATAGGATTTGGCATTTATTTTTTCCTCCAATATCGTAAGTCTTTGTTCAAGAGAATTTAAATCTACAGGAGGTGCGGGTTGATATGGAGTAATAGAATATGGAGTAACTGTTTTATAGCCCGCTCCATCCGTTTGAACAAACCATATTAATGGGTCTGTTTCATCAAGAAGTAAAACTTTACTATTTGGCGCCATTTGTAATGTTTCAGCACCTTTTTGGCCATTTACTTGAATAATATTATAACGAGGTAAATTATAAGCGTTTATCCCTCCAAAATTATTTTGAGTTGGAGCAGGATTAAAACCTCCGTAATTTACCATTCCGTTATTATATAATCCATTGTTATACAAACCATTATTTGAAATATTTTGATTAAGACTATTAAGACTATTCATAGCAACCTCCAAGATTTGAAATATCTTTCACAAGAAAAGTATGTAATCAGAAAGAGGATTTTTCTATTTTCTTCCTTTCAATAAAAAAGAAGAGTAAGATTAGAATCTTACTCTTCATTGTACTTTCTTCCACAAGACGGGCAATAATTACAAATTCTCATATTGTTTGCCGCATCTAAAAAGAATAGTTCTTTTTCTTTCTTCTTCTTTCGATCCCAACAAAAACCACAGCCAAATTCTTCTTCAGTTACAATAGTTTCTGGTTCTTGAGAAGCACGATAAGATTCTTCACTGTAAAATTTCATACTTTTCCTCTTTACTATATTTTTAAAGATAATTTCTTATCTTGAATTTACTATATCATAAAATTACTTAAAAGTCAAGTAATTGATTATCATTTGTTAAACCATAATCAATTATTCGTAAACCAAGTATAGGATGATAGCCAATATTAGACGGATTTAAAAAAATATCATCTTCACGCAAATTGAATTCTTCACATAAATTGACTACGCCGTCAACAAACTTTTTATATTCATCAAAATTAATTCCAAACCATTGAAGCCGCGAACCAAGTTTGACACTTAAATCTCGCTCACTTAAAGACCAAACTTCTTTTTCATCCATTAGTGGATAAAACTTTGGATAATAAATATCTGGAAGATTTAGTAAAGAATAAACAACTTTAACTTGTGGGGCTAAAATAGCTCTTTCTTCTGGCGAAGCTTCATTATAAATATATAATTCATTATACTGTTGCATAATTGCTTGTTGAGTTATAGTATTTACGTTACATTCTTCAAAAATTTTATGAATAATATCAGGATTTCCATCCTTTGGAAAATTTGGCATTTTTTGTGTTCGCCAAGGAAAGTCGTCAAGATTAATTTCTTTTATAATATAACCTTCTTTGGCATATCTATTATTAATTTTTCTACAAGACATTAATCTTCTCCTAGAAGAGCCTCAAGCTTATTATGGCGATGGTCAGTACTAGTGTTTAACTTAAAACAAACATCATTAAGCATTTCAACCGCACGGTCAAGATACTTATCGAAAGTATGAATATATAGGTTTGCGCGCTTAACAAAACTATTATTTAGCTTATCCTTCGCCTTAGAAAAAGCAAGCTTCTTACCAATTTCCTCATCCCATGAGTCATTTTCGTCACAAGTAGCTACACCCCAAAAACGCTTTGGCATTAGAAGCTTTGGACGTAGATTGGTTTTATTACCAGAATAAGTATCTGTACAATCATAAGGAATTTCGAAATTCTTTTTAGCAAAATTTATAAAAAGCATTTCAGTATCATCAATAATACAAATAACCTTTCGCTTATCTTCATTTACAATATAACGACAATCTTCTGGATGAATATTAAACTTATACTTCATTTTACTTATTCTCCTCATTCTTAATATTTCTTGATTCACGAATTAGGGCATTAATTAAATGTTCATTTACAGTTTCACTTCTTGCACGAAGTAAATTAATTCGATATTCAATTCGCTTTAACATATTTTCTTTACTTAAAAACATATTTTATTACTCCTTAATAACCATTTTCACAAAGTTCTTCAACAAGATTACCAAAAACGAATTGCTTCATTCGTTCTTGTAGATGTGCAGCCATCCCTTTATACCAAAGAAGTTTAGCGTTATCCAAAGCAAGATACGTATCTTCTGCTTTCTTCAAAACCCAATTTTCAAGAAAGCGAAAACCATATTCTAAATCTTCAAGTGATGGCAAATCCATTGTTTCATCAAAACGAAGTTCTCGTGCGGCCTCACAAGACCAAAATTCATCACATACAACAAAATTATGAAGTGCCACACGCTCTACAAAATGCTTCCAGAATAGAGCTCGAGAAGCACTTTTACGATTTACTCCATAACGAGAAAGTGAATTGAAAACAACACCTTTAACCGCACTGAAAAATTGCGGAAATACCATTACAAGATATCCACTCTTAAACATTTCTCGTGCTTCGTCCATATAGGTTTCAAGGTCTAAATACAAATCTTCGTATTCCTTGCTCCAAAGCATTTCCAAGCAATTAGGATTTCCTACCTGAAGACTTCTATCAAAAGTTCGCACGTCCATAGGAGAATAATGTTCTTTATCTAAGCCTTCTGGAACATCATTCTTTTCTACTCTTTTATAATGATAAAAATCTTCTGCTTCAGGACAAAGAAAAACTTTATAATCTTTATCAGAATCTGGACCGTCCAATCCATAATTCTGAGAACCATATAATACATGACCTACATCTAACATTAATTATCCTCTAACTTTCTGCCGCAAAAAGGGCAATAATCTATTTGAGCAGATGTTAATATGGAAAAAATTCCACCTACGCCAAGATTTACATCACTAATTATTTTTAAGAAAAAGTTGCCATTTTCTACGAATAAATCTTGTTCGATATACATATCAGTGGGGCAATTAGATAGATTATCTATTGGCTCAGGGTTTTCACAATACTTACACATTATTTAAACTTCTCCTCTACAAAACCTCTAGTAGTAGTATAAAAAATCCGTTTTACACCCAAGTCTCGCAAAAGGCGGTAGCAGGATTCACAACACCTGCTATTTGCCAGAGAACCATCTTTATATTCTCTATACAAATAAATATCTACTTTTGCCCAATCTAAGTTATCGCCAAATTTCCAACGCAATCGCTGAACGAGGGAAGTCTCGCAATGAGTTTTAGGCGGAAGAGAAGGATTGTTATAACGATAAACATTATAACGAGCTTGAAGTGGAGAGGTTTTATCCGTATTCCACGCTTCGGCTACGATACTGCCTTTATATACCGCAACCGCGCCAATCGCCGGCGAATTACTAGTGCCTTTATTTTTGTAATCCGCTTTCTTAGATGCTTCGCGTGCAAATTTAAAAAACCTTTCGTTCACTTCAAAATATCCCCTTTCCTTGATTACATATTTATTATACTATAATTTGGGGAATTAGTCAAATATAACCCATTTATTGATGAAATCAGGATTTTGAGAAACCATTGGCATTTCTAAGTCAATAGTAAACTTATCACGCACAACGGAAGACTGTGTACCATCTTCGTTCTTATGATAAATTTCTCGTGGCTGCTTATAAATAGCAACACCATTTTTAAACCAAGTGGGGTATTTAGACCAATTTACTTGATGCTCTTGCCAAAGCATTTCCTGAATTTGGTCGCAATTCTTATTTTGAAGTTGTTTTTGCGAAAAATAAGCTTGGCCCGCTAGTTGAATACTATTCCGTACACAGTCTAGTTGCCGCCAATAAATATAATTAGCAACTTCCTCCCGTGGAAGAATAAATGCACGGGCGTCAAATACGCAAAGTTTCTCTCCATAAGCTTTGAAATGAACGTTAGAGTTTTCATCACACTTGTCTATAGAAACGATAGCTTCCAAAAAATTTTGTCTGAAATAAAACGTAGTCATCGCAGCACTAATGCTTACAATTTTTTGTAAATTATTACCAAACCATGGCTCGGTATTAATAGTTTCATAATCTGTAAGTACGAGACTAATTTCATCACTTTGTTGATAAGCAAATTTACAACCACTAATATTTTCACATAATTGTCTTGTCGTTTCTTGCATGGCCCACGCAAAAACTTCATCATATGGTCGCGCAAATCCCTTTGTAAAGCTATGGAACGCACGGCCATCAATACGTACAATTACAGCTTGCCGCTTTGGTAAATAAATACGATAACAATTTTCGTATGCCTTCATACGGGCACCAATATCAGAATGATCCATTAATATTCAGAATCTCCTTTCTTCCACTTTTCTTCACTACTATCTTCATAACATGGGTCATGATAACCACTATAATCAATTATAGCAAAATGACCATCAATATCTCCAATATTATTTAAATGTAAATCATTAATATCCCATTCAAGACTAAATTGAGAAAAAGCTTTATATTCATCCATTCCATACTCTCGAATAAAAGCAGTAGCTACTGCTATATTTCTAGAGCGAAGAGGACTTGCGACTTTTTCTGCGAGATTAGACATTGTACGATCTACCGGGCCACAATCATAACTTTCTGCTTTACGATATGCGTAAAGAGGAATAGAAATAGTTATAGGACAAACTGGCCCAAATTTTTCTTCATTTTCTAAAAATTTTTTTTCAAAACAATCTGGGTCATAGTCATAAAAGTCGCCTATATTTTCTTCAATATCATTAAAATTATAAAAATTAATTGTACGAGTATAAGTTCCAAGATATATTACTTCAGCAAAATAACGCTCAAGAGCATATGCTTTTGAAGCATTATAGATTTCAACTTCTCGCTCACAAGGACTTCCAAAAGCATCCTCTTCTACATCAAATTTTACTACCCAATCATAATCTTGGTCAATAAGACAAGTTCTAGTAGCCCCGCTACTAATAAGAAGTCTCGCGGGAAGTTCTTCATAATCATTTCCATCTATAGTATCAGAAAAACCATATGGTCTCTGAAAATACATATCAAAAAACAAAGAATTTTCTAGCATTTCATCAATTATCGTAGAAAAATGATTGAAGATTTCTTGCTTACTCATAATACTCTCCTTTTCACTTTCTGTAATAATTATATCATAATTTTTATTTGAAGTCAATTAATTAAGCTGTTAAAAATACCCATACGAAAAATGCTATAATTAAAATAATAATAATTGGTGACATTAATATAAATCCTCCGAATATAAACAATTTGGATTAAACTCTTCTTTCATTTGCGGCAAAATTTGATTGCATTCGGCCGCGATTTTAGCTGCTTCCACACGCGAAACGAAACGCTCTTTATGCGTATCCCAGTCTATAAAACCGCTTTCTACTTTAGATTTATCATAATTACAATGAAGCTGTTTCATCCAAAGGAAAAAATCGCCATGACGATGAACTTTAAATATATTTTCTTCACCATTAACAATTGCGCGGCAAGCTGCACTAATAATCATATTAAACCACCCTAAAAAATAATTTCCAAATTAGTGGATGCTTTTTGATTTTATAATAAATATCTTCAATAAGCTCTCTATTTACGGTTTGATAATTCCCAGTATCTATAATCCAGGCACCTGGAGAAATAAAAGCTCCTTGAATAAAACGACTAAATTGGAGATATTCTTCTTCTAAATTGTCGTTATTATAAGCTATCTCAAATTTAGATATAGCATCTTTCATTCTTTCTTTATCCATTTACTAATAATTCTCCTTTTAATCTTCAAAATGTTTTATAAATCCGTCTAAATAATCGTAATCGTAATAATTTTCTAATGGCTTTCTATGTGAGATAATTGCCTTACTTGAAGTTGTTTCAATTCTACCAAAGCAACTTTTTTCATATTTATCACAAATTTCACATTCTTGTGGGCAAGTTGTACTATTATTCTTCAATTCATTTTCTGTACCTGAAGTTGCTACAGAAATAGTAAATTGCTTCCAAAGTTGATTTAATGCTTCGACGTCGCCAGTAGTTCTCTTTTGGTAATCATCCCACCATTCTTTATCATCAAATGGTATTACAGTTGTTTTATCTGTTTGAATTGTAGTTTCTTTATTACTACAATAAAAACACATAGGTACGGTAGGACTATATACTCTGCCGCATTCAGGACAACGCCAGCCTTGAGGACCCCAACTTTGATAATTTGGATTATACACTTTTATTTTCCTCCTGATTTATTGAACACATTTGAGCATAATTTGGTTGTACGATTTGGTTATTTACCATATCATGCAAGCTCATTTGCATATTAGAATGAATTGGATAAGCATTCGAACCCAATACATTACTTGTAACCTGTAGCATTGTACCGCAACAAGGGCACATAACAATACAACTATTCATTATCATTTTCCTCTTTCTCTTGTTTATAAATAGCTCCATGCGTTGTATTCATTGAGTTATGAAAATTACCTGAAAAAGGGTAAGCTTGTGCTTTAATTATAGAAAAATCTACTTGAATAAATTGCCCGCAATACGGGCATACTGTAACACAATCATTCTGCATTTTCAGCCGCCTCTCTTTTTAAAGCCCAAAGTCTGTCAATTTCTCTTCTTAAATACCATTCTGCTTTATCTAAATCTTCAATCTCTTTATCTGGATCTTTATATCCTGCTCTTAAAATATATTTAAGAGCATTTCCACGATTAAAACCTAAACCCCAGCCTTGACCTTCTATAATATCAATTACTTCTACTGCTCCAACATTATAATGAGCAGGATGATTTACATTATTAAGCATATAATTTCTCCTTTAATCTTTCCAAATAATATAACCACATTCACTTAAATCTCCAGGATAAAACCAGTTTAGCCAAGGAGACTGCTGTTTCGCGCGAAAACTCTTTAATTCAGCATTATATTTATTTACACTTTCTATAACGGTTCTTTCTTTATAATCATCTAAATGAGTGATATAATATTCAAGATTTGCATAGTCAATATTTAATTGTGTTGCTTTTTCACGACTTTCTGCTCCACAACAAATTGTTGTAAGTATTAATATAAATAAAATAATGCAAGCAATCGCACAAAGAGCAAAACCGCCCATATTTATATCTTCATTATTTTTTTCATTTCCATACCACATTAAAAAAATAGATAAAGCGAGAATATTTAAGCAAATAAGAAAAATTAGCATATTAAGTTTCCTTTCTTTCTTTTACTACTCCGTCATAATTTTTATTAAATAGAAGTTTATTTAAAGCATGACAAATTGGGCAATATACATCTCGCTCATTATAAATTTCATTATCTTGAACATCTATTACAACCGCGCCGCATTGCTCACAAATAAACCATAAACCAGGATGTTTTGTTGATAATACTTTCATTAAATAAAACCCGCCCCATTACTATCATCTAAAATAATAATCAAGATAGAAAGTAAAATAATTAATATATAAGCACTAATATGCATCTTCATCACCTAATGTATTTTCATCGCAAAAACTATTTTTACTTGTAAAATACCAATGAATTGGTTCATCATCAAGAACAGCAAAATCAGTTTTATATGTGCAATAACCAAAATCTCCATCGGTATCTATTGTAGGATGATCTTGCTCAAAATAGGGACAATCGCAGCAACACCGTACATTTATTTGTGCTGGAACAGTTTTATTTTCTGTGATTTCTGACTCAATATCATCAATTATGTCTAAAATTTTATTTAAACGAGTATCTTTTAAATATTGCTCTAAAATTTCTCTACTATAATATTTCAATGTCGTCTCCCCTCGAAGCATGGTCGTCATTACAAAAACTATTTGTGTCTACACGAATATAATGAGGAGTATATTTACCTTCTCCTTCAAAGGAAAGTCTCCTACACCAACCACGTGTGACATCTTGATACGGTTGGACGCCATCAATTTCAAAGAATGGACAATCGCGGCAACGTCTGACATTAATAGAACCAAAATCTTGCCGTTTAAAAAAAGCTTCACATTCAAATGGATTAAATTGATCGCGTATCTGCTCTTCACTATAGTATTTCATATTAAATTTCTCCTATTAATGTGCGGCTTCATCTGCTACATGAAGCAGTAAAATTTTATTCCATAAGTTTTCTCCAAGTCGTTCTTTCCAAGTTTTAAAAGCATTATTATCCATATAAGGACACATATGATAATTGATTAATAATGCTACATCATAAGAATAACCCATATTTAAGACTAAATAAGCTCCTACTTCTGCATGATTAGGATAATGACAATCTTCATCTTTATTCGGCCAATAAGTAGCAGTATATGCCTTACCATAATCATGCAGATATGCTGCGTTAATTATATCAGAATCAAATCTATTTTTCATCGCATAACGACCGGCGGCCTGACAATGATCCATAAGAGTTAAATTATGATGCTTATTCTTTTGACTTCCATAATTTTCTACTTTTTCAGAAATTTTTTCAATATAATTTAAACTATGATTGCCAGGAATATTATCGCAACCATAATTATGAACTACATCAATAATATCAAAACCTTCATTATAAACCGGAAGCTGTAAAGTCTTCAACTGCTTCATAAAAAGCCAATCCGGAACTTGACGCTCACGCATCTTATTCTGCTTCTGGCACACTTCTAGCGGAGTATTAAAAACAACTGCACGAATAATAGCATCCGGCCGCACGCTCTTCATCTGACGAATAGCATGAAGTCGATACTTCATAGTAAGATTAGTAGAACAGAAAATAACAGACTTATCCGCGCGTAAAGCTTCCTTCGCGCGCTTATAGATAAGATTAAAAACCTTATCCGGATTATCCTGACAGGTAGCATCACCATAAAGTTCTTCGCGCACAGCATCAGAATCTAATACAACATAACCTTCCTGCTTATAAGCCCAAGTGGTCTTACCCGAAGCAGCAATACCTACACAAAATACAACTTCTACCATAAGTTCTCCTTTCTTAATGCGCGATGAATTTAGCGTTATCAGGAAAATCCTGAATTAATCGTTTTGGTAAATCTCCTATAAACCAAAGAGAATTAGTTTTTACAATTACTCCATCATTAAATTGAATTTCCCAATATTTTCCGCCCATTCCACGAGGTTCATCTTTTTCGCTACCAATTTGATAAGCTTTTTTGTTAATAATAACATATTCATGATTTCTATCATTTATTGCTCTCGCGGCAAATTTATCCCAGTGATAAAATTCATAGCAATTATTTTTACTACAAATATAACTATTTGGACCAATATTATAATAAAAATTACCTTGAATTTTTTGGCCACAAACATAACAATACTTATCCATGAACCTCTCTCCTTTCTTTTTTCTATATATATTATAGCAAAAAATAAAAAGGAAGTCAAGTATTGACTTGACTTCCTTATTTTTATTGAATTAATTTCCAAGCACTGGGAAAATTTTCTGGAGACCAAAAATTGTTATTTAGTAAACTTTCATAAACATGTTCTCCATATTTAACTCTATCTCCTGCTTCATATTGTTTTTCTTCCCATTCTAAAGCATCCATTGCATTAATTTTAATTTTTTGATAAAAACCAGTAGCAATATCTGGCCGTAAAGTATCTGAAGAAATATGATTTTGAGAAACTTTATATAAATTATTATTATAACGAATTTTTGAATTTATTGTATAAGATTGATCTATTCGCCAATCGGGAAATAAAAATTTAATATATAAAGAATTTTCATCAGATAAATTTTCAATTTGTTGGAGAATTAATATTTTTGTTTTTTCTAATTGTTCTTTAGTTAAAGTAACTGAACCAAAAAATAAATCATAAGCTTCTTCTTTATTCATTTTTTTAGACGGTAGAGCAATATCAGATTCTATATAATTATTAATATCTTCTGTTGCAGGAATAATAACATTTTCATAATATTGACCATCTTTATAAACATAAAAACCATTATCAGAGCTAATGATTTGTAAAGGTTCAATAGAAGTATTGCTTGCATAAGATTGGCTAATTAACATATTATTACCTCCATATTAGGTGCAAAAACCTATAATTAAATATTGAGGAAATTGGCTATTTGAACCAGAAACAAAACGACCATTACTATCAATACTATCTGCATAATTTGAAGAAGATGTAAAAGTCCGTAAAGCTACTTGATTTACTCCAGCAATTGGAGTTCTATCAGTATAACCAAATTTAAATACTCGATTATTTATATCTTCAAAATATTGATATGGTAAATCAGCTTCAATTTGTGTTCCTGCCGATTGAGATAATCCTAATTCTGCGGCTGAAGGTATCCAAATTTTTTCATCTGTTACTTTAATTCCTTGACTATCTGCCGCGATCCAACCAAAAGTACTTTTTTTAACAGATTTAATATTTTCTTTTAAAACAGTTGGTAATCCATTAAAAATATTTTCTTTTTCTTCAGAATGAAAATTAGTTATATTACTATAATTTTTAATATCTGCTGAAGAAACAGACATAGAAATAGGATTATATCTTGAAATATGTTTCTCTACCCAAGTAATTGCTGCATTCCCAGAGCCATCTGATTTAGGATCTCTATTTAAATGAGCAATAACCATTTGAGTAGGCATTCCATTAATTGTAACGGTTTTTGTTGCCCCTACAATAAAATCTCCTGTAAGAGAATTATTATTACACATTTCAATAATTTGCTCCCAAGTATATTTTTCATCAGGAAGAGTATCATAATTTAATTTAGCTAAATCTTCTTGAGTGGGATTATCTATTTGAGTTAAAGGTCTAAATTGAGACGCAAAGTTAGACCAAGAAGCTGCATGTTGATATTCTTCTACTAAATTATCTGGGACATATATAAAACCTTTTTGATAACTAATTGGTGTAGTAGCTAAACCAGTAATATTAGCTAAAGGCAATACAAAAGAATAACGTAAAGCTAATTTTTGCAAAGAATAATTATAATAAAACCAAAATCGGCCAAAAGAAGCATTATTATTACGATTTAAATAAGCATTTCCTAGACTTACTTCTCGAAGCCAATAGTTTCGCGCGAAACCTATTTGATTTGCAGAACTAATATCTGTTTCTTCGTTTAAAGTTCCTTTTAGTTCTGGTAAGTTTAATTTTTGAAGTTTAGTATTTTGTAGAAATTTTGATGTTAAAATTCCTCCAGGAATTACATCAGCCATATTAGTAATTAATTGTAAAGAAGGTATATCTACTTCTTCTAGATTTGCACCTAAAATGATTCCAGGCTGTTGCTCTAAATATGGCATAATTATTTTTTTAATATTACTATTATTTATTACCAAATTATTAATTGTACTCGTGCTGAAACGAGTAATTTCTGGTATATTTAATTCAGTAAAATCGGGGGAGTTCATAAAGAACTTCCCCAATTTTTCCTTGCTTAAAGCACTATCTCTAATCATTTATTTACTCCTCCTTATGTTGGTAGACCTTCCCATGCGCTTACTAATTGAATAGTATCAGCATATGAACCTTTTAGTCCAGAAGGAATAAGATTGTCTCCACGACTGTACTCATTTTTAGCAGATTGTGTTACAAAAATACGATTTTGATTTGTACCACTTTGGCTAAAGAAATCATTAAAGTCTGCGTTACCACGAATAGCAAATTGACTGTTTTCTAATACTAAAGTACAATCTTTTGCTCCAGTAAAACAACTACGTCCCATAGTTACTTGTCCGGTTGTTTTAAAAACAATAATTGAACTAGTTATTCCATAGAAACAATAATTTCCTAAATTAATATCGGCCGTTTCTTCTTTAAAGATAAAAATTCGTTTTTTATCTTTTAAAGTATTAAAATTAGAAAAACAATAATCTTTTGCATCAATTACATAACAATCTAATCTTTCTAAATTACTATTATGAGTAAATGCTCCATAAGATAAACTTGTTACTCCGTCAATTTGTTCAAAATTACAATTAATTAATTTATTTACAAAATAATTTGTAAAGTAATCATTTTTATCATAATATAATAATTTAATATCCATATCACCAGTAACAGCTAATGATGTTCCAGTGTCAGAGATAAAAGGACTCCAATTCAAGAATTGATAACGTCGATTTTCCCATTCTGTTCCTGCTTCATTTGATCCAATCATAGCTATATTAGGATCTTCAATATACTGTTTTAAAGCGTTAAAATTAATAGAATTACCTATTCTGGTAGATGTATCGTTATTATCTTCATATACAGGAGGATTAGTATTAACAACACGCTTCAATAAAGCAATTGGATTATTAGTATCAGGTTCTCCATTCTCATCAGTATTTAAAATTCTAATCTGATAAACATGGGGAACATAATTATATGCTACTTTTAATATGATAATATCTTCAGGAGCAGTAGATGGCATCAAACCATCAAATTGACTGTCATCTTCTTTAA
>Ga0326513_10002545_pt1 | contig 13441 bp, 10 predicted proteins | sample 2_2465_0518_D_FD_203654 | JGI IMG/M metagenome (GOLD analysis project Ga0326513, IMG submission 203654) | Bovine rumen microbial communities from UC Davis, California, United States - 2_2465_0518 | ecosystem: Host-associated > Mammals > Digestive system > Stomach > Rumen | place: USA...
CGTATGAGCTGAGATTGGCATTGGTTTTATGCTGGCGCTTAAATTGAGTGTTCAGGGCGGCTTGTATCTGTTGTTTGGCAGTGTTATGCTCGCGAGTGCTAATTGTTGTAGAATTTACTAAAACAGTGGTATCGGGTTGATCAAGGCGAATAGTAATGTCGATGCGGTCAAGGAGTGGGCCAGAGAGCTTGCGGCGGTAATTATGGAGTTCGGCTGGTACGCAGGAGCATTCCTTGATGTTCGATCCGTAATAGCCGCAGGGGCAGGGATTCATTGAACCAACGAGCATGAAGTCGGCAGGGTATTCAATAGACTGATTGGCGCGCGAGATAGTGATGGTTTTTTGTTCAAGCGGTTGACGCAGTGCTTCGAGGAAGTCGCGATTGAACTCGGGTAGCTCGTCAAGATAGAGTACGCCTTTGTGCGCGAGCGCGATTTCGCCGGGGAGCCCGTTGGCGCCGCCAAGCAGTGCGGCGCGGCTGGCGCTATGATGTGGGGCTCGATAGGGGCGTCTCTGATAAATAGCTTGCCTATCGCCGACGAGCGAGTGGAGTTTGGTAATAGCAATTGTCTCTGCGGGATTGGGCGGCGGCAATAGGCTGGGGATGGTGCTAGCTAGCATACTTTTGCCGGCTCCAGGTGGGCCGCTAAGAATAATGTTGTGTTGGCCGGCGACGGCAATGATGAGAGCGCGTTTTGCTTGCGGTTGGCCAATAATCTGGTCGAGCGTGATGGCGGTATCTGTCTCTGTATTTTCTACAACACTTCATTCAGGGTTGGCGGGCTCAATGTCGAGTTCGAGATATTGCCAGAGTTCAGTAAGAGTGGAAACGGGGATGAGTTTTATCTTATTTCCGAGGAGGCTAGCTTGCGGATAGTTTGCGGCCGGTAGAATAATCTGTTTAATTTTGTGTTCAGCTAGGCTCTCGACCGCATTTAGAATGCCTCTAATCGGCCGTATTTTGCCGTCTAGGGCGAGTTCGCCGATAAAAGCGGTATTCTGTATATTTTTCGGTTGGAGCTGTCTGCTGTGCGCTAGAATCGCTACGGCGATAGGTAAATCCAGATAGCTGCCGGTCTTTTGTAGACTAGCGGGCGCTAGGTTAATCGTCAGGTGGTCACTAGGGAAATTGAAACCGGAATTTTTGAGGGCAAAACGGATACGCTCGCGACTCTCGTCGATAGTCTTATTGGCCATTCCGACGATTGTAAAGGCGTTGAGTCCTTTTGAAGTGGAGCACTCGATAATAACGGGGGTGGCAGCGAAGCCGCATGGTATAGCTGAAATGGTTTTAGATGTGGTCATGGCGGGAGTATATCGGCTCATCTGTTGAAAGTGAAGCTTAAGTATGATAAACTCTCTGTTAAGTCTGGGGCTGACAAAGTTTAGACGGTTTATTGACAATATACAGGCGAGTCGAGTTGTACCGTAAGTACAGTAGTAAATGCAGACAAAACTGCTAGTAAGCATGTGGCTTATATGCCAGCTTACGCCTAAGATCTTGATTATATAGATCTTATCGGGTCACTCGAGATACCATAGCGTGACTACGGTATTATACACTTGGTATTAAGGCTGAACTCCCGACAGGGTTTAGCACGAAAATTTAGTCATGGCGCTTTGAGGTTTTGTTTATTCCAGCCTTAGAGGTAAGCCGAGATAAAAGAATGAACTACGCTCGTAGAATGTATATCTGGAAATCTACCGGACTCGGAGGCAGTATCCGACAGCTCCACCACATTTCGTGCTAAAATCGCCCATTTGGGCGTTTTTTTCGTGCTTCGCGTTCGTCAAAAAAAGATTGGCGGGGAAGCCGCCAATCCGTAAGAACAAACTCCACATTCGCATAAAAAAGAAGAATCGGTAACTGCGAGTAAAACCGATTCTTCTGTGTGTGGAGTGTGGAGTTATTTTGGAATCGATTTTTGTTTTTGGCTTTTGTGCAAGAATTTTACTCAAAAGCTACTCTTATAATAAGCCGCTAAAATGCTAGTGTCAATAATAAAAACGTTGTATTTTTTACACAAAAAAATTGTGAAAAAGTTGAACAATTAATAAAAACATGAAGCCGGATTTTTTGAGTACTAAAATGATGGGCGTTGAATAATATGGCGTGGCTATTGAACCGGTGGCAGCAGTGGATTGAGCGGGTATTTTGGTTGGCCTGTTGTAAAAATGACAATAATAACTAGGTGACTGATTGTCTCTGTTAGTAGGGTATATGTTGTAAAAAATACTACGGATTTTGAGCACAAGAATTATTGACTTTTGAGCAATAGTTTGCTATAGTGAAGGCATGCTTGAATAAATACAAAAACAAGCAAAACAAAAATAAAAAAGGAGTTCAAAATGTAGAGGCAGTCGATTTGGCGTAGTAATAGCTTATTTCTAGCCATAAATTACAACTACTAGGAGTAAGCTAAGCTCCGCCAAAACTTAACGAGAGTTAAGGAGCGTAGAGCGCGTAAAGATCGAGTAATTCTAGCACATTAGATACCCAAAGTAGAGAATTACAAAATAACTTTACAAGGACTATGCCTCTCTATACGAGAGGCGGTCAATCTAGCCAACAGGCAGAATCAAAGATTGTGGCTTTAAGTAATGTATATATTTGCCAGATAATCTCTCTGCCTTTGGCTTTAAGGAATATCTTATGGGGGCAGGGTAAAAACTTGGACTTAGCTATATTATTGATAAGGGCAGGACGAGGTGCAGCTTGCTGTGTTATAATTCGCTTATGAATAAGTTATTGCTAATTGTGAGTTCCTGTGCGGCAATGATTCTTTTTGCAATGATGTTCCTAACATCTCCGAGTGAAGTAGGGCCCGTAGGTGTTTTAGTATTTTTTACAACAGCTTACTTGTTCTTTTTAGGGCTTGCGGCCTTCGGCTGCAGGCTATTTTTTATGTTTCGAGGAAAGATTAATCGTGCTAAGGCGACAGCGAATCTCGATAAAAAGAGTTTTCGCTATGGCCTAGTAGTCGCGCTCGCCCCTGTTATTATCATGCTGATTGGTTCGTTTGGCGGTATTTCGATCACAGAAATTTTAATGACAATTGCACTCGAGATTTTACTTTGTTTCTTGACTTCGCGTAATGTGATATAATAAAGCTTATGGATAACATGGGCGGCAATGGAGGTGTCCCTAATAATGCTGGCGAGTTGCCGAAAGCACCTGATTTTACTGTGCCGCAAGCAGAGGCGGAGAGTTTTGATAATTTCTTGAATAGTCGCGAAGATTTGAAACCGAATATGGAGGGCTTGCCGACCCCAGAAGTATCAGAAGAGATGGCCGAGATAGAGGCTGAGTCGATGCCTGATGTGGCTGAGGGTGCAGCTGCGCCGGTGGCTGAACTTGAACCTGAGGCGCCGAAAGAAGAGGGCGAGACGCCGGCTCTAACGCATCTCAAAGAGATAAAAGTGCCGCGCGATGCTGAGAGTCTGCCAAAAGAATACGTCGATGCGATCGCGAAGATTATCGAGAGCGACAAGAGAAATCCTGGCCGTCTGGTCGAGGACCTAGATAAGGCGCGTTGGGATATGATGAGCAAGGCTTTTGGTCGTAATAAAGGCGATGGTCTTAGCGGGGGTGGTGCGATAAATGGATAATTGGGTGGCGCCATTGATTGCGATTGTTGTAGTAATTACGCTGCTGGCGATAGCGTGGAAGATTTTTGCTGGCGCAAAGCGCAATAAGAAGAACTATGCACGTGCATTAAAGATGGTGCCGATGATTATTCATTTGCCGCCATCAACAGATGACGTTCAGGTAAATGGCCGCGATGAGCGCGAGGTGATTGGTGAACAGATTTCCGAGGCGCAGGTGATGTATAGCATCATCGCATCGACGCTTGCGAAGGGGTTAAAAACGCGTCTGTACGGTCAGAAACATATCAGCTTTGAGATCGTAGCGCACGATGGTTTTATTAAATATTATGCAGTCGTACCGGCCGTCCTAACAGAGACGATGAAGCAGGCAATTACGGCGGCATATCCGACGGCGCGTCTCGAAGAGGTTGATGACGCGAACTTCTTTAATGAACAGGGCGGCATTGATGCAGTTATGGGCGGCGAGCTGGAATTCAAGAAGGAGTTCTGGTATCCGATTGCGAGCTATGAAGATACGAAGCGTGATGCGAGCTTGGCTATTATTAACGCTTTATCGACAGCAAAGAAGGGCGATGGTATTGCTTTGCAGATAATGTTTCGCCCGACCGATGGTGGCTGGGTAAAAAAATCACTCGACCGAGTACAAGGAATAAAAGCTGGCAAAAAAGCGAGTAAAGCTGGTAACCTGCTTGGGCGGGCGGTATATAATGCTGGTAACCTTGTGACGGATGTGGCGGAGGCACTTTGGAAGCCGCCAGATGAGCATGATCCGTACAAGAACAGTGGCGATAAGCCGCTCACGAACCTCCAGCAAGAGGAGATTCAGCGAATTGAGGAAAAGACAAAGTATCCTGGCTTTGAGACTTTGATTCGTTTCGTGGCGAGTTCGTCGTCAAAAGCACGCTCGGACGCTTTGCTTAGGAATATCGTGTCGGTATTCTCGCAGTTTGATTCGCCGCAGTATAACGGATTCAAATACAATGCTTTGAACCGTTCGGAGGATTTGGTACGTAATTATGTGTTGCGCTGGTTCCCACAGGAGCGGAGCGATATGATTTTGAACAGTATCGAGCTGGCGAGTATCTTCCACTTGCCAAGCCAGAATGCGATTCCGACCAGCCAGGTTGAACGTCAGGCGACCAAGCAGGTGGATGGCCCGGCAAAGTTGGCTGAAGATGGTGTTATCTTGGGTGTCAACAAGTTCCGTGGCGAAGAGAAGATTATTCGTCTGCGCGAGAAGGATCGTCGTCGCCATACCTATGTAATTGGTTCTACTGGTATGGGTAAATCTATCTTGCTCACGAATATCGCTTATCAAGATATGTGTGATGGACGTGGCTTTGCCTTTATCGATCCGCACGGTGATGCAATTGAGCTGCTTTTGAGTAAAGTGCCGCAAGAGCGCATGGATGACATTATCGTATTTGAGCCGGGTAATATGGATAACCCGGTCGGTATGAACATGTTTGAGTTCCAGAGCGAAGATCAGAAGGACTTCATCGTACAGGAAGGTATTAATATGCTTACTTCCTTGTATGATCCGGGCAATCAGGGCATCTTTGGCCCGCGCGCACAGCATATGTTCCGTAATGCAGCGCTCCTTCTTATGAGCGACCCAGAGGGCGGTACATTTATCGATATCCCGCGCTGTTTCATCGATCCAGAGTTTGTGAAGTCGAAGTTGAAGTATGTAACAGATAAGACAGTCTATGATTACTGGACGAAAGAGTTTCCGGCTTCGCAGAAATCTAGCGACGCAGGCGAGGTGACGAGCTGGTTCGTCTCGAAGTGGGGTCCATTCCTTTCGAACAAGATGATGCGCAATATCCTCGGTCAAACCAAGTCTGGTTTTAATATTCGTCAGATTATGGATGAGGGTAAGATTCTTCTTATTAACCTCTCTAAAGGTAAGACGGGTGAGCTAAACGCAAAGCTTCTTGGTATGATCTTCGTGATGAAGTTCCAGGCTGCAGCAATGAGCCGCCAGGATATCCCAGAAGATGAACGTAAGGACTTCTGTCTCTTCGTAGATGAGTTCCAAAACTTCGCAACAGAGAGCTTTGAGTCGATTCTATCTGAGGCCCGCAAATACCGCCTCAACCTTGTGCTTGCTAACCAGTTTATGACACAGTTAACGGATAAGATTCGTGAGGCTTTGCTCGGTAACGTCGGTACGATTATGTCTGGTCGTCTTGGCGTGACGGACGCGGAATTGATGGAGAAGGCCTTCTCGCCGGTATTTACGGCAGAAGATTTGCATAAGCAGCCGAACTTCTCAGCGATTGCAACAGTGATGATGTTCGATATGCCGACATCACCATTTACGATTAGTCTCTTGCCGCCAATGGGTGAGTCGTCGGATGAGTTAATGCAACGGATGAAGGCCTATGCGCTTTCGAAGTATGGTCGACCGCGCGCAGAGGTGGAGGCAGAGATTGACGCACGTCTAGCGGCAAATGACGAGAAAAATAAGAAGGCTGAGGATGGTGCGCCAGCGCCAAAGAAGAACTTTTTGGATTCGTGGCTAGAGAAGAAGGCAAAACTTGAGCAAGGTGCTAAAGATGAGGCGATTGAGGCTATTGCCGAGAAACAAGCGGGCGGCACAGCTCCGGTTCCTGCTCCGGCTCCGGCACCAGTGGCGGAAGAGGCGGCCCCTGTGGCCACTCGCGCAGCTCAGGCAGAACCGGCCGCGTTAAGTCCGGAGGATTTGATTCTTGAGGATTCGTTGGCGACGGTCGATAACTCTAATGAGACGGAACTTTTGTCAGAGCTCGAGAATGATGGCGATGGTTCGGCCTGGGTGGCAACAGCAGTAAAGAATGCTGAGGCGGCAGCTCCACAAGAGGTGGCACAGGTAACTCAAAAAGACGATTTGGCTAGCGGCGTAAAAATACATCACGACAGGAAGGTGGCCACGCCGACGGCTCCGGCACTGGCACCAGCAACTCAGGCTGCTTCGACGACACAGGCGCCAGCAGTGCAGTCTGCCCCTGCCGCTCAACAACAGGTAGTAGCGCAACCGCAGGCGAATCCAGAAGACGGCGTAGTGCTACGCTGGCGATAAAAACAGGGCATATACGTCCTGTTTTTTGCATTATAAAATTGGTTGCAGAAATGGAAACTAATTACCTCTGGGACAATTGTTTGCTAGGGGTAATTAATTGCAGAAATGGAAACTAGTTTCGTAATGTCCGGAATGGAGCGAATAGTGCAATGCTCGAAATGGCATGGATTGGGGGGGGGCGTTGCGCGAGAGGCGCGAAAAATTGGCCGCAATTGAAAAGATGGGTAGTTGCATGGTTTTTGCGTCAAACAGGCCTTAGAAGCGATTTTAGAGGCCTTAGGCTTGATTTTTAGTGGTGGCTTGTGATAAAATAATTATGTTAAATAAAAAAAGTAGAGGTAAGTATAAATGGCTGCAGCTAAGAAGTCCGGTGGGGCCGACGAAGAGTACAATGCGTCCGAAATTCAGGTTTTGGAAGGCCTTGAGCCAGTGCGCAAGCGTCCTGGTATGTACATCGGTTCTACTGGTTTTGATGGTCTGCATCATCTTATCAAGGAGATTGCCGATAACTCGATTGATGAAGCAATCGCTGGTTACGCTACTCACGTTAAGGTTACGCTCCTTAATGACGGTGGCTGCCGTGTAGATGATGACGGCCGTGGTATCCCTGTAGATATCCACCCAAAAACAAAAATGTCCACTTTGGAAACCGTTTTGACGGTGCTTCACGCTGGTGGTAAGTTCGGCGGAGGCGGTTATAAGGTTTCCTCTGGTCTTCACGGTGTGGGTTCTTCGGTAGTGAATGCGCTTTCAACGCACATGATTGCCGAGGTCTATCGTGACGGCAAAATCAACCATATCGAATTCGATACTGGTAAAACTGTAAAACCAATCGAGGTTACTGGTTCAACTTCAAAACAGGGTACGAGCATTACGTTCTATCCAGATCCAGCAATCTTTAAAGAGACGGTTACCTTTGATTATGACTGGGTAGTGAACTATCTTCGCCACCAGGCATATCTAACCAAGGGTATCCTCACCTCCGTTCATGATGAGCGCACTGGTAAGAGTGACTCCTTCTATTTCGAAGGTGGTATCAAGAGCTATGTTCGCCGTTTGAATGAGGGCAAAGAGGTTGTTTCGGACGATATCTTCTATGTCGAGAAGCAGATTGAAGATAGTGTCGTCGAGGTAGCGGTTCAGTATAACGATTCTTTCTCGGAAACGATGCGCCCATTTGCTAACAACGTTCTTACCCCTGATGGCGGTACGCACGTAGTTGGTTTCCGCACCGCTCTTAACCGTGTAATTAATGATTATGCACGCAAGAACGGCCTCCTCAAAGAGAAAGAAGATAACCTCACTGGTGATGATATTAAGGAAGGTTTGACTGCTGTTATCTTGGTGAAGCTCCCAGATCCACAGTTTGAAGGTCAGACCAAGAATAAGCTTGGTAACCCAGAGATGCGTGGTTACGTCGATAAGGTTACGAGTGAATACTTCGCTTACTATCTTGAAGAGCATCCGGATATCGCTAAAAAGATTGTTCAGAAGGCAACGCTCGCGGCTCGCGCACGCAAAGCTGCACGCGCAGCCCGCGATAACGTTATCCGTAAGGGTGCCTTTGAAGGTCTTAACCTACCTTCGAAGCTTGCTGACTGTTCCTCGAGAGACCGCACCGAATGCGAACTCTTCATCGTGGAGGGTAACTCCGCAGCGGGTTCCGCAAAGGAAGGTCGTGATTCGAAGATTCAGGCAATCTTGCCACTTCGCGGTAAGGTTCTTAATACTGAGCGCGCACGTCTTGATAAGATGTTTGCAAACGCTGAGATCGTATCTTTGATTAAGGCACTTGGTGTTGGTATTGGCGATACCTTTGATATTAATGGTCTTCGCTATTACAAGATTGTGTTCATGACCGATGCGGATGTCGATGGTGCACATATTTCAACTCTACTTTTGACTTTCTTCTTCCGCTATATGCCAGAGGTTGTTAAGGCTGGCCATGTCTATCTAGCTAAGCCGCCTCTATTTGGCTTGATTAAGGGTACGGGCAATACTCGCAAGATTGAGTACGTCTACAACGAAGAGGCGCTTGAGCAGACCTTGACCAAGAAGATCGAGGAGCGCAAGGCGGCTGGTACCAAGATTAACCCAGAAGATGAGCGCTTTAAGCAGGCTGGTTATACCGCACAACAACGCTTTAAGGGTCTTGGCGAGATGGACGCAGCTCAGCTCTGGGAGACTACAATGAATCCAGCGAATCGTACGCTCATCCGTGTAAACATTGAAGATGCCGAGAAGGCGGACGCAATCTTTACCAAGCTGATGGGCGACGAAGCAGAACTCCGTAAAAACTTTATTCAATCAAGAGCGGCGACAGTCGATCTGGATGATTTGGACTTCTAAGGAGGAATGAAAGATGGCAGATAAGAAAAAGACAATTGAAAATCCAGAAGACGAGCGCGACGAGAGCAAAGTCGGTAATGTTCCAGATAGTGCCGACGATAAAGGTATTGATGAGACACTAGGTGCAACCGTTCCCGAAGATGAAGAAATCGTAAAAGTTGGCGGTTTGCAAGCTCATAAAGCCGAAGATGGCGTCGAGGAATTGACAGTCGAAAACGTGATGGAAGATAGCTTCCTGCGTTACTCGATGTCGGTTTTGATTGATCGTGCGCTTCCAGATGTACGCGATGGTTTGAAGCCAGTTAACCGCCGTATTCTTTACGCAATGAACAAGAACGGCTGGAAGGCTCCACATGCGACAGTTAAGTCGGCGCGTATCGTTGGCGAAGTGATGGGTAAATACCATCCGCACGGTGATTCATCGATTTATGATTCGATGGTAAACCTTGCTCAGCCTTGGAAGATGCGCTACACGCTCGTCGAAGGTCAGGGTAACTTCGGTTCCATGGATGGTGATGAAGCCGCTGCATCGCGCTATACTGAGGCCCGCATGGACAAGGTTGGCGCAGAGCTTTTGACTGATATTGAGAAGAATACGGTTGATTTCCGTGATAACTTCGATGGTACAGAACAGGAGCCGGTCGTTTTGCCGGCAGCTCTTCCTAACATTCTTTTGAATGGTCAGATGGGCATTGCGGTCGGTATGGCGACGAATATTCCACCACATAACCTCGGCGAGGTTGTCGATGCGACGATTGCGCAGATTGATAACCCAGACATCACGCTCGAAGAGTTGATGAAGCACGTGAAGGGTCCAGATTTCCCAACGGGTGCCGAAGTTTACGGTGGTGCACCGATGAAGCAGGCCTATGCGACTGGTCGTGGTTCGGTAACGATTCGTGCCGTAGCAAATATCGAAGAGAAGAAGAATGGCCGCTTCGCGATCGTGATTACGGAGGTGCCTTATGGTATGAGCAAGGAGGCTTTCGTTGATAAGGTACGCGAGTTGGTAATTGCGAAGAAGCTTGACCATATCGCTGATGCACGCGACGAGTCGGCACGCGGTAAGGTGCGCGTGGTGGTTGAGCTCAAGAAGGACGCCTTCCCGAAGAAGATTTTAAACCAGCTCTACAAGTTGACTGGTTTACAGACTTCATTCCACTACAACGTCTTGGCACTCGTTGATGGTATTCAGCCAAAGGTGATGGGTCTCAAAGAGATTCTTGCAGAGTTTATTAAGCACCGTCAAAAAGTTGTTCGCCGCAGAACAGAATTTGATCTCAATAAGGCAAAAGAACGTGCACATATCTTGGAAGGTTTGAAGATTGCGCTTGATCATATCGATGAGGTGATTAAGACGATTCGCGAATCTTATGATGATGCTGATAAGCGCCTCATGGAACGCTTTGGTTTGTCGGAGGTACAGGCGGCCGCTATTCTAGCAATGCAGCTTCGCCGTCTCCAAGGACTAGAGCGCGACAAGATTGAGAACGAGCTTAATGAGTTGCACGAGCTTATTAAGAAGCTTGAAGCAATCTTGGCATCTGAACAGGCGATTCTCGATGTAATTAAAGAAGAGCTTCTCCAGATGAAAGAGAAGTATGGCGATCCGCGTCGCAGTAAGATTATTAATCATGAGCTTGGTAAGTTTGCCGAAGAGGATTTGATTCCAGATGAGGAAAGCGTTGTTCTCTTGACGGCTCAGGGTTATGTAAAGCGTGTTCTTCAGAATGACTTTAAGAAGCAGAACAGAGGTGGTAAAGGTCGCCGTGGCATGACCACGAAAGAAGAGGACGTGATCGATACGATTATCCTTGCGAACTCTCATGATTATCTCTTATTCTTCACGAATCAAGGGCGCATCTTCCGCATTAAAGCTTATGAAATCCCGCAATCGTCATTGGTAGCTAAGGGTACGGCTTCTGTGAACTTGCTCAGCTTGCATCCAGAAGAGAAAATTACTTCTGTTATTAAACAGGGAACTGAGGCGGGCGAGGACGGTTATCTCTTTATGGCAACCACGAAAGGTACTATCAAGAAGACCTCTCTCAAAGATTACGCCAATATTCGTACGAACGGTTTGATTACGATTAAACTCGATGAAGGCGATGAACTTCGCTGGGTACGCGGTACGACTGGTGAGAATGAGATTATTATCTCTACTTCCGCCGGCCAGGCAGTACGCTTCAATGAGAAGGAAGTTCGCCCGATGGGTCGTGCGGCTCGCGGTGTTCGTGGTGTTCGCCTCCGTCCAAACGATACAGTTGTCGGTATGGATGTGGTATCCGATCCAGAGAATCAGAAGTTAATCGTTATCTCGACTAAGGGTTACGGCAAGATGACGGCAGCGATGAACTTCCCACCACATAAGCGTGGCGGCGTAGGTGTTAAGGTTGCAGCTATCACCTCAAAGACTGGCCCAATCGCAGCAGTACATACACTTGATCCAGAGGCGGAAGAGGTTATCATGATGTCGACTGGCGGTCAGGCGATTCGCGTAGCAGTTAAGGATATCCCGACACTTGGTCGCGCAACGCAGGGTGTTCGTGTAATGCGTCTCAACGATGGCGATGCGGTTGCTTCTATCGGTATTCTTCCTAAGGAAGAAGATGAAGAAGAGGCTGAGGCGCCAGAGAAGGCGGATAAGCCAGCGAAGAAATAAGGCTTCGAGTAGCGAAAATCCCCCGGCATAGGGGGATTTTTGTTGTGATAAAATAGACATATGGATAATATAGCTGGATTAGGAGGTTTACTAGCGTTCGTGACGGGGTGGTTTATTGCGCAAGCTAGTAAGTTAATTGGATATTTAATTAAAAATAAGGGGAATATTACTGGTCGTGAGATTGCGGCATGTTTCTTTAAGAGTGGTGGTATGCCGAGCGGTCATACGGCAAGTTTCGTGGGCTTGTCGACTTTCTTTATTACGAAATTCGGCATATTTGCGCCTATAACGGTACTGGCGCTCTGTACGACGATGATTGTTATATATGATGCCATTAACGTGCGCTATGCGGTCGGAGAGCACGGTAAGCTATTGAATATTATCGTGATGGATCGTAATTATAAGAACAAGCAAGTAAAGGTAGTTGAAGGGCATACTTTGCCACAGGCCGTCGTTGGGGCTGTTCTCGGTATTTGTATCGGCCTGTTGATGTCTTGCTGCTTCTAGTCTTCGAAATCGATATCATACGGAGGGCAGTTCTTTTGGGCATGATAGAGAAACTCTCCCGGCGATATGCAGCTAGGAATAAGATAATTAGTTCCAGATATACGTATATGTAGGCCAAAGATTACCCTGTGGTAATCGTCAAGAAAACGTTTGCATGCATCGTTATTGATTCGATATGCAAGTGCTACTACACTATTTAGATTGTAATGCATTAGCTTGAATCGGCGGTATTTGTGGCGCTCTTGTTTGCCGTAGTTCGCTCGAAAGTAGGCAGATTGGCAGCCGGGGATAGCTAGGATGGCTTTTAATTGTTTACTGAGGCAAGATTTGCTAATTTTTAACAGTTCACAGATTTGAAACGAGTTAAAAAAGATATTCTCTTCGAAGATATAGCGGTTTTTAGATCTGTTTGGAGTTAACATTGGCATGAGTTAATTATTTATTGTCAGCGTTTGTTCGGCAAACGTAAGCACGTTATTCTATCTGTTACGCTTGCTAAATATGTAGTGCTTTTGGACATTATGAACCTGGTTGCAGAAATGGAAACTAATTCTAGGGGAGGGTGAATTGCTCTAGGGGTAATTAGTTGCTAAAACGGAAACTAGGTTTATAATGCTTCGGAAGGCACAGAGCGGGTCGAAGCCGTTGTGAAAAATACGAAAACAGATAAAATGTGCGATTTTGCAAAAAAGTTAAAAAATCTTGAAAAAAGTGCTTGACTTGGCCGGTTGGATGATATAAGATTAGAGATAGTTTAACTGCGAGGTAATACCAATTATTTGGTGTCTCTTAGTTAAGCTTTACAGTTTTTTAACAATTTAGTGTGCAATTAATTATCATCGTCAGTCTTTTATAATCGAGTACTAAGTACGAGATTATCTTGATTTATCAAGATATTGAGTTTTTCAAATTCAAAACATTTTTATGGAGAGTTTGATCCTGGCTCAGGATGAATGCTGGCGGCATGCCTAATACATGCAAGTCGAGCGGTAACAGGACTAGCTTGCTAGTTGCTGACGAGCGGCGGACGGCTGAGTAACGCGTGGGAACGGACCCCAAACTGAGGGATAACTAGTCGAAAGATTAGCTAATACCGCATGTGATCTTCGGATTAAAGTCTTCGGACGGTTTGGGACTGGCCTGCGTACGATTAGATAGTTGGTGAGGTAATGGCTCACCAAGTCGACGATCGTTAGATGGTTTGAGAGGATGATCATCCAGACTGGGACTGAGACACGGCCCAGACTCC
>Ga0326513_10002546_pt1 | contig 13438 bp, 10 predicted proteins | sample 2_2465_0518_D_FD_203654 | JGI IMG/M metagenome (GOLD analysis project Ga0326513, IMG submission 203654) | Bovine rumen microbial communities from UC Davis, California, United States - 2_2465_0518 | ecosystem: Host-associated > Mammals > Digestive system > Stomach > Rumen | place: USA...
TTCTTGTGTTATCATATTCATGAGGAGTACTTCTTTCTTAGGTTAATGTTTTTTTAGCGATTCCATTATACCATATTTTGAAGTTACTCCTCTTTTTTATTGGGTCATATCATTTTAGCACATACAAGTTGTAAATTAAATTTTTAATTTTGTCTGTGGGTTAAAGTGAGAAAGATAAATTTAAATAAATTTGGTTTTCAATTTTACTGCATATGAAGATAAATCATTTCTGCAAATTTGGGTTTGTGGGGATGATTAAATATGAAAAGTGTAAACTATGTCCTTGTATAAACTGTAAACTATGTGGTTGCACAATTCATAATACAATATTATTTTGTAGCATAAACTGTACCATATTTTATATCATATTTTGGCTTACAGTCGTAGGGGCGAACATCGTTCGCCCGTAAAAAAGTGCGATACCTATGGGATTATTGTCCTATGTAGAAACTAAAAATTATAACTTACCATATAGGGCAAAGTACCTATATAAAGGCTAGTTTGTAACGGTCCAACAATGTTGGACCCTACACCTGTGAGTCATAGTTACATATAATTTTAAGTGCATATTCTCACTATGAATTTTTCTTTATAGACGATTGAATTTGATAATTCACCTTAACCCACAATCAAAATTGAAAAAAACTAGTTTATCTAACAAAACAAAATAGGCATAAGAAAAGGCACTTCAAGTGAAGTGCCTTTAGAATTAAAAACTTTAGACTTAATATTCTTTAAACTTAGATAGAATTATTTTACATTAATCTGAACAAAGCCGATTTCTTCATTCATACCTAACATAGAAACCTGAACCTTAGCCTTAACCTGACCTGCTGAAACACCGGTTACAACATAATCATCAGAAACAGTAGCAATACTTTCATCTAATGAAGTAATCTTTAACATTGCCTTTAATTGGTCAAATATAATCATTCCACCTGTTTGTTTAATAGCTTGTTCAAAGCTTTTCTTGATAGACTCATCAGTTGCACCAACATTGACATTAACTGTCATAACACCTTTGTACTGAGCCTTTGTTAACATAGCTACAGAGTTTGCTGAACCTTTATAGGTAACAATCTTGTAGTAGTATGTTTTATTCATTTCTACCTTAGTATCTGTATAAGAAGACTTATTCTTTGACAGTTTGCTTATTAATGTATAATTGCCATACTTACCGTTAGTTGAACGATATAGCTTGTAACCATCACAACCGTCATTTTTACTCCAATTAATATACATACCCTTTGTTAAAGCCATAGCAGAAATATCTGTTGGTTCAACATAAGTAATTTTTCTTGTTGCACTTACAGCACTTGTTGAATTATTTCTTCTTGCAACAACTCTATAGTAGCAAGTTTTTACATCATAAAGATTTTCGTCAACAAAGTAAGAAGTGTTGCCTGTTGTCTTGATTTTGCTTAGCTTACCGTTACCGACTTTTCTGTAAATATCGTACTTATTAGCACCCTTTGACTTTGTCCATGTAATTTTTACACCATAGATATTATCATCAACATCATCAAAATCGTCAAGAGAACCACTACTTAAGATGTCATCAACATCTATTGTACAATCAGGATTCTTAACATAAGACTGAACCTTAACATTCTGTGGTGCAAGTAGTCTTGTGATAGACTTTGTCTTTGACTTTGAAGTTTCTTTGCCTTTAACTGCAACAACCTGATAAGAATAAGTCTTACCTGCTGAAACTTTTTTGTCAAGATACTTTACAGTTTTGTTGTTAGTTTTCTTAACAACTGAATACTTCTTTGCACCGGATGCTTTTCTGTATAATTTATAGCTTTTTGCACCGGAAACCTTTTTCCAACTTACATTAACACCACTTGAAGTGTTGCTAACAGAAACTGTTGTTTTCTTCAATGTTGTCTTTGCAGATGCAGTAATGTCAAATGAAACAAACACAGACACCATAATGCATAGTGAAAGACAAATACTTAATAATCTTTTCATAATTAACCTCCTGAAAATTTATAATAAAAATTATTAGTTTACATTAATTAGGATGAAACCGGCTTCATAACTCTTGCCGTCTAACAATAAATCAAACTTAGCTTTAACTTGACCTTTTGAAACACCGGTTACAACAAAATCTCGTGAAATAGTTGCAATTTTGTTGTTTAATGAAGTAAACCTTAAATACGGTTTTAAATCATCTACTGTAATATCACCTAAATCAGAACGCTTTATCGCTTTTTCAAAGCTCTTCTTAACTGAATCATCAGTAGCTCCAACAGAAACATTAACTGTTTTCATTGGTTTATACTGAGTTTTTGTTATTATTGCAACAGAATTTAATGAACCTTTATATGCAACCATTTTGTAATAATAGGTTTTATTAAATTCTACATTTTTATCAGTAAATTCTAATGTATTTTTTGAAAGTTTAGCTATTAAAGAGTACTTACCGTTTTTACCATTGGTTGAACGATATATTTTGTAACCGTCGATACATTCATTAAAACTAGAACCCCAACCTAAGAACATACCACTTGCATAAGACTCAGTAGAAACTTTTCTTGGGTCAATATAAGTAATTTTTCTTACAGTACTTGATAAACTGGTTGATTTATTTCTTCTTGCTACAACTTTATAGTAACACTTTTTTACTTTGCAACTATCATCATCTATATCATCATCTATATAATAAATATCCTCATCAACATATGCTGATGTGTTACCTGTTGTTTTGATTTTTTCAAACTTTCCACCAACAATTTTCCTATAAATATCGTACTTATTAGCACCCTTAGACTTAGTCCATGTAATTTTTACACCCATTACATTGTTGTCAGGTTCACCAGGATTATCAACAAATAGTTTTGCACTATCTATATCCATATAACCCTTATCTACATAATAGTTATTCTTTACATATGACTGAACTTTTACATTCTTTGGTGCAAGTAGTCTTGTAATAGACTTTGTCTTTGACTTTGAAGTTTCTTTGCCTTTAACTGCAACAACCTGATAAGAATAAGTCTTACCTGCTGATACCTTTTTATCAAGGTACTTTACAGTTTTGTTGTTAGTCTTTTTAACAACTGAATACTTCTTTGCACCGGATGCTTTTCTATATAATTTATAGCTTTTTGCACCGGAAACCTTTTTCCAACTTACATTAACACCACTTGAAGTGTTGCTAACGGAAACTGTTGTTTTCTTCAATGTTGTCTTTGCAGATGCAGTAATGCCAAATGAAACAAACACAGACACCATAATGCATAAAGAAAGACAAACGCTTAGTAATCTTTTCATAAGTACCTCCTTTTACAAATAAAAATTGTATCTCTATAAGCACATTATACTATATTATGGTACAAAATGGAAGTATTTTAAATAAAAATAAATTACTAAGCGTAGAATATTTTGATTAAATTTTATAAAAATTGTACAAACAATGTAACATTATTTTACATTATTTAACTGAGAAATTGTCAATCAATCTTGTTTTGCCGATATAAACTGCCATAGCAACAAGGGTGTTTTCTTTAATTTCCTTAACAGGGTTCATTGTAACACCGTCAACTGCCTCAACATAGTCAATTTTTGCCAATGGTTCATTATTTATAAGTTCTTTCATTTTTGAAATTACAGTTTCTGCATTCTTTTCACCATTAGCAATAATTTCTTTACCTAGATTTACTGCTTTAGATAGGCACAAAGCTGCCTTTCTTTCTTCATCACTTAGGTATGTATTTCTGCTTGACTTTGCAAGACCGTCACTTTCTCTAACAATAGGGCAACCGATAATTTCAATACCATAGGACATATCCTTAACCATTTTACGGATAATTGCAAGTTGCTGAGCATCTTTTTCACCAAAGAATGCTTTGTCAGGAGTTACAATGTTAAATAACTTTGAAACAACAGTACAAACACCTCTAAAGTGAATTGGTCTTGTTTTGCCACAAAGTTGCTTTGGCATATCTGATAGAATTTCTACAAATGTACTGCTGTCTTCATCATACATTTCAGAAACTTCAGGATGGAAAACCAGGTCAGCACCCATTTCTTCACACAACTTTTTATCATTGTCAAAATCTCTAGGATAAGACTCTAAGTCTTCATTAGGTGCAAACTGTGTTGGGTTTAGAAAAACACTGACAACTGTTTTGTCACAATGTTCAACAGATGTTTTAATAAGACTTGCATGACCTTCATGTAAGTAACCCATTGTTGGCACAAGACCTACTGTTAATCCATTTCTCTTCCAATCTTTAACTTGTTGACGAACTTCACTGATTTTTGTTGCTACTGTCATTTTACTTCTCTTCTTTCCTTAATTCATCAATAATTTCTTTATCTATTGCAAAGCTATGGTCTTTATCAGGGAAAGAACCATTCTTTACTTCCTTATCATACTGCTTAAAAGCATCTACCATCTTGTCACCAAGAAGTTCATATCTCTTTACAAACTTGGGTACATAGTCACTAAACAAACCCAACATATCTTGATATACAAGAATCTGACCATCTGTGCCATTACCTGCACCAATACCGATTGTAGGGATAGTTAGTTTCTCTGTAATATATTCACAAAGTTCAGTTGGTGCACATTCAATAACTACTGCAAAAGCACCGGCTTTCTCTACTGCTAAAGCGTCTTCCACCATTTTTCTTGCACCGTCAATGCTTTTGCCCTGAACCTTAAAGCCACCAAAAGCATTTACACTTTGAGGTGTCATACCGATATGTGCCATTACAGGAATACCTGCATTAGTAATAGCCTTGATACGGTCACACATTTCTACGCCACCCTCAAGTTTAACTGCATTTGCTCTAGCCTCTTTCATTAGTCTACCGGCATTCATTACTGCTTGTTCAACAGAAACTTCATAAGACATAAAAGGCATATCAACAACAACCATTGCATTTTTACATGCTCTTGATACTGCACTACCAAAGGTAATCATATCTTCCATTGTAACTGAAAGTGTATCTTCATAACCTAGCATAACATTACCTAGGCTATCACCTACCAAAATACCGTTTACACAATTATCCATAATTTTTGCAGTTGAATAATCGTAAGCTGTTAGCATTGAGATTTTCTCTCCATTTGCCTTCATTTTTGCAAAAGTTGAAACATTATTTTTCATTTTCTGCTCCTTCCAAAAGTTTCTCTAATTCACTATAATCTCGGTTTTCATTTTTTACTTTACTAATACTTAAAATTCTCTTTGACAGTAAAGTATAAATTTCTTTTTCTTCACCACTTAAACAGTTTAAGTGCTTAGTTACTGTATTAGTGTCACATCTTTCTACCGGTCCTGTTAAGCTATTTACCACATCATTTTCCATAACATTCTTAACATTATTAGTCACTATTGGTGTTAGAGCCTTCAAGGCATTTTCCCTTGTGAAGCCACAATCTACTAAAGTAGAAATACAAAAATCAAGTAACCCTACCACAAGGTTGCTACCAATAGTAGCTGACAAGTGATACTTATGCTTCATAGATTTATCAATAACTTGAAAATCATTGCCACACTTTTTAAGAATATCTGTAACTAACTTAACACCAAAGGCTGAGCCTTCCACAGAAAAAAAGCCATCAGCTATTTCACAATATGACTTATACTTGTCACTAATTGCAAATAACGGATGGACTGAACATATCATTGCACCAAAATCTTCTGCATCATCAAAAGCCTCTTTAGCAGACATAACACCACTACAATGGCAAATTAATTTTCCCTTGATTGCTTGTTTTGAAAGAGAAGAATATACATCTCTTATATTATTATCCGGAACTGTAAGAAAAAGAGCGTCACAATTTCTAACCAAATCATTTATACTTTCAAAACAACTTGTGTTTGTAAAACTTGATGCTTCCTTTGCACTAGTGATATTTCTGCTAAAATATCCAACAACAGATATACCCTTACTCTGAAAATATTTTCCCAAAGTAAAGCCAACTTTACCTGCTCCTACAAATCCAATTTTCATAAAATCACCTACTTTCAAGGTGACACCCAAAGTCCCATTCCTTACGGATATAAGCTATAAAAGGATATTAAAAAACATTGTATGTGGTACTATTTCATAAGAATACAGTCCACAAAATATAATATAACATTCTAAAGAAAAAAAGTAAAGAAAAATATATCTTTACACTAAATAATTTTACAGAAAAAGGCAAAATAAAACTCCCCACAATGTGAGGAGTTTAAGTTTAAAACTAATTACTTATTAAAGATTGACATAATGTCATAGAAAGTATCGTCATCATCTTCTTCAGCCTTTGGAGCAGGAGTAGATGCAGGTGTACTACTTACAGGAGCAGTAGCAGTAACCGGCTTTGCAGGAATCTTATCTTCATCCTTATCGCCGTTGAAACCTGTAGCAATAACTGTAACGCTGATTTCGTCTTCCATATTTTCATTGATAACAGCACCCCAGATGATGTTTGCATCTTCAGAAGCCTTGTTAGAAATCATTGTAGAAGCAATATCAATATCTTCAAGTGAAATATCAGCAGAAGCAGTAACATTAATGATAACGCCCTTAGCACCGTCAATAGCTGTTTCTAGTAATGGTGAAGAAATAGCCTGTTCAGCAGCAAGAGTAGCCTTATCCTTACCGGAAGCCTTACCGATACCCATATGAGCATAACCTGCGTTCTTCATAATAGCAGTAACATCGGCAAAGTCAAGGTTAACAAGACCCGGAACAAGGATTAGGTCAGAGATACTCTGAACACCCTGACGAAGAACATCATCAGCAATGCTAAATGCATTCTTAAGAGTGATTGACTGGTCACTAAAGTACTTTAGTCTTTCGTTAGGTACGATAATCAGTGAGTCAACAGATGTTGCAAGTTCCTGAATACCCTGTTCAGCCTGAGCCATTCTCTTCTTACCTTCAAAAGCAAAAGGCTTAGTAACAACAGCAACAGTTAGGATGCCCATTTCTTTAGCAATCTGAGCAACTACAGGAGCAGCACCTGTACCTGTGCCACCACCCATACCGGCAGTAACAAATACCATATCTGTATCTTTAAGTAGAGCTGCAATTTCTTCCTTTGATTCTTCAGCTGACTGCTGACCGATGCTTGGAAGAGAACCTGCACCCTTACCTCTTGTAATCTTTTCACCAATCTGAACTTTCTTGTCAGCCTTAGAGAACTGAAGAACATGTTCATCTGTATTTATAGCAATAAATTCAACATTTTGAACTTCACTAGAAACCATTCTGTTGATAGCGTTACCGCCGCCACCACCGACACCGATAACTTTAATAACTGGTAAATAATTCATTGGTTCATTTTCTAACTCAAAAGCCATTTAAACTTCCTCCTTGTTTCCTATATATCTAATACATAATGCTTTAAATAGACACAATTACTATTATATAAGGTATCATAAAATACGGAAAAAATCAAGTAATTTTGTGCTTTATCTTAAATTTCAAAAAGTATAACTACATATGGTGTATATAGTAATTTTTTCGTCAATATATTACTTATTATTTTAGTAAATATTTAACTTAGTTGTATAGTGTACCATCACCATAACCTGTATCGTAACCTGTACCATAGTCTGTACCGTAGTCAGTGCCATAATCAGTACCATAGTTTGTGCCGTAATCTGTTCCATAATCGGTACTGTTACCGGTACCATAGTCAGTTACACCACCACTTGTGTCAGTACTATAACCATTTGGATCAACATAAGAATTTGCATCGGTAGCATCTGTAGTTGGTTCAGTAGTAGTTGTGGTTGTATCGTCTGATTTATCGGCTTTATCTACAATAGAGTCTTCGTTAAAGTAACTTCTCTTTGTATCATAGCAAGAACTTACATCCAAAGTTCCCTCAATAATACCTTGATTATTTGGGTCTAGCTTTTCTGTAATAATAGCCTTTGCTGTTTTGATTTTATAATTAATATTTTCCGGTAAACCAAGTTTTACAAGAATTCTATTATCATAAGTAAAGGTTAAGTTTGCACTTTTTGATACATTGATTTCTGTTATATCTTCAAGTTTATTGTTGTTAAGTGAAGTGACAATTTCTGTAAGTGACTGTCCTACTGCCTTGTTGCTATATTCAACATAGTCACCTGGAGTATTGGACTTAAGTTTTGCACCTTTTAGGATTGGCAGTCCCTTTACCTTTTTGTTGGAATTATCAAGAATTCTGCCTTCCTTAGAAACTGTACAATACTCTTTGTCGTGTTTAACCATATAACTTGCTTCGCCCTCAGTAACATCAATTACGATTCTGTCAGGCAAACCAAAAGAAACATCAACCTTTTGTACATATGGGAAAGTATTTTTAATATTTTCTTCAGCCCACTTCTTGTTAGCTAAGAAAATATTTTCACCTTCCTTTATACCACAAGCAGAAACAAGCTGTTCCTTAGAATACCTTGTATCTCCCTCAATTTCAAAATTAGCTGTCTTAAAAAATACTGTTAAAGAAAGTGTAATACCGGCTACAACTACAACAGCCACCAAGGCTGAATATGTAATTATCATTCTCCATCTACGACTTTTCTTAGTATTTATACTTTTTGCCGGATTTTTCTTTCTTCTCATTCTGCGTAAATCGTTTTTGTCAAGATATTTGTTGTCATCATAAGCTGATTGGTCAACAATATTCTCACCTAAAAAGTCATTACTTCCGGAATTTCTGTCTTTCCTGGTATTTCTCTTTGTTGTATCAATTTTTCTTACATCTTTACGAGGTGTAATTACATCTTCTTTTAACTTTTTCTTTCTCTTTTTATTGGCTCTTTTAATTGCTTGGTCTCTTCGCTTTTGCTCAGCTTTTCTTTCTTTTTCTCTTTTTTTCTTTTCTTCTTTTATTTTTTTCTTTCTGTTCTTTTCAATGTTCTTTTTTGCATCAGCCAATTTTCACACCTCTTTCCTCTATACTTTCCTTATATTTGCTCCTAAACTTGACAGTACAACCTCTAGGTCTTCATATCCTCTTTCAAGGTACTTAATTCCTTCAATTTCGGTTCTACCCTCTGCTTTTAAAGAAGCAACAACCAAAGCAGCAGCACCCCTTAGTTCTTTTGCTACTACCTTAGCACCAAATAATCTATCTACACCTTCAACAACTGCAACCTTGTTGGCTACCTTTATATTAGCACCAAGTCGTGTTAAGTCCTCAACATGACGGTATCTGCTTTCAAAAATATTTTCAACAAATACAGTTGTACCCTTAGCAACTGTTGCAACAGACATCATAACTGCTTGTGCATCAGTCGGAAAACCGGGATAAGGCATTGTCCTTACAGATTTAAAGGACTTTAGTCTATTAGGACTATCTATCTTAAGTTTACTGTTTCTCACCTTTATATTGCAACCGGCCTCCTCAAACAGAGGAATAACTCCGTCAAGGTGGCTACTGATAATACCGTTAAGTATTAACTCACCACCGGTAACTGCTGAAGCAGCCATAAAGGTTGAGGCAACAATTCTGTCCGGAATAATAGTATGGACTGTTGGAGTTAAATTATCAACACCATAAATATAAATTGTGCTTTCACCGGCACCATATATTTCAGCACCACACTTAACAAGATAATCACACAAATCAACAATTTCAGGTTCTCTGGCAGCATTACTGATTATTGTAGTACCTTTTGCCAAGACGGCAGAAAGAATAATGTTTTCAGTAGCACCTACACTAGGGAACGGCAAAGCAATCTTTGCTCCATGTAATTTATCTTTTACTCTACAAGTGATAAGCCCATATCTTTCGTCAATAATAACACCCATTTTCCTAAGTGCAGAAAGGTGCAAATCAATAGGTCTTGGACCTAATTCACATCCACCCGGAAAGTACAACTTTGCCTTTCCTTTTCTTGCGATTATTGCACCTAAAAATACAATAGATGAACGCATTTCATTCATCAAATTCTCCGGTATATCACACCTATTCATATCTTTGCTATCAACAATAAGTGTGTGGTCGCTGAGTTTTGCACTACAACCAAGATACCGTAAAATCTGTATTGATGCATTAATATCACTAATAATCGGACAACAATGAATTACACTTTCACCACTGCACAAGAGAGTTGCCGAGATAATAGGCAATGCACTGTTCTTAGCACCTTGCAAATTAACTTCTCCCTGCAACCGTCTGTTACCATCAACTATAAACTTAGCCACTTACAACACCCTTTATAAAATACTGAAACTATTTCTACATATTTTATGTTGGTGTTTCAAAAATGTGTTAGCCTAGAATACCTTTAATAACACTAAAGATTCTTTCATTAGCATCAACAATAGCCATCTTTCTGGCATTCTTGCTATATTCTTCAAGAGTAGCACTGCTCTCAAGTAGCTTATCAACTTTTTCAATTAGAAGTTCAGGAGTTAAATCCTTTTCTTCAATAATTTCAGCAGCCTTTTTGTTTACCATAGCCATTGCGTTGTGATACTGATGATTTTCAGCTACATTTGGAGATGGAATCAGAACTGCCGGTTTGCCCTGAGCTTGAATTTCTGAAAGTGTAATTGCACCGGCTCTTGATACAACCACATCACAAGCAGCAAGACAAGTTGCCATATTGTTAATATATTCTCTAATATCAAGGTTAGGACACTTTGAAATGTCTGTACCTTTCTCTTTAACTAAATCAGGAAACCACTTACCGTATTGACCATAAGCATGGATATGCTGATATTTACCGTCTTTACCACTTCTTGCGATTAGGTCAGCTAAGTTTTCGTTAATCTTTCTTGCACCTAAAGAACCACCAAAAGATAGAACAACAGGTCTTTCATCAAGACCAAGTTCTGCTCTTGCACTTTCTCTGTTAGCAGAAAGGATTTCTTGTCTTACAGGGTTACCCGTAATAACATAATCTAGGTTAGGGTCAAGGTGTTTCTTAGCATCAGGAATAGCTAACATAACTTTCTTAGCTAACTTTGATAGCATCTTTGTAGTAACACCTGGATAAGCGTTTTGTTCGTGAATAATAATCGGAACACCCATCTTTGCTGCAGTACGAAGTACAGGACCACTTACATAACCACCTGTACCAACTGCAAGGTCAGGTTTAAATTCCTTAATAATTTTCTTTGACTCAGCAGAGGCTGTAAACATTCTCTTTACTGTTTTAACATTGTGACCGATTGCCTTAACATTAAAACTTCTCTTAAAGCCACTGATAACAATTTGCTTAAAGTCAAAACCTGCCTGTGGAACAAGTCTTTCTTCCATACCACCCTTGTTACCAACAAAAAGGATTTCTGCTTCAGGCATTTGTTTCTTTACATATCCGGCAATAGCAAGTGCCGGATTAATGTGACCGGCTGTACCCCCACCGGCAAATAAAATTCTCATATTTTACACCTCATTATGCTTTTTCAATATTAGAGTGTCTTGAAATTGAAAGTATTACACCCATCTGTGCCATCAATACAACCAGGGAACTACCACCATAAGAGAAGAATGGTAAGCTGATACCTGTATTAGGCAACCAGTCTGTAATAACAAAAATATTTAGAATAACTTGAATACCAATCTGTGAAATCAAACCGATACCAAGTAGTTTACCAAATCTGTCCGGTGCTTTTAGTGCAATCTTTACACCTCTATAAACAAGTGCTGCAAAGATAATTAAGATTACTATTGCACCTACTAAACCAAGTTCTTCACATACAACTGCAAAGATAAAGTCGTTCTGTGGTTCAGGCAGATAACCATACTTCTGTCTTGAGTTACCAAGACCTAAACCGAATAGACCACCTGAGCCTATTGCATAAAGACTGTTTCTGGTCTGCCAAGTTGTTTGCCACATTTTTTCAGTTGTATATTCAAGAGCCTGACCCCAACCTTCCATTCTTGTCATAGCATAAGAAAGAAGACCGGTTACCCAAGCAATCAAGAAAGCAATTACAACTGCCACACCGGCAACAGCAAGCCATTTTGTGTTAATACCGGCTAGGTAAAGCATTACAACTGTAAGTAATAGAATAATTACAATACCTGAATAGTGAGGTTCAAGCACAAGTAAAACTGCAGTACTGACAAATACTGCAAGTGCAGGAACAACACCATACTTAATGGTACTCATCTTATCATAGTAAAGGCTTCCCCAATGTGCCAAGAAAAGCACAATTGCAAATTTTGAAAATTCCGAAGCCTGAATACCGTAACCACCAACACCAATCCATCTATGAACATTGTTTACAGGTGGCAACAATAATACAAGAAATAGTGCCAAATAGGAAAGTCCTAAAAATACATAACATAAATGATGTAAGCTATGATAGTCAATATAGGAAATACCCATCATAAGCACAAAACCAATAACTGCAAATATTAACTGCCTTTTCAAGAAGAAGAAACTGTCCCCTTGATTGTAATATGCAACTGCATAAGATGCTGAAAACATCATTATAAGACCGGTTACAAGAAGAACTAATAGAATAATTAGGAATGGCAAGTCAATACCCATACCAATTGAGAAAGAAATCCTCTTTCTCTTTTTTGGAGGAGCATTTTTTCTTCTTGTCCTGCCACGGCTATCATATCTTTGTCTTTCATTTGACATTCTTTTTAAAGTTTCTGATGACATTAAGTTCTCCTCCTCCCTATATTATATGAAGTATCAAAGTCCTAAAATTACTAATGCAGTAACAATACCACAAATAACAATTGTAAATGCACTGAATACTACAACAATCTTTGTTTCACTCCAACCACACTTTTCAAAGTGATGGTGGATAGGACTCATCTTGAATAATCTTTTACCGTGAGTAATTTTAAAGTATGTTACCTGTAGAATAACAGATAGCATTTCAAGTAAATAAGTCAGTGCCATTGGAACTAGGATAACCGGCATATTCATTGAATAAGCCAATGCACAAACAATGCCACCTAAGAATAGTGAACCTGTATCACCCATAAATACCTTAGCAGGGTTAAAGTTCCATAGCAAGAAACCTAGGCAACCACCGGCTACTGCTGCTGATAAAACACCTGTTGCAGGAGAAGTCATAATGCTTGAAATAATCATATAGAAAATAGCAACAAAGAATGTTTCTGAACCAACAAGACCATCAATACCGTCAGCTAGGTTAACTGCATTAACAACACCGACAATAACAATTACACTGATAATGTGATAGATAATTGCAAAGTTGCCCATATGAACAGTACCTGCAAAAGGAATATATGTTGTGTCGCCATAACCAAAGAAAGCATTGATTACAACGAATGCAATAGCAATTGCAAACTGGAACACTAGTTTCTGCTTAGCAGTTAGGCCAAGGTTTCTTTTCTTAACAACCTTAATATAGTCATCAAGGAAACCCACTGCACCGTAAAGTACAGCCATACCTAGGCTGACAAATACCATTAGAACCTCTTTGTTATAAGAATAACCTGTTGGTTCATAAATATCACCGAAAATTGATAAACAAGGAATTGCAATTACTGTTG
>Ga0326513_10002550_pt1 | contig 13429 bp, 19 predicted proteins | sample 2_2465_0518_D_FD_203654 | JGI IMG/M metagenome (GOLD analysis project Ga0326513, IMG submission 203654) | Bovine rumen microbial communities from UC Davis, California, United States - 2_2465_0518 | ecosystem: Host-associated > Mammals > Digestive system > Stomach > Rumen | place: USA...
CTGGAAGGCAACTGCGACAGGAGGGGCGACTGATGGCGATTCTGATTGAGGCGGCGCTGCTGGCGCTGCTCTACGCCCTGCGCGGGCAGGTTGATATCCCCATCGTGTGCGTGGTGCTGGCGTGGACGGCCCCGGTTGCCACCGTGACGCTGGCGCTTTGGAGAGCCGGACGGGCGTTTCAGGAAGCGAAGGACGGCACGGACACGGGGAAAAAATAAGAAAAACCATATTATTTATATGATACCGCATATTGTGTACGGATTGATTTTTCATACAATATGCGGTATTATTAAAGTATAAAATTATCTTTATTTTTTTGCGGAGGGCGTTATCGTGGTCGATATCAGATCGGACGGTCAGCTTTGTGCGCTGATCAATAACGCGCTTGAGGAAGGCAAGATCCTTGAGATCCGCAATCTGCCGAGAAAGGGTGTCGCCATGAACGTGTGCGTCGTTGAGATCGGCAGACACGTGCTGACAAAGAAACGCGACAGCAGCGATTCAGAGAACTGAGATCATTCTGTTTATCTCCTTTTTACATTTGAACGGTGCTTTCATTTGTGTTTTTGTCCTACCAAAAAGACGCAAGGCCAATGCGGGGGAAGACGATTCCAGAACCGGTCCCCCCGTTGCGTATGAAAGGAATTGGCGGCGTGAAAATCGCCGGTTGATCCTGACGCGGCGCCTTTGCTCCCGTCAGGACAAAACGACAACCAGACGGCCTGCGGACGTTTACGGGTTTTTCGTCCGCAGCGCTATTAGCCATATTGTAAGGCTTCCTTTTTTGTATTGATAGGGCGCAAGGCGAATGCCGCCCTGAACCGTTTGCGAGTGCGGTTCTTTGCGGTTGCGCATGGAAACAATTTGCGGCGTGAAAATCGCCAAACAGACTGAATATCGGCGTCGCTGAAAAAGCGGCGGCGCAGCGGTCAAAAGAAGGACTGTTACCGATTCCACAGGGAGTGGAACGGGTACGGCCCTTTTTTTTTTTTAGAATGAAATGAGGTGACGGAATGGGCTTTTACGGACGCAAGACGATTTATACAAGGGAGCGGGAGATCACCCGTGACAACGTCGTTGCCGTGATCGGCAAGGCAAATTCCGCCTTTTTACAGAATCAGGCGCAGATCCAGTACCTTTACAACGTGTATAAGGGAAAACAGGACATTCTCAACCGCGTCAAACAGATTCGGCCTGAAATCTGCAACAAGATTGTGGAAAACCGGGCGCTTGAAATCGTCAGTTTCAAGACGGCGTATATCTGCGGTGAGCCGATCCAGTACGTTTCCGCTAACGACGACGAGACCACCTGCGAGGCGGTTTCCAAACTGAATAGTTTCATGCGGATGGAATGCAAGGCCAGCAAGGACAAGGAACTGTTCGACTGGCAGCATATCTGCGGCACGTCGTACCGGATGGTGCTTCCTCCTGACGGCGACGAGGAAGACGGCGAAGACGAAGCGCCCTTCCGTCTTTACACGCTTGACCCGCGTTTCTGTTTTGTGATCTACGCCGCGACGGTGGATCACCGGCGCATGGCGGGCGTTCTGTGGCAGAAGGACGCGGATGGACAGCCCTATTTCAGCGTTTACACAAAGGATTCCTATTTTGAGGTCAAAGCCGGAGAGGTCGTTTTTGAGCGCAGCCCCTTCACGCAGGCGGAAGAGCTGGCGCGGGTGGAGCGAATCGAAGACGCAGACATGAACCGGATTCAGAACGTCAACGGCATTCCGATTTTTGAATATCCCGCCAATCAGGCGCGGATGGGCGCTTTTGAACCGGTGCTTTCCCTGCTGAACGCCATCAACGACCTCGACAGCAACCGGCTTGACGGCGTGGCGCAGTTCATTCAGTCGCTGATCGTACTGTATAACTGCCAGTTGCCGGAGGGCACGACTTCAAGCGAAATTCAGGCCAAAGGAATTATTGAGTTGTCTTCCGTCAACGACAACAAGGCGGAAATCAAGATCCTTTCCGAACAGCTCAACCAGACGGAAACGCAGACCCTTAAAGATGATCTGTACCGGTCTGTCTTGACCATTGTCGGAATGCCTTCACAGAGCGACGGCAGCACCAGCGATTCTTCCAACAACGGCGCGGTGATTATGCGCAACGGCTGGACGCAGGCGGAAAGCAGAGCGAAGGACAGCGAAGCCATGTTCAAGCTCGCCGAACACGATATGCTACGTCACGTGCTGCGGTTCTGCCGGATGACCGGCGATCTTGATTTGAAATTGATCGACGTGGATTACCGGTTCACCCGCAGGCAGTATGACGCGCTGCTGACGAAGGTTCAGGCGCTCACTTCTCTGCTGGGGACAGACAAGGTTGCACCGCGGCTGGCGTTCAACGTGTGCGGTCTGTTTGTGGATCCGGAAGAGGCGGCGAGAGAAAGCGGAGAATACGTGAAGACGCTGGCGGACATGGCAAAAGAGGCCGCGCAGAACGTGGAAGACATGAGCGGCGAAGAGAACGAAACAGTGATTTAAGCCGCATTACAGGAATAAATAAGGGTACGAAAGCCGGAAAAGGCAGTGGGACTTTCGGCGCAGGCGGGGGCGCGGAAACAAAACAGCCAATAGGCGGCAGGCAACAGCATAAGCGTGCCGCTCATTGAAAAAACGTCAGGGAAGACGGAAAAACGCGGACGGGAGCATACCCGAGCCGGGACCGGGAACGGGAAGAAAGCGCTTTTTGAACGGGAACGGACGGCAGAAAAGCAGCAGAATGCGCGAGGGAACGCGCTATACAAATTTCGCAGGAGGAACAATATGAAAATCGACACAAGCACCATCCCCGGTTACGCCGATATGACGGCGGAAGAGAAACTGGCGGCGCTGGAAAGCTTTGAGTTTCAGGATCAGACGGAGGATTCCGCGACGCTGAAACGGTACAAGGAACTGATCAGCAAGGCCAACGGCGAAGCGGCAGAGTTCAAGAAGCAGCTGCGTGAACGCATGAGCGCTGAAGAAAAAGCCGCCGCCGAACGGGAAGAAGCCGCCAGAAAGGCGGAAGAGGAAAAGGCCGAGACCGAGCGCAAGATCGAGGCGCTGCTGAAGGAAAACACCATCACGAAGCTGACGGCGAAATACGCCGCGCTCGGGTATTCCCAGCAGATGGCCGAGGCCACCGCGAAGGCGCAGTATGAGGGCGATACGGAGACCGTTTTCGCCAACATGAAGAAGCACGCGGAGGACCGGGAGAAAGAGATCCTTGCCGCCGCCGCGAAGAGCGGACCGAAACCCGGCGGAAACGCCGACGGCGAAGCGCAGGGCGAGGACGTGACCTTTGCAAAGAAGTTGGGCGAACGCGCCGCGAAGAACAACGCGGACGCGGCCAAGGTGCTTGAAGGTATGCTCAATAAATAATTTTTGAAAGAGAGGAAAAGTATATGAAGCTGAAAAGCAAAGAGATCGGCAGCAACGTTGAAATCCTTGCCGCCGACGAATTTGCCGCCGTGCCTGTCAAATGCGCCGGTACAGCGGTACTCAAAGCCGGTACGCCTCTGACTGCCGCAGGCGCGGCCGCTCTGAACGGCTCCGGCGCTGTGGGCATTCTGCTTTACGACGTGGACCCCACGGAAAACCCCAACGGCGCAATGGTCGTGCAGGGCGTGGTGGACTACGCGAAGGCGAAGGCCAACGCGGGTATCACCGCCACAGCGGCCACTCTGTCCGCCGCCATCCCCGGCATCTGCTTCCGGGAGAACATCGGCGTCAATACCGCGCTGACGGCCAGCGTTTACGCTGTGATCGTAGCGGCAGGCGGCACTGCCGCCGTCACGCTGGCGAACGCCTCCGGCGATATCACCGTCACCAGTGACAACACCGCCGTCGCCACCGGCGCGGAAAGCTCCGGTACGCTGACCATCACGGGCGTGGCCGCCGGTAACGCCGTCATTACCGCGACCGACGAAGCGGGCAACGATGTGACGATCTCCGTCACCGTGACCGCCGCAGCCTGACGAAAGGAGAGAGAAAGATGAATATTCTTGATATTCTGACCCCCGCCGCCGTTGCGGCGTACTGGAACGAGGTTGGCTCCAACCGCATCCCCTATCTCGGCGAAGGCCTGTTCCCGGCGCAGAAAAAGGCCGGTCTGGACCTGAACTGGTTCAAGGGTTCCCGTGGCCTCCCCATCTCCCTGATGCCCTCCGCGTTCGACGCGAAGGCCACCTTCCGCGACAGAATCGGCGTGGAGAAGATCGAGACCGAAATGCCCTTCTTCCGTGAGGGGTTTAAGCTCAAGGAGAAGGACAGACAGGAGATCCTGCGGGCGCAGAGTTCCGCCGATCCTTACGCGCAGGAGGTGCTGGACCGCATCTTCCGCGACGCTGCCGACCTGATCGATGGCGCGGCTGTTGTGCCTGAGAGAATGCGTATGCAGCTTCTCTTCCCCGAGAACGGCAACGCGGGCATTTCCATCGTGGCCAACGGCGTCAACTACACCTACAACTACGACCCGGACGGCAAGTGGAGAGCGAACAACTACACCGTGCTGACCGGCACGGACAAGTGGGATGCTCCCTCCACCGCCGACCCCGTGAAGACCATCGAGACCGCGAGAAACAACCTCCGCTCTCTGTACGGCGCTGACAGCACCGTGGTCATCATGAACCAGGCGACCTTTGACGCCATGACCGCCTGCAACGCGCTCAAGCAGAGAGTGTTCCCCGGTCTGGACGTGACCCGCATCTACGTGACCGGCGCGGAAGCGAGAGCGGCGATGGAAGCCGCCGCGAGCGTTTCCATCACCGTGTACGACAAGATGTTCCGGGACGAAAGCAAGGTCACGAAGAAGTTCGTTCCCGACGGCTACGTCGCCATCGTACCGGCCAGACCCGTGGGCAGCTCCTACTTCGGCACGACCCCCGAGGAAGCGGATCTGCTGGGCAGCGACGCGGCGGACGTGGAGATCGTCAACACCGGCGTTGCCATCACCCGCGTGGTGGAGCCGCACCCGGTCAACGTCAACACCTTCGCTTCCGAGATCGTGCTGCCCTCCTTTGAAGGCATGGACGAGTGCGCCTGCATCAAGGTGTATTGATATGAGATTCACACCGGGCTGCAACGTTGTTTATCACGGCGCAACGCACCGGGCCGGAATCCCCTTTGAGATCGACCCGGCGGACGCGGACGAACTGCGTCTGCTGGGGTCGATACAGAAGGAAGATCGGAGCGCGGAGAGCGGAGCTAAAGCGCCGGAAAAGGCCGAACCCGCAGAGGAAGACGGCGGCGAGAAGAAGGCCGCCCCAAAGGGAAGGCCGAAGAAGACGGCAGGCAATAGGCAATAGGCAGTAGTGCCGCATGGCGGCGAAAGGCGGGAAATGATATGAGCGAAAATCAGAAGCTTTTATACGCGACGATGCTGACGGAGAACGACGAGGCGGCGACGCCGGAAGTCATGCTGCTGTATCTTTCCGTTGCCGCCAATATGATTTTGCAGCGGCTTTATCCGCACGGCATTCCGCCGATGACGGTATTTCCGTCGCAGTACGACATGATGCAGTGCGAGTTGGCGGCGCGTCAGTTTTTGCGCCGCGGCGGTCAGGGCGAAACGGCTCACAGCGAAAACGGGATCAGCCGGACTTACGCCAGTGCGGACGACAGCGACATCCTGAACCGGATCGTGCCTTACGTGAATATGCGGTAAAAAAGGGCGTGGCTGTCAATGGCAAAGAAAACGGTCATCAAGGTTGTTCTGTCAGAGGCCGGTATCGACGCGGCGATCAAGGAAGTCAAAGCCTACAAGCGAAAGATGTACGGAAAAATGCAGCGCCTGATCACCGCTATGTGCAAGGAGGGAGAGGCATACGCCATTGCCCATGTGACGCACATTGACACCGGAGAGACCGTCGGCAGCATTCACGGCTACCGCAAGGGAAACAGCGGCGTGATCGTCGCGGGCGGTCAGGCGATATGGCTGGAGTTCGGCACGGGTGTCTACTGGAACGGCAACCCGAACGGCTCCCCTCACCCGGACGGCGAACGGCTGGGCTTCCGCATCGGCGAGTACGGCGAACAGCACGGGTTAAATCAGGGCTGGTTCTATCCGACGGACGATCCGCGTTATGAGATCGTGCGGCACACGCAGAACGGCGACGTGCATACCGGCTACGGCTACACGCACGGTATCAAAGCCGATATGTTTATGCTGAAGACTGAACTGGAGCTGAAACGGCAGTTCCCGGAGATGGCAAGAAAAACGTTCGGGAAATAGGCAATGGCGAAGGCGTTGCGAATCAAAAACGGCGTGAGACGCCGTGCTACGTAACGACACAGAAAAAGGAGGCGGGAGACCGTGGTCGATATTGAGAATTACGTGATCAATCAGGTGACGGACGGGATCGCGCTTTCTTACCCGGAGGCGGATGTGCTGGGCGAATACGTGGAAAAGCCGGAGCGTCTGCCATGTGTGTGCATTTCGCTTGACGACAGCGCCGTTTATGAACGGTCTCTTGACAGGAGTCTTTTTCCGCACCACATGACGGATTACTTTACTGTGAACGTTTTCAGCAACAAGGCCGGGACGAAGAAAAGTGAGGCCAAAGCGCTGATGGCGGCGGTGGACGAGATCCTTTGCCGGATGAACATGGTGCGGACCATGTGTAGCCCGACGCCGAACATCGACCGCTCCGTTTACCGCATCACGGCCCGCTACCGGGTCGTGCACGACGAGGGCCGTGACGTTGACGGCGTGACGGTCGTACACCTTTACAGGGAGTGATTTTTATGAATTGCCCTTACTGCGGCAAAAAAAATACGGGCGAGGAGGCCGTCTGCCATTACTGCAAGGCGGCGCTGAACAAGCCCGAAAAAGAAAAAGCGAATAAGAAGAGCAAAGGAGAGAATAAAGATGGCACTTGATTTTATCAGCGCCGGGATGGCTGTCAAGTATTGCGTTGAGACGACCGCCGGTACGCGTCCCACCTCAGGCTATACGGAGATCCCCGGCGTCAAATCCATCCCCGAGTTCGGCGGCGAACCCAACACGGTTCAGACAACGACCCTCGCGGCCAAAAAGTTCCACACTTACGTGATGGGTCTGCAGGATCCGGGCGGCAGCATCGGTCTGACGGTCAATGACCGCAGCGATTTCCGCACGGCGTGGACGGCGCTCATGACCGCCTATTCCGGTCTTACCGGCGGCAAGCAGATCTGGTTTGAGTTTGCCTATCCCGAGGACAGCGGCCTTGAGAGCTTCTACTTCACCGGTACGCCCGCGGAGCTTTCCTTCGGCGGCGCGGAGGTGGACGAGGTGCTGGAGAACACCGCGTACATCGTCCCCACCGGCGAGCCTGTGTGGGCTGCGGCCAGCACCTGATCAGAGGCAAAAACAATCAGCTGGATCATTCCCGCCAGCAGAAGGGTGTGAGTATATGAGGTGTTTATCCCGCAACAAGCAGACCGTTTATTACGCGCTGTACACCGGCGAGGCCGTAGCAAGAGACGCGGATGGATACGTGACGGGCGAAAGACCCGCCGAGTATTCGGAGCCGGTTGCGGTGCGGATGAGCGTTTCCGCAGCGAGAGGCAGCGCGGAGCTGGATCAGTTCGGCGCAGGCACGGATTATACCCACACCCTTGTCACTTCCGATCTGACCTGCCCCATCAATGAGAACAGCATCCTGTGGATCGGGCGGACGCCGGAGAACGACACGAAACACAATTTTGTGGTGTCACGTGTGGCAAAGAGCCTGAACAGCGTCACGTATGCGGTGCGTGAAGTGAGCGTCGGATAATTCCGCATAAAAAATCAGGCGGGCGAGGACGCCGTCTGAAATCTTAAAAGAAGAAAGAGAGAAAAAAACAATGGAAAAGATCAAGCCGATCATTCTCAAAGACACAGAAAAAAACACCGAGTACACGCTGGAATTTTCCCGCGATACGGTCCGCTTTGCAGAGGCCCGGGGCTTTATCCCGGACGAAATCGACAAATACCCCATGACAAAAATCTATGAATTTTTCTGGCTGGCGTTCCGTATGCATCACCCCAACATGGCAAAGGCCAACACGGACAAGATCATCGACGATTGGGGCGGCATTCAGAACATCCCGGAAGGCCTGCTGGAACGGCTGGGCCAGCTTTACGCGGCTCCATTCGGGACGCTGACAGAAGACGAAACCGAGGAAGAGAAAGAGGAACGCGAAAAAAACAGGAAGGTGACGGTGCTGCTGTAAGCGCGGAACCGTCACGGAAAACCTTTACAGAGATATTTTACGACGCCTTTCCGACGTACCTTGCCATGGGCATGAACGCGGACGAATACTGGTACGGCGACCCGTACTTGGCGGCTGCATACCGCAGGGCGGACGAGCTGCGAAGGCGTCGGCAGAACGAAAGCCTGTGGTTACAGGGGCTTTACGTTTACGACGCCTTTTCCGTTACTATGGCCAACGCCTTCAAAAAGAAGGGGGCGAAGTCGGTCAGTTACCCGGAAAAGCCTTACGACGTGGCCAGAAAGACAAAGGAAGAAAAAGAAGCCGCCGCAAAGGCGGAACAGCGCAAAATCAAACAATATTTTGAGAAGATGCGCAAGGACTGGATCAGCAGGAACGGAGAGCGGAAAGAATGAACGAAGAAGTCAAACAGCGGTATCTGCTGAAATTGGACGAAATCAATCTGCTCTCCGCGACGCTGGCCGTGGCCGCTATGGAACGGGAAGGCACCGAACAGGCGGCAAAAGAGGCGTTTTTCGATACGCTGCTGGACATGTACGTGGAGGGCTGGGCCGCCGCCGCGTACATCATGGGGGAAGAGAGCGGCGGCGTTACGGACGCAACCGTCGCCGGTCTGCGTTCGTCGCTTACAGGACGGCGCGGCGAAGAGACGCGGCGGGAAGTGACCGGCAAGGAATACGACGGGGAGAGCATCGGCGAGAAGTTTTCCGGGTATTTCCGTGAGGGAGACGGAGAACGGATCAAGGCGCTGGTGGAAAGCGAAGCGCACAGGTGTTATTCGCTTGGCGCTTTCAATGCTGCGGAAGAAAACGGCAGAAACGTCACGTGGCGGACGCTGGCAGACGACAGGGTGCGGGAGACGCACGTCTATCTGGAAGGCGTGACCGTGCGGGCCGGAGAGTATTTTTATACCTTTGACGGCGACAGGGCGCGGTTCCCCGGGGACTTTGTGCTGGCGCAGAATAACGCAAACTGCCGTTGTTATATAGAGACCGAATAAAAGGAGGGAATGATCGTGGCGGAAAACACGATTCAGAGATACACGGACGGGTGGCGGACGCTGAAGGTCTGCAACCTGAACTGCGAAGCGGTGGACGAGGGTAGTTTTCTGATCTCGTTCGTGCAGAATAATCAGGTGGTGTTTGAGGTAAGCGGCGAAAATATCCGCGTGGTGACTTACGACACGATCCAGTTTTTCGTCAGTCAGGAGCAGAGCGCATTGCTTTCCACCTTTTTCAAGGCGCAGATGTTCCTCGACTGGGCGGAAGGCGGCGAACGAAAGGCCGGTAAGGATCCGCTTGTTTTGACGGTGCTGGCAAATTATCCGGAAAGGGAGATCAACGATGACGAACCCTGATTATGAGATGCACCTGCGCCCGGAGGAAGACTATGAAATGCACTTCGACGACGCGGGACTAAAACCGGAACAGACGGCGACCGTCACGCCGGACTACGAAACGCAGACGGTGAGACCTGACCCCGGCTGCGTTTTTTCGGAAGTGACGGTGGAGGCGATTCCGGAGCCGACGGAAGAGATCGACATCACAGAAAACGGTACTGTGGACGTGGCGCGGTACGGAACTGCCAACGTTGCGGTTCCGGTTGGCGTTTTCCCGGAAGGGACGGAAAATATCACGCAGAACGGTGACTATGACGTGACGATGAAAGAGACGGCGCACGTTGAGGTTGTGCCGGATTTACAGGACAAAACGGTCACGCCAACGGAGCAGACGCAGACGATTGAAGCGGATGCGGGTTATGACGGGCTGGATACGGTCACGGTGAACCCCATCCCGCCGGAGTACGTTGTGCCGACCGGAAGTGTTGACATCACGCAGAACGGACAGGTATCTGTTTCCGGGAAAGCCACCGCAAACGTGAACGTGCCGCAGGGGGTGTTCCCGTCGGGGACAAAACTCATCACGCAGAACGTGACCGGCGAGGACGTGACGAATTACTCCGCCGTGGACGTGGCTGTGCCGGGGCCGACCGGGACGAAGCAGATTTCGATCACGGCAAACGGCACCACGACCGAGGACGTGACGGATTACGCCGACGCAGAAATTATGGTAAATACTGACCCGGCGAAGGGCTTGGTGTTTGAGGACTACGACGCGGACGGGTATCCGCATAGTGCAAGGTTTGTGGGTACGTGGACAACGATTCCAAAACAGTATGCTTATAAAGTTTTGGAATCGGGTTTTTCAAGTAGTTTAGGGTTATTTAATAAAATTAATTATATTACAATTCCTGATGGCGTGGTAGAATTGATAAATTCATGTTTCCTTGGGTGTAATGTTATCAAAGAATTTGTATTCCCAAACAACGACATCTTTCTTGATGTAAATTCGTTTTATGAATGTGCAGTTTTGGAAACAATCCATTTGAGGAAAAATGTTACATTTGGAGATTCAGTATTTTATAACTGTTACTCGATGGAGAGCGCATTTTTCGATGGGGAAGTTACCAAAATAACAAGCGGTTGTTTTAGGTGTTGCAGAAGTATGATGCTTTATGACTTTTCCCATTGCACCGAAATTCCACCGTTATACAACGTTGCCGCTTTGGGTCACGCCACTGGCTGTGTCATCCGCATCCCTGCCGCGCTGTCAGATACCACGCTCGGCACTGGTAACGGCTGGGAATCTGCTACCAACTGGAGCGCATTAACTGATATAGTTTGGGAGGTGGTATAAAATGCCCGAAAACATACCGCACAATCCCGGTGAATCTGCCGACGTGGAATATCCCTACAAGGATAACGAAAACCTGATTCGCTATTATTCAGAACTGGGTTACACCGTGATTAAAAACGAAACCGGCGACGAATACGGAGAAGCAATTGACCCTTATCCGAGCAAATACACTTATACCATCAGCGAGAACAAGATTGAGCCTGATGACAACCCCATTGAGCCGGAGGACGCGGAGGCGGAGTGAAGCCGGACGCGGAGAGTTCCGAATAAAGGAAGTGAGATAAATGGCAGTAGAGCTTGATACGCTTGAAATACGCATCGAAGCGTCTGCGAGCAACGCGGCTTCGGCGCTGGACAAACTGGCGGCGTCGCTGAAAAACGTCAAGAACGCGATGAAGGGCGTAGGCGGCGAGAAGAAGTTCAGCGATGATATTAAGAAGTCCGCAGAGTCGGCGGAACAGGCGGCAAAGAAGGAAGAAAGCGCCGTTTCCAACGCGGAGAAAGCCACCGAAAAACTGAACCAGACGCAGAACAAAGCCGCCGCAAGCGGAAAGAAGTTTTCCATGAGCCTTGCTGATATCACTAAAAATACCGGCAAGGTGCAGAGCGGTATCAGCGGGATTTTCAACGGTCTGAAAACCGGGAACGCATCTTCTCTGCTGGGCGGGTTTTCGTCGCTGAAATCAATTTTCAGCGAAATGAAGATCGGCAGCGCGGACGGAGGTTCCGGAACGACTGCAGCCGCAAACGGCGCGACCCGTGCCGGGGAAGCCTTTGCCAAAATGAGCGGTGAGGCAGGGAAAGCCGGAGCCGCTGCAGGGGAAGCCGGGGAAATCGCCGGGGCCAGCGCTGGCGGCTGGCAGGCGGTGGCGGCGGTCGTCGCTATAAAGGTCGTTGCCGCATTTGCAAAAGCGTATATTGGCTTGCAAAAATTCAAGGCGAAATTGATTCTTTCGCCTTTTATCAATCTTGCACGACACGCCAGCGAGGCCGCCGGTAAGATCAATCAGGTATTCCGTTCGCTGGGACGTATTGCCGGTTACAGGCTGATCCGAACCGTACTGAAGGAGATCAGCGAGGGATTTTCGCTTGGTCTTGAAAACGCCTATTATTTTTCGCAGGTGACCGGAGGGCTGCTGGCAAAGTCGCTTGACAGCATCAGTACCGAAATGCTGTACCTCAAGAACAGCGTCGGCGCGGCTGTTGCCCCGCTGATCAACGCGCTGGCCCCGGCTGTTGAATTTGTCGTAGATAAATTCGTCGGCCTTGTCAACGTGGTCAATCAGTTTTTGTCCGCGCTCGGTATCACCGGGAAATGGATCAAGGCCATCAAATATCCGACGAAATACGGCGACGCGCTGGACGACGCCACCGGCAGCGCGAAGGAACTGAAACGCACGATTCTCGGCATTGACGAGATCAACCCGCTTGATGGAGATAACTCCAGCAGGAAGGGCAAAAAAAAACTGACCGCCTCGGATTACTCTTCTATGTTTGAGTACGCCACGGTAGACCCGCAGATCAGCGACTTTGCCGCGAAGATCAAGAAAATGGTCGAAAACGGCAAGTGGACGGAAGTTGGGCAGACGCTTGCCGCAAAAATCAACGGCCTGATCAAGACCGCAAACGACAAGATCAGTTGGGAGAACATCGGCGGAAAGATCACGAAATGGCTGACGAACATTACCAGCGCTTTTAACGGTTTCGTCAAGGACTTCGATGGAAAGTCGGCCGGTGAACTGGTCGGCAACGCCATTATGACGGCGATCAATACGATTGATACGGCGGTCAATCTAACGGATTTTGACACACTGGCGACAAAGATCACCAACTTTATCGACGGGGCGCTGGACAAGATCGACGGAAAAAAGATCGGAAAAACAATCCATGACACGATAAAAAAGGTACTGAAGCTTGTCACTGATGTGGCAAACGGGGTTGACAAGGGAAAGTTATCTGAGGATATTTCAGGTTTCTTTGATGGACTGGATTTAGGAGATCTTTTTGTTTCGTTTAAAGAAACTTTTAAAGCAATTGGCGCTCTTATTTGGCCCGCCATCAAGGAAGGGATGCTCGGAATTGGAAAAGCTATTGGTGATTATATCTATTCCGATGCTCAAAAAGAAGCCATTGATAATGGTGAAATCGTATTAGGGTATTCTTTGAAGGGGCCAAAATGGACTGATGTTTTTTCAGATATTAAAGCAGCCTGGGAAGTTTTTGTGTATTCCATGAAAAAAGGCTGGAATGATTTTGTCGATAGCCTTGCTTCAGTAACCAGCAAAAGTCCGCTGACATCATGGATCGGAGATTTGTTGCAAAAAACAAAATTCAACTTAGAAGAGGAAGAAAAGGCAACTGAAAAAGTAAAGGATATCTACGGTTCTTTCAAGGATACGTTCGCAAAACTTGGCGCTTCCGGTACGGCGGGTTTTGAAACAGGACTTAACAAAGATAAAACGGTTGGCCAAACAATGGGCAAGACCGCAAAAGGCAACGTTTCCACCACGTTTGACGCCAATAATTTAGCTATCAAAGAAAGAAAAAGTTTTG
>Ga0326513_10002552_pt1 | contig 13423 bp, 27 predicted proteins | sample 2_2465_0518_D_FD_203654 | JGI IMG/M metagenome (GOLD analysis project Ga0326513, IMG submission 203654) | Bovine rumen microbial communities from UC Davis, California, United States - 2_2465_0518 | ecosystem: Host-associated > Mammals > Digestive system > Stomach > Rumen | place: USA...
AATTGTACCTTAATTATAGCATACTTCTACCAAAAAGTCAATAGTTTTTTAAAAAAAAATAAAAAAATTTTTTCCAACTGTAGCGGAACATAATAGTAAATTTTACTAAAATTCAACCTAAATAACCGAACATTTGTTCGTAAATTTTACTAATAAAAAGATATAAAAAATGAAGCGTTCTGTTGCCGAGTGCTTCAAACTCCGAGTCTTACTCAATTACTCTCCTTGCAAGGACAAGGGATGCCGTGAGGTCTGCAACCGCACCAATCCTTGTATAAGTCGCTCCAAATACAAGTTTTGCAAACGATTTCGCCCTGCTCCCTATACGCTTTTGCAATGGACTTTTCATAGTCCTTGAGTTGATTGAAGAAAAATTGTTCTTCTTCCAAATAACGCTCATAAGCGTAGTCCTCTTCGGTGTAGCCGTAATCTTTTGGAATGGGCTGACCGTTGAGAGTGCAATATGAAATTGTATTCAACTTTGAACCTCCTTTCGTTCTCTGTTGTGATTATATTCTATCACAAATCAAATCAAAAGTCAAGTGTTTTTTAAAAACTTTTTTTATTTTTTTTAAATTTTTTCGGGGCGGGGGCATAGGCATTCTTGGTAAATTTTACTATTTAGGCAATAAGCCAATAGTAAATTTTACTAAAATTAAAACAAAAAAGAAAACCGATTACTCGGCTTCCTTTTCCGCTTCACGCTCCATTCTCTCTTTGGCGGCTATGCAATAGGGTGTTAAGTCAACCACCTTATCCCATTGGTCACCGAAAGCGGCTCGCAATTCGTATTCCTCTTCTGCGGTCTTAGGCTTGTAATACTCAAATTTCATTTTGTGTTTCCTCCTTTGTTTTATTACAAGAATATTGTATCATAAATTTTTGGCTTTGTCAATACTTTTTTGAAAAATTTTTTTATTTTTTACCTACACGAAGCGGTACTTGTTTAGTAAAATTTACTTAAAATATCATCTATTATTACTTGTTACTCATCAACACAAAAGTAAAATTTACCACCACTTCATAAAAAGAAGAAGGGGATTACTCCCCTACTTCTTTTAACTCTTTCCTTGAGTGATTTGTAAGTTCGTCATAAACGGCATAGCCTCCGTCAAATTCAACGATATTCAAAGTGTTTTCAACGCACTCCTGAAGCAAGTTTACTTGCTCTTTGGTGAACAGATAAGCAATCTGTCTGTCCTTTAAGCACTCAACACTGTCAAGCAAAATTGCTTCAAGGTTGGTCGGTTCGTTTCTGTCAATAGCCTTGTAGGTTTCTGTGGTTTTAATCATTTTGTATTCTCCTTTGGAATTTTTATTTGTAATCTCTCTTGATTACATACTTATTGTACCACATATTGATATTAATTGCAATAGGCAAATTGCACAAATAATCAGAATATTTTTAATAAGTCTTTGTGCATATTGCTATATGTCGGCTGACCGATATATAGTAAAATTTACCTACAAAATCAAAAGAAAAAGCGGTCAAATGACCGCTTTCCCTTACTCGTTGACAATGGATATGCTATCCTCTCCAAGACAAGCACCCAATGAAGACCCATTGTCCCAATTGACGTGAACTGTGCCCATATCGTCAACACAACGAACAGTGCCCATTGTTCCGCTCGGTACTCCGTAGGGGTCATTCATATAATTACAACGAACTCTTGTGCCTTGAGGGTATCTCGCCTTATAATGCTCTACCATCTCTCTGTCAATTCCAAACATTTTTTTCTCTCCTTTGTTTTTTATTGTATCTATAGTATAGCATAAAAAAATCTATTTGTCAAGGGTATTTTTTATTTTTTTTAATTTTTTTATTATGAATTAAAAGTAAAATTTACTTTATTTTTAACCTAAAATTAATAGTAAAATTTACTAAATATACCAAAGCAAAAAGCGGGATTTCTCCCGCTTCGCCTTAGCCAACCCTGACAAGTCCTCCGTATTGCTGGTCAACGACAATCGTTCCAAACTCGCTAAACATCGGCTCGTCAACATTGATTACATAACTAAATACATAATTGTCTGCTATGTCTTCGTGTTCATACTCCCATTCCTCTTCGTTATCTCCAACGAAAAGCAAATTGTAAAGCATACCAAAATTTGTATTGCTTGCGATTACATAGTAAACAATAGCATTGTTCTCGGCTTCAAAATCTGCGATTTTCTGTGCAAGATTGTTTTCGGTGTTCTCGTCAATCCAATACATAAATCCCTGAATTGACTGACTAACTTTGCCTTCCTGAAAACTCTTGATTGTATCATCAAAAATTTTCAATTCCTTCATTCTCTTGACCGCTTCGTCAATTTTTTTCTGTCTTTCCATAGGATAGCCTCCATAAAATATAATGTCAATCTCTCGATTGCTCCTTTATTGTATCATAATATAAACCGCTTGTCAAGGGTTTTTTAAAAATATTTTTAGAAAATTTTTAACTATGCTTGACCGCTTCGTTAAGTAAATTTTACTAAATATATTTAAACAAAAGCAGTAATTTACTTTACTGCTTCTGACTTGCTCATAATATCTTTGCTACCTTATCGGTTCTTTCGTCGGTTATTTCATATCCCTGTTTTAATAAATCTAAAATTCTATTAACGATTATCGGGTTAATAAGTTTATAGTCGGGTTCTTTCCAATGTTCTATTAGTTCATTGCCCGAAACCAAAACCCAAATTTGCTTTTCATTATCAAAAGTTTGTAATGCCCAGCAATTCTGCCCTGTTAAATCTTTGATTGTAATAATCCTTGCTTTTTTCATAGCCATTCTTATTTCCTCTCTGGTGTTTGGGATTTTCCTTTCCCTATCTTGATAAAAGTATAACACATTATATCTTGCTTGTCAACCCCTTTTTTAAACTTTTTTATAAAAATTTGAAAAAATTTTTAACCGCTTCGACCATATCTTTATAGTAAAATTTACCAAATATCATTATATGAATAGGTAAAGTAAATTTTACTTTACCTTGAATTAAAAAAATCGGGCGGGATTTCCCGCCCTCTTTTTAGCCGTGCTTTGCATTGTATCGGTCGGCTATTCTCTGACAAATATCGTGGATAATGTTTTCCATTTCGTCTGCCGTAACCTCAATATCTATTTCTCCGTTTTCGTAGATATTGTAGTCATCGCAATCGCAAACCTTAATGCCGTAACCGTCATCTCTGCACTCAATCATCACATCGCACTCTCCGTCAAGATAATAAATGCCTTCGATGATTACGCTGTCCTCAAGTTCCTCGATTTCTGCACCTATAAGCATTTCGCTTATAACATTGACTGAATTGTTCATAATTCAATACTCCTTTATTTAGTTTTTCAATAAGCCGTTTCGCTTATCGTGATTATATATTACCACAAAACATCCCACTTGTCAACCCCTTTTTATTAATAAATTGTAAACAATTTGTAAACATTTTATGAATAAAATTATCTGTGTATTTTAGTAAAATTTACTATATTTTTGTATCAAGATAAAAGCCGATTTTACTCGGCTTTTACTCCCATTAATTCATCACGGATTTCAAATATTTCGCTCGGTATATCTTGTGCTTCTATGGTATCATACACAACTCCCGTATCAAGATAAATCTGATAACGGTCATTTACCAATACACAAGGAATACCACCCGCACCTACAATTTTTTCAAGCTTCATTTCTATTTCCTCCTAATTTATTTTATACCTTATTATAGCATAAGTTTTAATTTTTGTCAAGAGTTTTTTAAAATATTTTTTAAAAATTTTTTAACTAAAAATTTTAGTAAAATTTACTAACACCTGACCATAAAAAAGAACCGAACATTTGTTCGGCTCCTCTCTTTTACCTCAATTCAATCTTGCTTGTGTCTGCAATCTGTTCCCCATTACAAAACACTCTGCCTGACCGCTTCTCAATTCTGTATTCGTCACCATACAGATTAGATACCGCATAATAACTACGGCTTGTTTCCTTTGTGAGCCTGAGCCAATAACGATAATTTGCTCGGTCATCATTCATAGACATAATGCTTAAAAATTCTGACATTTTGTTGTCCTCCTTTGTTTTATCTTGGTTTAATTATAACACGCTCTGCCTGATTTGTCAACCCTTTTTTAAAAAATTTTTTTATTTTTTTCTTTAATACTTTAATGCGTTAAAGCGTAAAAATAACCCGACATTATTTAGTAAAATTTACTATATATAGGTAAAAGAAAATCCCGAACATTTGTTCGGGACTATTCTCTTTAGTCTATCAAGTCTTCAATGTCGTAAATGTCACTCTCGTCAAGCGAAGCAAACTCGCCTTCATCGTCAACCCTAACAAAAAATACATCGCCTACAATGTAATCTCCGTTTAAGTCAAAGTTAAAATCCTCGCCCGTGATTTTACCTTCTTCGTTACAAACAAGATAAATGCCGTTTCCAATGCCGACCATCTCAATATAGCCACCAACGATTTCCTGAGCAGCCTCAAGGGTGTTGTCAATCTCTACAAAATCAACCGCTTCGTTAACCTTTTTAACTGCAACTGTAATTTTCTCATCCATAGTTTTTTCTCCTTTTTAATAGGTTTTTTATTTGTGATTTCCTCAATCACTATACACATTGTACCATACATATTATGGTTTGTCAAGTATTTTTTTAAACTTTTTAAAAAATTTTTTGCCTGACCGTTGAACCGATTTTAATACTTTAACGCTTTAGCGTATTAAAGTAAATGGGGGTATGTGTATATAGTAAATTTTACTAAAATAAATAAAAATAAATAAAAGTAAATTTTACTAAAATAAAAATTAAAAGTGATGGGGACTTGTGTCCCCATCACTTTTTAAAAGGAGGTCTATGAACAACGATAAATTCGTTATGCTCTATTAATAGCCGAGTGCTTCAAGTTCTCTTTCAAGAATTTCTGTTTCGGTGCTTGTGAACAGTTTACAAACTCTGTCATACTGTTTTTTACAAGCATTATAAACTCTTTTTGCTTTCGTATAGTTTGTATAGCAAAATTCATCCATAAAACCATTGACATTTTCAGCGTACTTGTAAGCCTGAGCGTCACTCAAAAGACAATAAACAAAATCCCTTTTGTTTGATTTGTTTAAGTAATTGTCATTAAAAATAAACCAAATTGTTTTGCCCTGATAAGTAAGAGTTATTCTGTAAGCATTGCCGCTTGTCGTTTCCGACTTACCTATATAAGACTTTGTGCATTTAATATTTTCAAGCATTTTGTGTTCCTCCGTTTTTCATTTTGTGCCTTTATTATAGCACATAAAAAAGTGTTTGTCAATAGTTTTTTTTGAAATTATTTTTTTTATTTTTATGCTTGACCGCATTTTAATTAAGTAAAATTTACTTATCTTTATTTTTTAAATTAAGTAAAATTTACTAAACACTACATAAGAAAATAGAGAACATTTGTTCCCTATTTTCTTTTCTCTTCCTCTTGCAATTTTTCTATATTGCACCAACCTCTAAACTCGTTTTCAACAACCCTGCGGAATACTTTTTTAGGATAACTCAAGCCTATGCTTTCATACAGTGCTAAAAATCTTTCGGTGGTTAAATAGAAAATTGTAACAATTTCATCACTGTTTTTATTCCTGACTATCAATAAACCTGTATCGGTTAAAGTATGTATTTCAATACCCTTTTTGTGTCCCTTATCCTCAATAAATTGCTGAATAGGTCTGCCGATTGTTTTATCGTGTTTGTCAATAAAATCTATTCGGTTTTGTCTTTCGTTGATAAAATGTATCGTCATTTTATCGTTTTGAAAATAATCGTTTAGCGGCATTTTGTCTGCCCCTCTCTTATTAAGTTACCTTTATTATATACTATTATAACTCGTTTGTCAATACTTTTTTTAAATTATTTTTTTAAAATTATTATATTTTTTTCTGACCGTGCATAGATATTTTTTAACTATACAGAATATCATTATTAAGTAAAATTTACTAAAACCAAAATCCGCATTTAAGTAAAATTTACTAAATATATATACAGGGAAAAGGCGAACATTTGTTCGCCCCTTTCCTTATCTTATCTCGGTTATTGTATCAATGCCGATGTTCATTACTGACGGCAAATCACCGCTTTTTCTCTTTTCACTTGCTTGTAAGTATTGCTCAATATCTGCCTTGTTAACTACCTGACCGCCCATTTTATAGGTAGTGTTAAATCTCGTCTTGTTGCTTGTTTCAATTCTCAAATACTTTTTATCATTCTTGCCTTTGAGGATTACGGGATAAATCTCGTATTCCATTCCGTTTAAGCCGTTATTAACCTTGTGTGCCTCGTTCTTGTTTGCGACACCCTTGTTTTCAAGTGTGGTCTTGAGTGCATCATACTCTGCACCAATTCTGACACCTGACACTTTAGTTTCCTTGACAATTTCGGGAGCATTTTTCAAAACCTTGCAAGGTCTTGTGTAGTCAATACTTGCAAACTGTCCCTTTTTTGCAAGTGCCTTTTCAATGATAGAGTTCATAAACTACCTCCTAAATTTTAAGTCTTGCGACTGATTACATTATATATTATAATGGATAAAATCTATTTTGTCAATAGTTTTTTTAAAAAAATTTTAAAAATTTAAAAATTTTTTTCACCCAGATTTTCGGCTTGACTTTAATACTTTAGCACTTTAATACTTTAGTGTACTAAAGTGTCAGTAGGTATATCTTAGTAAATTTTACTTAAATATTAACCGCCTTTTTTAGTAAAATTTACTAACTACAGTAAAGGTCAAGGCGGGGTTAACCCGCCAAAAACCATTCCTTTAACTCTCTCGCTCTCGCTCTCTCTCGCTTTGCCATCAGTTTATATTCCTTTGCGGTCTGCTTCCAATCCTTTTTCCAAATGTCGTTCATTTCTTCCTTTGCCCACTCATCGTACATTTTCGCATTCTCGGTGTAATTCTTTGCCGTTGCCTTGCACTCGTCAATCTGTGCCTTGATTTCGTTCTCAAGTGCAATCTCTTCGGGTGTCTTTGAGTTATCTACAAGTTTTTTGCCGTACTCGTAAACTTCCTCTTTGGTCATCTCGGTGTTCATATACATCACTTCGAGATTTAAAAATACTTGATAATTGTTTTGAGTTTCTTTGCAACCTGTCGCTTTGACAAACTCTGAATACATCATTTTGTATTCCCTCCGTTTCTTATTTTGTAAACTCATTATAGCACCTTATAATCCGTTTGTCAATAGTTTTTTTAAACTTTTTTAAAAATTTTTTAGTCAATTTCTGTCTATGATTTCCACCTATGTTTCACGAATTGTTTCACGGATATTCACTTTATTTTAAGTAAAATTTACCAAATCCCCTAAACGAAAAATTTTCCCTAAACGACAAAAACGTATTGTTCACTAAACGCAATAAACGACGAAAGCACCCGACTATTGCCGAGTGCCTTCTTTATGTAATGGAGGTTACAAAATGTTTAATTTAATGTAATGCCGTACTTATTGCAAACGTAATTGATAAGTTCCGCTTCGCTCTGTTTCGCAAGTTCAACCGCTTCGGCTTCTGCCTTTTTGCTTTTTCTCTGTACGGGCTTTACAAGTTTCTTAATGCCCTGACCTAAAACCTGACTAACAGTTTCATACGGTCTGCCGTTATATTCTCTGCTTGTAATTGTAACGGGCGACACATACAGATAATAACCTCTGCCGTCATTGTTGCCATTCCAATAATTATAACCGCCTAACGAATAGTCAAGACTAATTTCAAGTCGGTTACAATCCTTGCCCGTTGCTTCAATATACTTTTTTGTAATTGCCATTTTAATTTCTCCTTTTGTTTAATTTCTTGACCTTATTATATCATATATAAAATGTTTTGTCAAGTGTTTTTTAAAATTATTTTTTAATAATTATTAATTTCATATACTTCTCCATTAATGATAAATCTATTTATATCATTAATATCTGCCATAGCAAGTTTCTCAAAATCAATAGCCTTTAATAGAGTATTACTCCAATAATTGTCAAGTTCAGGCTCAATTTCATTTTCAAATAAAAATCTGCCGTAGGTTTCAAGCGTTCCATAGCAAGTATATTCATCATTGTCTATGATTTCCTGTGCCGTGTCTTTGTCAAAGTGCATTTCATTGATTAAAAAGTCAAATAATTCTTTCATAGTGTTTCTCCTTTGTTTGATTTTGTAACCCTATTATAGCATAATGTTTTTATTTTGTCAAGAGTTTTTTTGAGTTAATTTTATAATTTTTTCAAGTTAATTTTGAGAGTTAATTTCGCAAGTAAATTTTACTAAAAAATTTTGTGAGTTAATTTTAGTAAAATTTACTATATTAATTTTAAGAAAAAGCGGTCAGTTGACCGCTTTTGTTTTAATAACTCCTGATTAAAAATGCTCCGTCGGCTTCTGCTTCAATGTAACCTAAATTGTCAACATCTCTTTTGCCATTGTCCCATACTGTTTTAATATCTTCGTAGCACTCGTCGCCTTCTTCGTAAACAGTACACCAATTTACATAATCATTATCAACTATATGCATTACATTAAACTCGCCGCCTTCAAATACACCTTCCTCAATGGCGTTTTCGTACATCTGTTCGTATAGTTCTTTTGTGGTTGGGTCATCTGTCCAAAAATCCAATCTATCCATAAGCATATCAAGTGCCAAATCATTATCAATTTTACAATACATAATAAAATCTCCTTTTTAATTTATTTCAACAATTCTTAATTCAATATCTCGCAGATTTTTTAAGTCTGTTAATCTCGCTTTTAAAAGTGCTTGTCTTTCTGCTTCGGCTTGAGTGTCGGCTTCAATAGTATAATGAAGATAGCCATCTACACCTACACAAATTTCAAATTTATCCATATTAAATACTCCTTTTATTTATAAATACAATAGTTTAATTTACTCTTATATTTCCTCAAAATCTGCCCCTGATAATTCAACGCTTTAATAAAATCGTCAAATTCTTTTCGCACAATTTCAAGTGTATCTCTAAACTGATATTCTACAATATACATTTTATCTCTCCTTTCTCAATAACATAGTAAAGCCTTTTTATGCTTTACCTTACGGCTTCTTGCCTTAACCTTGCCTGATGGAATAACACTCGGTCTTGCTTTAAAGCCATTAGCAAGTCTTTCTTTTCTCTGTTCGGGTGTTTCCTTTGTAGGTAGATTTTTCTTTGCTTTTTTCATTTTTGTTTCCTCCAAATCATTTATTGTACCTTTATTATAGCAAATGATTTTATGTTTGTCAAGTCTTTTTTTAAAGTTTTTTAAAAAATTTTTTAAGATTTTGTGATGTTTCGTTTTAACTTTTTGTGGTAAATTTTACTAAAACAAACTGTGCTTTATAGTAAATTTTACTTAATAAAATTGCGAAAAAGAAAAGCGGGGTGTCCCGCCTTTCTTTACATCTGCACAAAATTCGGTTTGTTCTGTATCTCTTCAAGCCTTCTCTGACTATCAACAAGCCATTCTTTCATTTTATCAGCCGCAAATTTATGTCCATTTGTCGTCCTACCATTTGCAAAAACTATGCCGTTATCATTTGCGATTTCATAAATCCAATACTGATAACCTCTTGAGTTTCCGTCTACCGCACTTATTCTGTCGGGATTATCAACATCATAAGGGAAATAATTCCCATACTTGCCATTAAAGTTATTGCTTACTTTTTTAAGCCACTGAAAAATATCTTCAAGGCTCTCAAAAGTTTTAGTATAATTCTGTCTTGTAAAATCGTTGTAATAATGTTCTCCTTTAACTGTAAACATAATATTCTCTCCTTTCAAATTAGCACTCAAAAAAGAGTACCATATCAACAGTATCACTAAAATTCTGTGCTTCAAGTTCTGTCATTACCTCATCGTAGGTTTCTTCGTCAAGGCTCTGTAAATCCCCCAACAGTCTACCATAAACACCTTGTGAATAACTTAACTGTGTAATTGCATTGATAATGTCATTTCTTTTCATTTTTTATTCCTCCGTTTTTTTATTTTGTACCCTTATTATATCAAATCTTTTTTAATTTGTCAAGAGTATTTTTAACCTTTTTCAAATTTTATTTCTTCTGCTTTTAATACTTTTATTTTAGTATTCTTATATTGCGGATAAGACTTTATCACCGACTTTGTTGTTACTTGAATTTCATACTTACCTATAATATCATTATAAAAAGTATCAAGTAATAACTTACTATTGCCGTGATAATAACTTTTTGCCGTTCCAAAATCTAATGTATAATTCGGTCTGTCTGCCGCCCACTTGTAGCCGTGTTCTAAAAATGCTTTGGTAGTTTTATCAAAACTTTCCTTATCATTTACATCATAATAAATCTTGCACTTTTCAACCTTGTTTGTAGGTGTTCCATAAAAATCTGCAAATATAGTTTTAACCATTTATAGCCTCTCCTTTTGTTATTTTGTAAACTCATTATATCATATTTATTTATGTTTGTCAAGGGTTTTTTGCAATTAATTTTAGAAAATTTTTAACTACATAATTATAACCGTTTAAGTAAAATTTACTAAACATTAAAAAAGAAAACACCCTTTCGGGTGTAATCTTTTTTAATCTGCATTAACTAAATGACCACCGCAACCTGTATGGATATATCTTGACGGATTTTTAACGCAGTTTGACATTCTCTGATAATGCCATTCGTGTCCGCATTTTTCACATTTTACTGTGTAATTTGCTCTGCTCTGCATTGCTTCTGCATAGGCTTCTGTATCGGTAATTTCACTACATCTTTTAATCTTGTAACCATAGGCTTTATTAACTTGATTGGCAATTCTTAACCATTCGCCTCTGTGTCCTTCTCTATGGCACTGTTTTAAAGCGTGTATAGCCTCGTGCATTACAGTATTTTTAATTTCTTCTCTTGACCTATAGCCAAAAGTTTTTGTTGATAACTCAATTTTTGTAACAATACCATTACGGATTGAGCATTGACCAAATCTTTTTGTTGCTCTATTGTTAAATACAAGCGGTATGTTATCTTGCAAATTGTAACCTAAAGCCGACAACTGATTTTTACAATCTGCAAAATCTTCTTTAAACATTGACATTGTGTAATTTGTAGCCATTTTGACCTCCATTTATAGTCCGCAGACTTTTAATTTGTGCCTTTATTATAACAAATAGGGAACGGTTTGTCAAGGGTTTTTTGAAAATATTTTTAATTTTTTTATATTAATTTTTATTGTTGATATAATGTAATATTTAAGTAAAATTTACTAATCCCTTAAACGAAAAAAGAGAGTGGCTGCCCACTCTCTTAACGCTTACTTTTCTGACTTACCGCTTTTCTTTGACGGCTTGCCCACCAACTCTTCATAAGTTTTTTTCAGTTCTTCGGCAAGGTCATAATCATAAAAGTTAGAGTAGCCGTCTTCACTGACTACTATATAAACAGTTTTACCTATCGGTAACTGTGTTTTAAATTCTTCATAAGTGCTATAATTATCGTCAACAAAAGCATAAATATTGGCTATGTCTTCAACTGTTTTTACTTTTACCTTATAAATTGTGCTACAGTTCCACCACTCCATAATATGCAGATTAACCTCTGTCAATACTCCGTCAAGTTTTGCCCTGAGCATTTCCTTATTCTGTTGTGCTTCGTAAATTCTGCAATCATAGTCTTTGTCAAATTCTTTGCCATCATCAGCAACAAATTTAACTGTGGTCTGCTCTACCATTTTTGTTTCTCTAATCTCTTTCATTTCGTTTGCTCCTTTTTTAATTAATTTATTTTTTTATTGTGACTTTATTATATCACAATTATTACCTTTTGTCAAGAGTTTTTTAAAATAAATTTTCATCAATTACACCTTGAATAAGGTCTTCAAATTCATCTGCCGTAAGAGTTTCAAGGTCTTCAAAGTGGTATTCAAACCCATATAAATCTTCATCGTGGTTGACACACTGTGCGGAATAACCGCTCGTTTCTGACAACAATACCAATGAATTGCACCTATCACACCGACCAATTAAACCCTGCCTATCATCAAGCATAAGATTTTTTAATACATACTGTAAAGCCTTATCTCTGTCTGTCATTTCGTGACCGCCTTTCTTAATTTGTTGAGTTCATTATACCACACTGAATTACTTTTGTCAAGAGTTTTTTTTATTTTTTTTAGTTAATTTTGTGAGTTATTTTTAAGAGTTATTTTTAAGAGTTATTTTTAAGAGTTATTTTTATTAGTAAATTTTACTAAATAAATTTAAGGAAAATTCCCCGCAAAAGCGGGGAGTTAATTTTAGTGATAACCGTACCAGCCGTCTTCGTCTTCTTCGTCTTCATCAGCCCAGCCTTGATTGGGGTCTGTTTCACTTGCACACGCTCTATTATACTCGCAAGGCTCTTTTGTAATCTTAATAGGGCAAGGTAACTTTTCATTATCTTCATCATAACAAGCCAAGCAAATGCCGACAAGACGTGCCAAACTATTAAACTCATAGCCTTCGTCTGCTCCCTTATCACCCTCATTATAATAAAGCACCAAGTTTTTATAGTCTTCATTATTTTTAATTTCTTCAAGAGTGCCTTTACCGATACTATGCCACTCACCTTTTTCGGCAAGTTCAATTACTGTCGGTATAAAATCTCTGTTAAATTCGGCAACAAGTTCATAGACATCGTGTCCGTCAAACTCACCATAACCTTCATAGCAAGTTTCTTTTATATACTTGCCATACTTACCCTGAAAAGCAGGGGGGATAAGAAGATAACTATCCGTATGCTTCTCATCAATCATAGCCTTGTCTGTGTCTGCATAAATCCAACTAAACTGTCCCATAATTTTTCTCCTTTGTTTTTTTATTGTAACTGTATTATATCACATAATATTAATTTTGTCAAGAGTATTTTAAAGAAAAATAAAAAAAATAATCAATTTAATAGTAAATTTTACTAAATAAATTTAAGAAAAATAAGCGGTCAAGTTTCCTTAACCGCTTCGTCTTTAATCTTCTTCATCATAATCATTTCGGGGATTATTAATAATCTCGTCAATGTTCTCATTCAAATCTTCGTTAAAAATACTATCATAATATTCTACCGCATTTGCAAGTTTCTGTACTTCTTCAGGCTTAATGTCTTCGGGGCTGTCAATCATATAACCACGCTCTGCAATAAGTAAAGCAACTATAAATTCACGATAATTAATCTCATCACTTGTTATTGCCCGATAATAACCTATTACTTGATTAAAGTCAATCATTTTCTTCCTCCTCAACTCCAAATTTCCATTCGTCCGCTTCATAGATTTCAAAGCAATTTCCGTAAGGCACAAAGGCACAATCACCAATTACCGTACCCTTATAACCCTGCCAAAAAATATCGTCTTTTTTAATAGCAAGAGTTCTTACTCTTTCAGGGCAACCAAAAAATTCGCTTGTTTCACGGCTACAATTAATCTTTACCATTATTATAATCTCCTTT
>Ga0326513_10002553_pt1 | contig 13407 bp, 8 predicted proteins | sample 2_2465_0518_D_FD_203654 | JGI IMG/M metagenome (GOLD analysis project Ga0326513, IMG submission 203654) | Bovine rumen microbial communities from UC Davis, California, United States - 2_2465_0518 | ecosystem: Host-associated > Mammals > Digestive system > Stomach > Rumen | place: USA: California...
GTTCTCTTACTCGCTTATAAGTCCAAGCTCTTTTAGTTCTGCTAATATAGCTATAATTAGCTGTGTGTCCATAAGTTTTTTACACACATCCGCTATTTTATATATTGTACCGCTACATGGCATGTGAAGTGTGAGGTTGATGTGAATTTATTTTGAATGTTGAGAATGTTTTGCTCTTGAGGATGTGAGGAACCTTCTTATCGCCCGTTAAGATGTTAGTATATACTAATATTTTTTGTTCTATGTCAGGCATAAGGTGATGCTGGTCTGCACAAGTCGTGCTGTGTTCTATTCACATGTGTTTTTGTGTATCCTCACAAGTTTTGTGTAATACACGTGTATGGTGTTTTATCCTCCCTTCTTATATGAATGGTAATGGTGTGGTGTAATGTGTTTTTATTTTGTGATGTATTGGGTGTAATGTGTTTTTGTATCCTCCACGTGAATGTGTTTTTGTATCCTCCACGTGAATGTGTTTTTGTATCCTCCACGTGAATGTGTTTTACAACTTCTGATCGCACTGGTGACATGCATAAGTTCCAATATATAGGGATGTGTTTTCCTCTTTTTTAAAATTATATCTCTGCATGACGCTGATGTAGCAAAACACGTGCTGATGTAAAAAGTGACATGGTTTATGCTCTATATGAATGGTCTGATGCTCTTGGTACACATCGTATGTACTTTGATGGCGTGAACGTACCTGTTATTTATTAAAGACATCGAAATCAGAAAAAACACACCTTTTTATAGGTGTGAAGTGAAATATGATATGATTTAAAAAATGCATAATTGTAGAAATTGGCAGATATATTACCTTTGGGTTTGGTATTTATTATTAATATATATGTAGTAGGTAATGTACCCCAATTTATTTTTTAATGTTCCACGATTTTTACAATGGTGCTTATTTTCTATAATATGATGAAATTTTATTAACTAGTACTACTATTTATTACATTTCTTATTTGTTGCATAAACATCCCAATGTATATCCACAAAAAGAAACAAGGGAGCACATTGCTGCGCTCCCTTGTTCCAACATATATGAAAGAGGATTCAAAATGATACTCTAGATGTCTTAAATGTGTTTTACACGATCTCGCTCCTCAGCCTTCTTGGCTGAACCCCAAGTTGACATGTCACCAGTTATATAACCAGTGATTCGTCTTATACGAGAGAATTTAACACCTTTGCCTCGTGCCTTCTCGGAAACGATCTTAGTGTTCATATTAATGCCTCCAATCTTATTTTAGAAGTTCATTAACTCTATTCTGTACTGTCTGGTAATTGTATCCAGCTGCCTCCAACAGCTCTCTACGTTTTGCACCATTGCCATACTTGCCAGCTATTACATCCCTAGCGACAGCATCGATACATAAACTGTTTACTACACTCTGAACAGCGTCGTAGTTATAACCGGCTTGTGTCAATCTATTCTTACGATCTGCTCCATTTCCCCACAAACCTGCTAATACCTCTTTAGCTAAGTCCTCATTACTCTTATGAGGTGTATTATTTTTAGTATCGGAAGTTTTAGTCTCGTTTACGACTTTATTTATACCATAAAAATTGTAGAAATCCTTTGTTACACTGTGAGCAGTTCCGCCAGGTACTGCCTCATCACCGTACCATATGTTAGATGTTCTAACATCCACATGTATGGCTGTATATGTATTATCTATATTGCCTATGCCACCGAATCCCAAGTCCTGTGCTGCACAAGCCACACGCTTGGTACTTATTATATTGCCGTTCTTATCGTAGCATTTTATGTCAGCAGCCTTTCCATAAACGTGCTGTCCAGAACCATTGCCTCCAACATAAACATCCCAGTACTCACAGCGATGTCCGCTGTTTATAATTATTTTTGAACAATCCAATCTTTCATACAGACGTTCAAGCATATTTGGTAACCTGTCGTCTATATTTATACTATGTGATCTACCACAGCGACACGCAAACTCCTTAGTGTTGAAGTGTGGTGTCAGCTGTATGGTACTGTTGAATGGGTAAGTAGCCATACAACACACCTCCTTAAAATAAATACAACCAATCTTGAAATCAATGTAGAAATATAGGATCTAATCTATATTTTTATATGCTTATCTTGAAAACAAGTTCTCCATTTCGCCCAAGTCAACACCCGTATCAGAGTCAAAGAAGTTCCTGTAGTTCGTATCACCCTTAGCGTATACCTCACACACAGGATTGTCTCCGTTTGCCTTTATTGTAGCATACCATATACGCCCCTCAATATAGTAAGGATATATTTTAGTGTACTCGTCTTGTTTTATATTGTCCCCTAAATAAGGTTGAGGGCATAAACCAATCCTGTATAACTTTCCAAAATTATAATAATACAGTGTAGGCCATCCACGCCCTAAGCCTTCATCATATATTATAGTTCTATTATCAAGGTGCATCCAAGCTCTACAACAAGGCCATCCAGAATTTCCGTGAATGTATGTTATTTGTTTTTTAGTACTACTAGGATTAGTTACAAAGTTAGGATTAACGTGCATAATGCTTGAGTTTTGTACATATTGCCCATCCAATCTACAATCTAATGTAAATGCCACTTCGATTAGGCTTATACAACCAACCATGCATCCACCATCAACCTCACGTATCTCATTATGCTTATTAAACTCTCTTAGTTTAAAACAATTGTAGAAAAATCCAGCTTTTAGTGCTAATCTTCTGTCAAAATTAATACGTGCCAGCTTAAAACATGATGCAAACACTCTTTCACCTAAGTACTGTGGTGTATGATTATTGATCTCTACATACTCTAAGTCTACACAGCCAGCAAATGCGTCATCTCCTATATAATCTAGTGCATCGGGATTATCAAAAAAGACATCCGTAATGCCAGGAGATGCTGAGTACTTTATTTCTACGTCGTTTTCTAATGTGAATGATCTTATCCAGTATTTAAACTCTGTTCTTTCCTTATTAGCCCAAGGATTTGTTGATAGATTTCCTATATAATTACTGTATCTATTTTCATAGGCTCCGTATCCACCAGAGAAACAACGTGCACCAATATATATAACATGCTTACCAACGTAAACTCTTTTTATATAGTGTAGATACTCATAATCTATTGGTACTGTACCATAGCTGTCATCATAGCAAGATACGTCAGAATATCTTATATAAGGCTGTCCTACTAAAGGTGTATGTACATGTGCTTGTATTTGAGATATAGGACGCTCAAACAAGCCTTCACCAAGAGCAGTCACTGTATCTGGTATTCTAATGAGTTCATCAGTACAATTTATGAACAAGTCTCTCCAAGTGACTAGCAAGTCACTATCAACTGCGTCCTTAACATATGTAGAACTATCTTCATCCTCGTGCATGTCTCCCATGCCTGTAAAGTATAATGTATGAAAATATGTACCCATCCCAGGTATGTCTTCGTCAGATATTTTATTTACGTATGAGAAGTGTGCTGTTATACTTCCAAGTGGTAAAGACCCAGAACCTCTTTTAGTCTTAATCATAAACATCACCACCTAATGTCATTATTCTTGCTCAGAATGCTCTTCCTCTTCTTCGTTTTGTTTATCTATTTCAGAATTTATGTCATCTATTACATCTCTAACTGCTCCTCTAAAGTCTCCGTTTGTTCTAAGTAAGTCCTCGAACATACCACCAAGTGTAGCTCCATTTCCAGCCCCTATGTCAGCCTCAATACTTTCACCAAGTAGTCTGTTATATTGGCTAAGAGCCACCATTTGCGATACTGGTATGCCCATATTTTCATATGTCAAATCATACCAAAGGGTACTGTTTTCTATACCCTCACCATTTGCAGGGAATTGAGGTATTTTATTATTGAAAATAAACCCACCTGTACCTCCCCATCCCAGTTCGGCTCCAATCGTTGCGACTGTTTCTTTGTTTGAAAGTTCTTTAAACAACCCAAAGGCCCCAACATCAGCAGTAGCATCAGATGTACTATTATCAAAGCTAAATACTACAACAATCTTTCTAATGTCAGAAGCTTTTATTTGAAGTATCTCTGCTTTATTATCACCTGTATCTGACTGAATGTTCGGATTTACATATATTGTCTGGCACTGTCCATTAATGTAGTTATTATTAGCATCCTTGTCGTAGTAATATAGTCTTATGTCAACAGCAAGTTTTGTAGAGTACCTGCTAATACCACCGCTTGAAATGCTTATATTATATGTAAGTTGGAGAGTACTACTGCCTTCGCACTCTCCAGGATTGAATGACTTTTCTATTTTACAAGTTGAGTGGTTTGTAAATGAGAGTCCGTTTGAACGTGTAACAACACCACGAAGTACTGTAAAACTGTCAGAATTAATGTCTATAATACTAGAACTAGCATACATAGCATCCATGTCTCTTATACCTCCCCTAATATGACTCTTAAATTATATAAAGGAGTACTCAAATGATCCTCAATGTATTCATTTTCACGCTCCGATATAGCATCAAGTGTCTCAGTAACAGTGTATCCACCAAGTGAAAGCTCAAACAATCTGTTTTGGCTGCTCAAAATTGCATCAATGTCATACTCAATTTCAAATGTCTTTATTAATTTTAGTTTAGCCTTGGCATATGTAGAAAATTCCCAACTAATGCCTATAATTTTATAATCTCCGCTCACGCTCATCGCTTGAGCACAGTTTATATGTACTATGTCTCCAAGATTTATTACATCAGGTGTAATATAACAAGTAACTGTCATCGAATTATTTTTTATTTGTAGCAGTTGATTCAACATGTTGGTGTATTTTTCTATGTAATTATAATCAAGTACTATATTATCAACCTCAAGCTTATTTTCTCCGCCAACAGCGTATGTAAGCTTTGTACTATCTACTTTACGTCCAAGTATATTTATATTCGCCACTGATGAACCATCTGAATTTATTACGAGGTTCAATTTTTTCTTATTAAACAAAGCAGATTTTGTATATGCAATAACATCAACATCGTCTGTGCTCGTAACTATTCTATTGACCTTATATATATTTTGACCAAGATCTATGTCATTGAATGTATTATCACCTACAACTAGCTGTTCATTTGTTATTGATGCTATGCTCTCAATATCTCCGATATTGTATTTACTATACTTAGTACTGATACCATCATAATTTAAACTAAAGTCATCACCAATCTGAGCAGCTGTCATCACATCAAGGTTTGCAACAATCTGAGCGTATTGGTCATCACAACAGAAGTCAGTTTTAAGTGTATCATTTCTATCTATATAAATGTTTGTAAGTGTAGCTTGACTAATGTCATTTAACATAGTACCTATGTCATCCATCTTTAAATTAGCGTACTGCATATTAGGAAACTCTGAAAAATTAATGTTAGCAGAGTTTAATACTACTGTAGCAAGTCCGTTCTGCTGTAGTTTTGTATTGAGTACTTCAAAAACTTCAAGTATATAATCCTTGAAGTTTTCTATATTATTTAAGTCAGTCATAGGCATGTCAAGTTTTGAAATTTTATGCATCAAACCTGTAGCGCTAATGACAACCTGATCTGCTGTAGTGTTTGATGCATTAGATTTCCACTCGTCCACATAATATGTACCCATAAATATATTATTATTGTTTACTTCTATATTTATTTGTATCTTAGCTTTCGTATTAAGGTGTCCGTAATAAACGCTGCTTGGGTTGTTTGGTACTAATGCTCTATTTTTACTAACCAGTACCAAATCAAGAACACTTGAGTTTACAACACCAACAGGTATATTAGTTTTTGAACTAAGTTCCTCACTTAATTTTACAGAAGTCAGAAAATTAGTTCTATTTATTACATCAGATGTATTAAGGCTAAAGGACACATTGTTGTCGAGTGTAAATGTAAGTGTGCATTTTATCTCATCAGCTGTAAGATTCATGACTCACTCACCCCCGCAATAGTCGTAAAGTGAAGTTCAAAAGCATCAAAATACTTGTAGCCATCTTTAACGAATGCAACCTCAGGAGGTGTAAAGTCATCAGGTTCATAAGTAGTGAATGTAATAGATGTACCCCTATTAGGGTCATATGTTTTGAATGCTTTATTATTATAGTCTCCCTTAGATGCTTGGAACACTTGGTTCATAATGATAGCATACTGATCGCTTCTAAGTAGCTTATATTTCCAAGTGACCTCGTAAATTCTATTAATAGGATTTAAAATAAGTGCACCTGTATTTATGTCTCTGTCAGCGTCAAGGTTGTTCCACTTACGTTTTACAATAACACCGTGAGGTTTTGGCATTGAAACACCATTGATTGTGAATCTTGAGTCAATGCTTCTCAAATAAGCCATAAGTCAATCCCTCCATCAGATAATTTAGCGCGTTGAATTACTAAATTAGTAATTTATTTTATTCAAACCAACCACAAACCAACCAAAACCCGAATCTTTTTTACCCCACCGGATTTTGTAATTTTATTTAACAACATGTACCCCCTAATTTTTAGCCAATGTACCCCAACCAGAAAAGCATATGTCTGAAAAATCGTGATTAAGTCAAAATAAATAAATTTGCTTCTAACTAATTTATCAACCACCATCTTATTTTTTAAAAAATGTGAGAATTGACATTACTGTACACACTTTTTTATTATATGTATGCACAGTAATGTACAACCTTGTTATTTTGAATGTCCTATATATTTTTATATTATGCCAACTTTTTATTTATCTTGTACTTTATGATCTAAATGATCTATTTGCTATATTGCTGTCACTACTTTTATTGGCATTGTTTATCATTTCAGCAAACTGTCTGAATGAAGCCCTATCGCCACCAAAGTATCCGTAGTTATTGAAGTTTACTGTACCACCGTTTCCACCATATGTAGTAGAACCAGCACCAGCTGCCCTCATACCATCGTAAATAGCGTCGTGCATAGCTCTAACAATCATGTCATTGTTTGCTACACCACTGTATCCACCGAAATTGCCTACGAGCTCTGGCATACCATCCTCACGTGCAATAAACATCTGACCAGACTTTGGTGCTCCACCGTTTGCAAATCCAAATATATTACGTATACTAGGAATACCAACTACTCCACCTATAGTGCTCATTACGCCAGACATTAAACCAGAAAGTGCTGAACTAGCAGATGATATGACTGACCTAATTGCAGAAAGAGCATAACTAGTATCAGTGTTCAGTCCTTGAATATCAGTAGATAATGTATTTACATTTAATCTTAATAAGTCAACACTATTAATGGATGTACTCAGCATATTCTGCATTGTAGAATTTGCATTGTTAATGCCACTATGTACTGAGCTTAATGAGGTTTTCATTGTATTTGTACTATTATTAATAGTATTTATACTAGAATCTACAGTAGCCTTTAATTTATATTGTGATTCTACAGAAGAGTCGCTTACTTTTTTTACATAGTCATTTATATGTGAGTTAACTTTAATAGCATCATCACTTAGTTTATTGGTGTCTTTATCTATAGAGTCTTCCAGTTCACTATAAAGTACAGCTCTAAAGTGATCTATTGCTGCGTTTGTAACCTCTTCTCCGTAACCAAGATCCTTAAATTGCTTAGCTATGTTAGCATCTTCTAGGTACTCTTCTATCCTATTATATGTAGTTTTTTCACCATCGAGTATATTCTTTATTTCCTCAGCTTTTTCTTTTGCTTTTTGTGCAACAAATTCTGTGTTTAATGGTGTATCTCCTTTGTCAAAATATGACCCTACTGTCTTAAACAGACCAAAGAAGCCACCTCTCTCAAGTGATGTGGCATCTGCACCAGTGCCTATAAATCCTTGTCCATTTGCTTTTGCAAGAGCCATTTCAGTTTTTCTTACTTCTTCACTGAGTCCTCTCCAATCTTGTGACTGTTCTACTAATTTATTATGTTCTCTGTAAAGCTCCCAGTTTGATCCTATAATAGCCGTTGTAACTCCAGCAGCAGGAACAGCAGCCTTTGCAGCAAAAGCCTTTAGTCCTGTAGCACCAGTAGCACCAGCCGCTCCAGCTGTAGTATTTCCGCCAAGGTCGGTAGACCTAGCACCACCAATATCAGGCATTGTAGATGTGGTTGTAGGTGTGGTTGTAGGTGTACCAGTAGATGTGCCTCTACCAAATAATCTTCCAAGCAAACCTCCACCACCAGTGCCTGCCGCTGATGCTGCACCACCTATATTAAGTGCTGCCTTTAGTGTACCAATAGCTGTAACAAATGTAGATATCCATGTGACAGCACTAGACAGGATTGACAGAGTTTTTATTGCTAAGTAGAACCCTAGTACAACACCTATGTGCTTACCAAGCCAATCTACTATGTCCTCAATTCGATTTAAGACTTTAACTACTGTGTCCTTATGCTCAACCAGCCATTTCGCTATGCTTAATATTGCGTTTACTACAGCCTCAATAACTGTGGCTTGTAGCTCAAGAAGTGCAGTAAGTATTTCAACTATAGCATCATGATTCTCTGATACAAAGTTTGAAAGCTTTTTAATTGTGTCCTTTATAACATCAAATAGTGTTTTATGCTCACCATTAAATGTCTCTTTAATTGTATCAAAGATTACACTAGCAGTACCTTTTACAAGTGTGTATATATCTTCAAATACAGTGTGTATCTTTTCTGCTACTGTATTCAATCCAGAAAGGTTTGTATCTTTCATAATGTCATTACCCTTAAGGTAATTCAAATCATCTTCAGATGTTTCACCAGTAAGAAGGGTACGTATAACAATTTTTATATTGCTATATTTGCCAGATGCCAGATCCTCTCTAAACTGTACTAACTTCGCTCTTGCGCCATCAAGTGCTGTAGCAACTTTATCACCAAGTTCTTTAACTATAGGACTAATGACCTCGTCATAAAGTTCTATGAGAATTGGTTTTAAGAATGCAAGTATGTCAGCAAGTGCCCCAAGTGCCTCGTTTATAAGTCCAAGTGATTTGCTAAGTACTCTATTCAGGTTTATATCTTGTGCAAATTTTAATACTAGTACACCGAATGTATCTTTTATTGCCTTCCCAGCACGTGCAATACTTTTGCCCATGCCCTCAGTAGCCTTCTTAAAGTCAGACAAATTAAATATCTTGTTCCAATCTATTTTACTACCTGTCTGTCCAGTATACCAAGTGTCAATTGCTTCACGTATCTTTGTAAGACCTTCTTTGACCTTATTTTTATAAGAGTTCGTATGGTCTTCCATTGTCTTGGACATTTCTTCCATACGTTTAGCAAGGTCATCAGCGTTCAGATCCATGAGTGTACTGTAGTCAAAATCTGAACCATCAGCACCATCACCAGATTTTGATGATCCAGAAGATGATGAGCTATGCATAGACGTAATATGGTCAAAACTGTCAATGCCACCCTTAGCCTCTTTAGCTGCCTTACTAACATCATCAAGTGCTTTAGCTTCTTTTCCAAGTTCCTTAACAGAGCCGCTTGTATCTATTGCTGTACCTACTTCGTCTGTCATACCGTTCATGTTAGCAGACAGCTCGGAGCTTAAACCAAGGAATGATGTTAATGCTTTAATTTTTTGTGTAATAACATCAATAGCATATGTTAGTGGTACTACGAGCTTATTAAACAACTGAAGGAACAGATTTCCAACAGCTGACATGAATGCTCTTGTACGCTCACGTAATATAGAAAGTCTACCAGTTATTGTATCAAGGCTCTTAGCATACTTTTCAATGCTAAATGCTTTAAGATACTGGTCAATCATTGCTGCATAACGTACATATACTCTCTGCTCTTCATTTAAGTTCTGGAATGAAGTTGCTACGCCAGCAAATTCTCCACCACGTGACTTCAAATCCTTCAAGAAGCTGTTCATTTCAGCCTCACGTACTGAAATACCAAGGTCATCAACAGATTGTGTCATACCTTTCATACCAGACTCAATCTTAGACATTGCCTCTTCAGGTTTGTAACCAAGCATTACAGAGAAGCTACGTGACATAATTGTCAGGTTCTTTGATGCTGTAGCTGTATCTCCACCATCCATACCAAGTCCTTTAAGTACACCAGCAACGCCACGCATATCTGCAATAAGTCCATCAGCACTAAGTCCAAATCCACGCTCAAGTTCGTTTGCCCATGCTATTGTACTTCCAGTTAGGTCTTTTCCAATCAGAATGTTGAGTGACTGAATTGATGCTAGTAAACTTTCACCAACCTGTACAAATCTATTGTCAAGTATTTTATTTGGTACATCAGCAACAGTGTTTAAAAGTCCATTAAAACCTTTTATTACGCCATTTATAATGCCACCGCTAAATAAACTCCGTAGACGATCACCAAAGTTGCCAAACAAGTTCAGAACTCTTAAGATTGTATTGCCAGCTGATTTGAATAAGTCAACACCCTTCTTAACTAGTGACACTGTAAGCTGTATGTCCTTCTTAACAAGTGAGAGTGCTTTAGACAGACTATTTTTTACTATGTCAGCAACCTTCTTAATAGCATTACCAACAATCTGCCATGCCTCTTTTTTAGTTTTAGCTGCCTCCTCAGCCTTTTTAGCAGCGTCCTTTTCAGCTTGAGCAGCTGCCTTAGCAGCATCCTTCTCAGCCTTCTCTTTGTCCTTAGCTGCTTGCTTAGCATTCTTAGCAGCGTCCTTCTCAGCCTTCTCTTTGTCCTTGGCTGCTTGCTTTTCAGCCTTCTCTTTGTCCTTGGCTGCTTGAGTAGCCGCCTTTGCAGCGTCCTTTTCAGCTTGAGCAGCTGCCTTAGCAGCGTCCTTCTCAGCTTGAGCGGCTGCTCTGGCAGCGTCCTTCTCAGCCTTCTCCTTTTCTTTAGCTGCTTGCTTTTCACGTTTTTCTTGTTCTTTCTGCTCCTGAGCGAGTGCTCTTTTAATATCACGTTTAGCCCTTTCAGACTCACGTGCAAGCTCTCGTTTTTCACGTTCTACTCTACGTGTCTCTTCTAGTTCCTCACGTGCAGACTGTTTTGCAGCGTTTACTTTCTCACGCTCTGCTTTTATTTTTTCGTCACGTGCATCACGAAGTGCAGCCTTCTCGTGCTCGAGTTCTAATCTATGCTGCTGCTTTACATTTTCAAGTTCTATTTTATTTTGCTGCTTGACAACTTCAGAAGCTGCCTTGTCTGCTGCTGCCTTCTCACGTGCAGCCTCTTTAGCTGCAAGTTCCTTTTCTTTCGCTACTGCTTTAGCATTCTCAACTTCAAGTTTGCCATTCTGTCTCTGAGTCTCAAGACTTTTATCAGCTGTAGACTTAGCATCAATACGAGCTAAACTATTCTGCTGTTTTAAGTTCTCAATACGTGTTTTAGACTCCTCGTTCTGGATTCTATTTAATGATCTAGCCAGTACTGTAGCATCAGCTGCCTGCTGTTTTTGCATAGCCCTATATGTAGCAGCGTTCTGATCTGCTGTGTTTTTAGTGTCAGCTACTATATCAGTATTTGTTTTCTTGATCTCTGCCTCTAATGCAGCTGCAAGTGATTTAGTGTCGGTTATTCTATTAGATGTTTCTGTTTCAAGTGCTTGTGTAGTATCCTTAGCAGCGGATGTAGTAGCCTCTTCAGCCTTCTTGACCTCAGCTACTGTAGCTTCTTCTACTTTTTTAGTATCATCTACTCTTTTAGCTGTTTCTGCTTCAAGTGCTTGTGTAGTCTCCTTAGCAACTGATGTAGTAGCCTCTTCACCCTTCTTGTTCTCGGCTATCTGTTCTGCTGCTGCCTTCTCAGCTGCTGCCTTCTCAGCTGCTATTTTAGCATCTTTAAGCTTTTGTAACTCGCTTAATCTGTCAGCTTCAGCCTTCTCCGCTGCTGCCTTCTCAACTGCTGCCTGTTCTGCTGCTGCCTGTTCTGCTGCTGCCTGTTCTGCTGCTGCCCTTTCTTCTTCTGCTGCCTTCTCAGCTGCTGCCTGTTCTGCTGCTACAAATCTTTTTGATGCCTCAGGTGTTAAGTAGTCCTTACCAATTCCTGGTAGCATGTTGTTAAACCAGAACCTACCTGGCACTGTAGAGAACAATTTACCAAACTTTTCACGATCTTCATATAGTTTTTTAGTATCTATATCTTCTAATGGTATTCCATCTATTTTTAGATTTTCGTGATTTGTTAGACCTGTAAATATTTTTTTAAGTGCTTTATTATCAATTCTGTCTTGGTATCCTTTTAATATATCAAGGTCTGCTTGAGTAGTATGTTTAATACCCCCATTTTCATCAGTTCTTGGCATACGCTCTGCTAGTCCGTATCCTAGATTCTGTCTATTTAATAAAGCGTAAGGGACTCCTCTATAGCCCTCATCATCAGCAAATGATACCATACTCATCAATGCTGCACTTCCAACTATACTATTTCTTATTTTTAGTGCTTGCTTATCTAAGTCATTCAGCCTTCTTGGATCTATTATGTCTGGTAATTTATCCAGTGTAAGTAATTCATCACCAATATGTGCATCAAATGTCTGCATATTTATATATTCTTTTATATAGCTATTAACTGCTGAACCAAATTTCTCTTTAGGTGATTTTACACCAAGATCACCTACTTTTGGTGATGTACTATTAACTAATTTCTTGTATTCAAGGAGCTCTTTTGATGTATCATCCACTTTTTGTTTAACTTCTTCAAAACGCTTTACAATAGTAGTGTCATCAGTACCAAGTGTTAAGCTGTCTCCTATTTTTAAAAGTGTATATAATTTTTTGATAAGTTCAGTAGCTTCTCTATCATAGCTTCTCAATTTACTAGCTGATGACTTTAAAGCTTTATCGTATCCAGGTGTAGTAGCAAGGTCAGAACTTGAAAGTGCATTTCCATTAATTGATGCTCCTTCTGAGCTTAAACTGAGTATGCTATTTCTAATCTTCTGTGTATCTGAATCTCGGTATCCTAACTGACTTTTAGTGTTTTTAATTATTCTAGGATTCGTATCTGCATTTATTTTTGATATGCCAGATTTAAGTTCATTAAGCCAGCCTACCTGTCTTTCAAGTTCGCTGCTAAGACCTTTGATCTTATCTGCACCAAATGCTGCCTTATCATCAGGAAATTTTATTTTTGCAAGTGTATCTTGTAATCTAGACACCCTATCAATGAGAGCATCAATATCAACTGAGAGTGCTTCAGCCTTTTTTGTATATGCTTCTATATCCTCAGCTGACAGTTTGGTTTCAACGATCTCACGCTTAGTCTTTTTTACTTTTTGCTGAGTTTTGTTGATCTCTTCGTACTTATCGTTTAAGTAACCAGCCTCTCTAAGAACGTCAGCCAGACTACGCACAGTCTCATCCATATTGTTTTCACTCATTTATACCGCCTCCCAAGTTAAACAGTGCACGTGCACTCCTGTACTCGCCAATTGTCATTTCACCAAACTCAGTGTCAATAATAGTGTCCTCATCAACAAGGTCGCTCATTTTAAGTGTAGGTG
>Ga0326513_10002555_pt1 | contig 13405 bp, 13 predicted proteins | sample 2_2465_0518_D_FD_203654 | JGI IMG/M metagenome (GOLD analysis project Ga0326513, IMG submission 203654) | Bovine rumen microbial communities from UC Davis, California, United States - 2_2465_0518 | ecosystem: Host-associated > Mammals > Digestive system > Stomach > Rumen | place: USA...
TCGGTTGCTTCTCCGAGATGATACCCTTGATGCGCCCGCCCTTTGCCGCTGTTTCGAGAGCCTGCGAACGGAGTGTCTTGTTCAGCGTCAGCGTCTCGTAGGCATACTGGAGAGTTGAGATGCCCCAGCCGTTGGCATAGCGGAATGTGTTTGGGAAGTGCATCACGTCGGCAGCTGGAACGTTGGTCAGCGTCATGTAGCCATGATCGGTGAGGAAAGTGATGCTGGCATAGGTGGCGTTATTAATGTTGTAGCCACACTGCTTGATAAGCCACAACTGAACGGGGAATCCGAACTCGTCGCGCTCGATATAGACAAAGCCGTTGCCGAAGAGCGTGCGGTTGATGTCAACGAGCTTCCACAGGTCGGGAGCCGTCATGATGGGGTTCGGCTCTTCCTGCAACAGATAGTTGATGCGCTTACCCAAGCCGCGCATATCCACCTTGAAGTTGTCCTTCTCGAAATCCTTCTTTTGATACTGCACGGGCATGACCCCCATCGTGTCCGACAACAGCTTGGTGGCACGATAGACTGCCGACACCGAACAAGCCGCCTCGGGCGAACGTGCCGCCACGATGCGCTCCTGATAGTCGGCACCCGTCACCTTCTCTTCTGGTGGCATGGTGCTCGAAGGAACTCCGGGCACGGATGCCTCGCGCACCATGATGGCGTTCTCGGGCGTAGCCGCTTTGAAAAGATTACTGAAAAAACTCATATCTTATTCCTTTTTACTATTCGTGCGTTTTGTGGTTTTGGGTTTACCAGAGGTTTTCGATGGCGTTTCCGTCTCCCAGAGCGCCCGATGCTGAGTCAGCCATTCTGCCTGACCTTTCAGCGTGCGGTAAGATGCGCCGCCCAGGTGTTCCACCATCGGACGGATGTCAACATGCAATCCCTTCAGCCGTGGCCGGTGTGCCAGCACGTCTTCGAGCAACGATGCGCCTGTGTCGTACCAGTTGCGCTTGTCGTTCTCATCGGGATGCAGCATCCACGACCTATCTGGGTCAAAGTACCTCACGCCCTCAGCCTTGAACTTCGGCACGTTCAGGTAGCACAGCATGGGCAGGATGCGCCCCATGCCGAACTTATTGCCCCGCTGCGACCTCTGCACGTAGGCCGTGAAGGAATACTCCTCGCGCCACATCTGACGGATGTCGGCCTTGATCAGCACGTCACTCTCCACCAGCAGGAACCCATCGGGCAGCAGGTCGAAGAGTTTGTCAACGGTCATCATGTGTACGTCACTTCCCCAGCCATTGACCGCAGCATACGTCTGCGTCTTGTTCGGGAATGCCGCCAGCGTGCTCTCAAAGTCTATCACCTGTCCTTTCGTGTTGTCGATGACCTTCACGCCCTTCATCCGTCGGGTGAACGGGTGCGCCTCCAGCGTCCGTTCCGGAATCCCCTCTCCAGCGGGCCACGTCACTTCTCTCGAATTGTCAAACACCACAATGGGCCAGTCGCAGCCTTGCTTTCGTATCGACAGGATGCAAGCCTCCGTCAGTTCCGGCGTGTTAAAATGAATAATTGCGATTGTCTTTCTGTTCATAGTTCCTTTTTATTTATCGTTTACTACTAACTGCATCAGAAATTGCAGCGTGTTCTCGTAGTGATTGGCGTTGAAGGTCTCAGGGATGATCTGATAGACCTTTCCCTGGTACTTGATACGTGAGCGTTCATTGAAGCATGTCGTGTATCTCATGCGGACAATCTTCACCGCATAGGCATCGAGGCTTCCGGCATTCATGGCCGACTTGCCGCGCTGATAATCGACATTGGCATGAAGACAGCCAACCTCCTCCCACTCGATGCCAGCCGAGTCAAGACCATACTTGCCCGCCACCGCCTCCTTGCGGTTGAGCGGCTGGATGATGTCGTGTAAGAATCCTGCACTGTAACCCATAGCCTATTCGTTTTGTCGGTTGATGATCTCGTCGCAGTCCTCCTTCGCCTTGGCGATGGCCTCGCGGAACTTCTGACAGATGTACGACGTGGGCTGCTGGATGAAGGCATAGCGGTTGTAGAGAGCCGCCATGTTGCGCCGCTGGGTGTCGTATGCCTCAATGAGTTCATCCGTCGGGTCTGTGATCTCGCCAAAGTCGAAATCGAACTCCGTCTGCACCACTGTCAACTTATCTATCAGACCGTCGCGCTCCACCTGGATAGGTGTGCCACCTGAGAGACACATGTAGTTCTTCAGCAACAGGTCGAAGCCATAGAGCGCGGCCTCCTTCTTCTGGCTGTCGGCAGCGTCGCGGTTGTTGTAGAGGTTCTGCACCAGCAACAGCGAGGCGTTGAAGATGGGGTCAGGGATGCGGCCATAGGTATCGATGAAGTTCTCATACGTGCGCCGCGTGAGATCGAGGATGGCTTGCTCGGCTGTGATGCCCATCTGCTCCAGTTCTGCATCCTCGCAGTTGAAGTCGATGCGGCAGTGCGCGTGGATGGCATCAATACTCAGCCACTTCAAGCCAGTGTCTTTGTCGTTCGTCATATCGAATCTTGCTTTTTGTCGTTTCTACATAGCCGACAAAAAGTGGTCGTGGGTTTACCACGCCCTTCGACAAGCTCATGGACCGCATGGGAGAAGGTCGGTCCCTGAGCCTGTCGAAGGGTCGAAGGGCAAAAAAAGGGTGGCCGCTGCCACCCCGAGAAACCATCTAACTAAAACAAATTAACTAATATGAAGATAATTACGACCTATATCATTGTGTCGGTGGTGTGACTGGCGTGAGTATCTGATTCTTTACCCAATACTGGCTATTGTTGATTGTCATGTACACGAAATAGACTCCAGAAGGAGGCGTGAATCTCGGCCACGACTTTAGCTCTGACTGTCCAAGTGTGAAATCATCCCGATGCCATATTGCCGCACTGATGCCTGCTGATGGGTTATCGAAGTAGGTTGCAGGGATAACGTATGCGTAGCAATGGTCGTAGGCTCTGCCTGAATCTCCCACAGCCGAAATGAGCAGCGATGTCTGTGTAATATAATCCCCCGTGATCTGAGCGTCCGTGCCAGTCTGGTCGTTTACTATCTCAACTGTCACGGGTGAGCAGTTCGGACAAGTGTAGTATTTTGTGCCGCTCTGCTCCTGCGTTTCAGTGATAGGTATTTCCCGATTGGCAAAGAATGGATAGACCTGGTAAGTGCCGAGTTGCAGTGTGACGGCTGCACCTGAAAATGTGGATTCTATCTGTGCGACTCCTGGTGTTGATGCCGTCAGCTTACATTTGAAAGTCGATCCACTATAAAAAGCGACTCCCCAATAGAGTGTATCAAAAGCCTGCGACGTGAAGTCTGCCAATGTGATATAATCGGCATCGTCTGTTGGCATTGACATCATCGCGCTGGCAGTGAACTGGCCGTGCTGTTTGATCTTGTCAGCCATAAAGAAACCTTCTATCGGCTTGGGGGCATCCTTGTTGTAACAGGCGAAATCCTGAAGTCTGTATGGCTGGTTTGCTCCACCAGCCGGTCTGTTGTATTCCCATCCGTTCAGGTTTCCGTCGTAAAAACTTAGCAACTGCGAGAAGACATAAAACTCTTTCGGTTTGATGCCGCCGATGTAGTCAACGAGGTTGCCCTTCCACCAAGTAGCACTCGCCAACCACTTGTTGTTTGTCGCATCCCACTGACCAGTCACCGTGTCAATGAGGTTCTTGGCCACAGGCTTGTATTTCGCCCAGATGTTGATAGCACCATTGGTAATCAACGTCGCAAGGTCGCCGGAGTTATAGCCTACGGCAGCTTTCACGTCGCTGATGCTGACTGGAGCTGTCACTTTACTATTTGCGTAGCTCATGATTTTATCAATCTTTTCAGTTCTTCAATCTCTTTTCTCAGGATTTCGACCTCGCTTTCCATTCTCACCACCTTGCGGGCGAGGGTGACAGCCGAGATCATGCCGATAGCTCCATAATCCATCGAGAGCGTGCCGTCTGCCGCTTCATGAACGGCTTCAGGTAGTATTTTCTTCCACTCCTGTGCGATACCTCCGACGTGCTCGTCGGTGTCGTGCCCGTCTTTCCAAGTGAAGCGGATGAGCCGCGCCAGGGCGATGGCGTTCACATCGAGTTTGATGTCGTCGATGACGTTCTTCTTGCGGATGTCGGATAGTGCCGTTACATAACCATTTGACAGCACGTTTGCGAAGGTTGCGTTTCCTGCGCTTGTCACCTTCCAGTAGGCATCACCACGCCGTGAGCATATATCTGACATATACACCCAACCGGCATCATCCGAGCGACCGATATAGAGCGAACCGCCACTACCTTGTGCGGCATTGTAGATGCGCTTGCCGTTTCCGAGGGCGATGTCGCCAACATCACTCATGTTGCCGCTGACGTTGGCTGTGCCATTGAATGATTGCCCCCAAATCGTGCGAGCCGTAGCGAGCTTGGTGGCTGCGTCGGCTGTGGCGTGTAGTCCGAGGTAGTTCTGCCCTACCCACGTCTTTGTCGCCATATCACTAATCTGGGAGTTTACCCACGTCTTGGTGGCCATGTCGCTGATGGCTGATGCCGTGAGATACCCCTGTTGCGTCACCCATGACTGTGTGGCATAGCTTGAGAGCGCATCCGACAGGTGTGAGGCATTGATCTGCTGGTTTGTGTTTGCTGCGAGTGCATTCCACATTGCCGTCAGGTCGAGACCGCCACTTCCTGGCACCCATTTACCCTGCACTGCATTCCATACAAGAGCCTGACCATTGGCGACACCTTGCACAGCGACATCGGCCAGTGACGCGAGCGTGAGCTCTGCGCCACCGCCACCGGGATTGTTGCCGAGTGCCGACAGATAGGCATTGGTCCAGAATCCGAACATCGCCTGGATGTTGTCGATCTCCGTCTCTACGTCGTTGGGTAGGATGGATTCACCGTTCTCGTCGTGGATTTCAAAGAGCCTGTTGAAGAACTCCTTCGACACGTAGTTATCATCCACCCAATACTGCGAGGCACCACCGCCGCCACCACCGCCTCCGCTGCTCTGACGGACGTTGGTGTTGCCTTCGCGCTTCGTGATGCGTTTGATGTATTTTCTCGTGATAGTCTTGCTCATAGTGACATCATTTTAATCGTTGACAATCCGTCGCGCCAGTTGTGACTGATGCTGACGGGGAAATATCTCTGACCGCCAAGCGTGATGACCGACTTAGGCGATGCCGCCACGCGCGAGTTCCAGAGTTGAAAGGTGAGTACCTGCCGGATGGTCGAGCCATAAGCTGCAATCAGGTTGGCATTGTGCTGCTCCGGCTTCTGATACGATGATTTATATGGGATGGTATCGATGACGGCTGTGTTGCTCATCAATAGCCCGTAACCCATCTCGCAGCGCATCGTGTTGTCGCCTTCCGTCTTTACCTTGTCCGTACAGAAAATCGAGTCCACCGTCACCTCTTCGGGGAATGCCCCACCCGTGGCCGTGTAGTTCAGGTCGTTGGCCTCACTATCCTGTTGCCTGCGCACGAAGCCTATCTCAAAGTCTTGCAAGGGGAAATAGCCGTTGAATGGAACAAATAACAATGACGTCAGGCTCACGTCGTTGATGGCGAAATATATCTTACCCGACAGCGTGGTGGTGATGGGGATGCCTGTGCCCTGGTATTCGGTCTCATTGATTGACGTGCGGGTGTCTTCGATACCTTGAGAGTCACACAACAGCTCGAATGTGCTGGCCGTCGATGTCCATGCCGTACCATTCCAATACTGATTGCCCACCTTCAGCACGCACGTTGCTTTTCCGTTTATAAAGTTGTCGGTCTTACCATTAATATAGAGAATACCGTCGCTCAGGATATAGGCCGCTTTCGACTCTATCTCGATGAGCGGTGTCGAAGATTTGCGAGGTCCGTAGTCCTCAGAGCGGAAGGCATCGATGGAGAGTGTCCAGTTGTATCGCAGTTTCGGCTCTGCCATGTCGGTGTCGAAGATAATGAGACGGCCGAAGCATTGCGGCTGGTCATCGACAGCCGACTCGACATAAGACTTGATCTTCACCAGCGCATTCTCATAGTTAATCGCGCCACGAAACTGTATCCACGCTTCGTTGGCATCGAGGTCTTTCCAGTGCTCGTTGCGGAATGGCGTGTCATTTCTGTGTGCCTTCAGCAGCTCATCCTTCGGCACCTCGATGATGGTGTCGAAGGCGTTGAGTTCAGAATTGAAGGTCACCGACTTGCAGCCTGGAATCCATTCTTCGGAGTGGTCCGTGCTGGCGAAGTCGGCATCTGCAAGGGTGATATGCGTGAAACTTTCGGCTGGTGTGGATGTCGTGCCCGCTGCAAGTTCCTGCATCGTATAGACGGCCACGATGTCGCTGCGCTCATCGTCGGTGATGCTGGTGAACCAGATGCCGTCGCCATGCGTGCGGCATGACCAGCCATAGAACTTGCAAATCTCTTCAAGAATCTCCAGACAGTTGTAGGATGGCTTCAGTGTGCCATCGTCTTCGTCGAGGAAATTGCGCCACAGCACCTTATATTGTAGCCACGCTGGGTTGGAGTTCGGATTGCCCGTGTGGAAATAGCACTTGTATGTCAGCCCCGACAGCTTGCCGAATAGATAGGCGAGCAACTGACCGACGGTCACCATGTCAGCAGGCCCCTGAACATCGACATCGAATGACTCCAAGACGGAGAGACCGCACACGATCGGCAGCTCAAAGTCTTCGTAGATGGCTGGCCACGTTGTGCCGTAGGTGCCAGTCTGAACGTACCCCTGCCACGCGATGGCCGTGCCTCGCATGAGCTTCACTGGCATTGCCGTGGCCGATGCTGGTATCAGCTGCCTCCACGTTGTCTTGTCGGTACACTTCAGTCTGATGTAGCCGCTCTGCGTGCGCACCGGCATAAACATATCCGAGTCGCTGTCCTCGTCTGTCTCAATAGGATCGTCGGAGAGCGGAAGCCTCTGCGTCGGCACGGAGTCCACGCCTTCGATGATGAGCATGTATTGCTCCCCGTCAAGTGATATGAATGATTTCTGTGATGCCATAGTCTTACCTTTTTATTGTTGCGGAACATCGAGTTCGCCAGTACCTTGGAATGAGAACGAGCCGGTGGCGAGGTTGTCGCGCGTCGCGCTTATCTTGCAAGTCTTCAGGATAGCTTGCCCCTCGATGATGTTTGAGCCTGCACGGTCACGGAACTGAAGGGTGTAAGTGGTGCCTACGGTCAGCAGTTTCGTGATGTCAGCACCAGCCAACACCAGGAATCCCGTCGATACCGTCCACTGCTTGCGTCCCGCGATGAACTGCCGCCACTGCGCACTCGTCATATTGGTGATTTCAATCATTTCGCAATCGGTCTGTATCTCGTTGCTCTTCGTGCCAGCGATGGCCGTGCCGTTGAGAAACACCAGAATATTATTTCCTAATTGTGCCATATCGATTATAGATTTTTACCAGTTAATATTGAGCCGCGCCCTGAGCGACGGGCGTATCTGTCAGCCGAGAGGAAGATGTCTTCGCCCACCACGCGGCCTACGACATTCACCGTGCCGCCACCGCCCTGGAGGTTCTGCGCCAGCATGTTTTGCTGCGCCGAATTAAGCACAATCTCGCCAGCATTCAAACCGACAAACTGCGAACCATCCACCAGCCCGCCGATGTTGTCACCACTATAAGAGTTGCCCTTGATCATACCACCCTGAGCGTAGCCCGTTGAAGAGTGGATTTGTGAAATCATTGTTATCATGGTGGCGAGACCAGACATTGCAAAAGCCGCCCATACCCACGGGTTACCAGTCTGAGAGGCAGCAACAGTCGCTTGAGCGTAACCCATTGCGACACTTGCAATGGCTTGCGCCACCGTGCCAGCCACTTTTGCCGCAGGGTCTTCGATGGCATTGAAAGCGTCGCCGATACTGCCAACCACGTCGGCTGTTACGCTTGCCGCCTTGGCGATAGCCTTCACGTCCTTGGTGGTCGTTTCGATGGGGATTTCTATCGGGTCAAATTTGAGGTTGGCAAGCTGTTCTTTTACGCCGTTCATCCATTCCTCAAACGAAGCACTCGAAGAGATAGGCACCTCAATGCCTTTGCCGTCAGACGTATCGCCCAGGAGCTTTCCCTGTGCCTGCTCTTTCATGAGTGCCTGCTGATCTTTCATCTCCTTCAGCTTGGCCTCTGCTTCAACAAGGGGAACGACATACTGATTGCGCACCTCCGCCCCAGCCTCATTCCATTGCCTTGTCAAGTCTGCTACAAGTTTCTGCTGTGCTGCTATCGAGTCGGGCGCAAAGGTCGATTCTGATTTGCCGCCACCAGAGCCACCAGCAGAACGACCACCGCCACCACCAGAACCGCCGCCCATAAGCTGACGGAGCGTGACACCTTCGGCACGATTCATCGTGCGATAGGCTTGCGATTGCATACTGTATGCCTGGCCAGCCTGCTGGTCGCGCTGCTGGATGAGTTTCACGAGGTCGTTGTATCGGTCGCCATCTACGCGGAAAGTGTTCCATTTTTTATATTCCTCGTATGGGTTACCAGGTCGCACCTGTCTGTTACCCCATGCATCTGTGAAGGAGTTGTCTTTGCGCCACTGCTCATACTTCTGATACCCCGCTATCCGCTTGTCAAACTCGGCCATCGAGGATGTGCCTTTGCGGAACTCCTTCAGACTCATTCCGAGCTCTTGCGCCTGACGATTATAGACGGCATCGATGGCGCGGCTTGTCTGATCGACCTCGTTGCCTACGAGCGTCACCACCTTCTGCATACCGCCTTGTAACTGCTGCTCGATGCGCTTGATCTGGTCTGGTGTCAGCAGTTGGCCGTTCTGCATGGATGCTCTTCGACCGTCAACGGGCGCGATGTAGCGACCCGTCTGAATCATCATCCTCATGCGCTCGTTCTCGGTCTGCTGGGCACTCATCTGTGGTGCCTGGATGGTCTTCATCGTGCCCAGTCTATCGAGTTCGTCGTAAGCGGCACGGGCAGCTTGCACGATGCTGTCGATACGACTCAGATAACCGCTGATGTCGCCCGTGTTCAGAGCCGTCAGGAATCCCTCGTACAGACTCTTGCTCGAATCCATCACGCGGCCCCATTCATCGACGGTTGCCTCTGATGCGAAGAAGGCATCCTTGGCCACGTCGAGAGCAGCCTTGCCTGCTGCGAGTGCCGTTCCCCAGCTGGCAAGCGACTGCACACTCATGCCGAATTTGCCTGCGAGGTTATCGAGCGCACCCGTCAGACCACCACCGCCATTGATGGACTTGTTGATGTCATCGAGCTGCGACTTGCTTTCGCCAATACGACCTTTCAACTGATCGAGCGAAGTGGCAAGTGCTTTTCCGAACGGAGAGTTTTTCTCCTCGTCGGTCATGTTCTTATAGACCACGCTCAGCTCCGTGAAGGTCTTTTTCATCTCGGCCAGTTTCCCTGTGGCTGTGCGCGAGGTGGTGTCCATCTGTCCGAGGGCACGCACATAGTCGAGCGTATCTTTCTCCACCACTTCGAGCGTACCGCCCACCTTGCGGCACTCGTCGGCATAACGGGTCAGTCCTTGGGCCGCCTGCTTCAGTTTGTTGTCGTATTCCTGTGATTCGACTTTTAATCTAAGAATGCTATCTGCCATAAACTATAAAACCCGATTAGTGGGCATTCACTAATCGGGTTAAATGTGGTTGTGGGTTTACTTATTTCTTATTCAGCATCGCTTCGAGTTCGGTGTCTATCAGCGTGGCGAGGTTGTCGGCTGCTTGTGCTAGAGCTCGCTCACCAGCACCACGGAAGAAGTTGCGGGCTGAGATGTTGCCACGATTTCCCGTGTTCGGGTGCTTGTTCCATTTATCCACCTTTCGACGGTCGTTTGATGTGAACTCGATATTTCTTGCACCCGGTGTGCCGTCATTGATCCAACGAAGGATAAAACCTCTGTCGAGCGGTGCGTAGCCCATAATCTGACGGGTGCGCTGTGAACGTGTGCGACGGTTTCCACCTCTGCCACTCACACCTTTTCGTGGCGGTTCGTAGCTGTTCTGTCCGTGAGCCTTGCGAGAACTAAAGATATTGATGTTTGCACCCAGTATCTTCTTATAGACCGATGTGCGCACGGCCTGCGCTGCGCCTCGCGGGTCGTTCTCTATTTTCCTGCTGGCAGTATCGACGACACTCTTTCTCGCCTCCATGATTACCTTGCGAATAAGTTTCTGCAAGGCTTTCTGAGTCTTGGGATTGGTGGAGAGAGCTGCTTCGAGCACTCGCTGCTGCTCCAGGATGACTGTATCGTTTACTTCAAGTCCTATCATACATAATGCTGGGATTATTAGGCTTAAGGTTTACTAAAGGGCAAAAAAGAGCATTCCACAACGGAATGCTCCTACTTTTTATCTATATATTATTGACTGGTATATTTTTCAAGCAATGACATCGTCTTCCTGATGTCTTTGTATTCAAATGTGAGTTCCGTTTCATCATTATCCATGCTTATAGATTCTGCTTCGGATAGACATCCATCAAAATCCGAATAATTAGCAACATAGACGTATCGGCCATTTTTGTTTTTGCATAAGAATCCGAGCGTCGTATTGGAATAATTGTCGTTATGTCCTACTGTCCTTCTATATATATCACTTTTATATCTAAAACTGATGCCGTATTGGTTTTTACCTTCCCAATCAATATAAAGATACATACCATCAGGTTCACAACGGTATTCATACGTTTTACCATTATTAACAATATCCCAACCGTTTTCGACTTTATATATTCCATCTTGTCTTTGGCATGATATTATTGCTAATAGTATGATTGTAATTGATAGTGATTTCTTCATAGTTCCTATTTTTTAAGTTGTGATAATATCGATTGTGCCGCCGAGGGCTTCGGCGATGGCTTGGAGGGTGTCGAATCCGACGGAGTATTTGCCGCTCTCGATGCGTGAGATGTGGTTGCGTTGATTGCCGGTGATGTCGGCGAGGTCTTGCTGGGTCATGCCCTTCTGTTTGCGCAGGTCTGCGATGCGCTGACCGATGCGCAGTCTTTCTTCTTCTCTGTTCATAGTTCCTGATGTTTTGATTATTAAAAGTGGGGAGGTTCTTGCTTTGGCAAGCGGCCAAGGCCGAGCGGCCCTCCCCTTATTGTTGTTTACTTGATTTCGAGGTTTTTCATTTCATTATCGTCAAAGGTGTAGCCGTATTTTGCCATTTTCTTAACAGCTGCCTTCTTTGCACCGTTGAGCGTTGTGTAACCATTACCGATGCTGAACCAGTACTCGCCATCCTCTAATGCGAAAACCAAAATGGTGTTGCCGTTGTTGAAGAACTTAACTGACTTTCTCTCGCTGTTGTTGCATTTGATTGTGATCATTTTCTTGTGCCGCTTATAGGTTGCCGCCCTGTTCTAAATTGTTATTTGTTTCTTGATTTCGGTGCAAAGATACAAAGAATATTTGAAAGTACCAAATATTACACAAAGAAAATGTGTATTATTTGGTACTTTTAACATTTCACGCCCTTCGACAAGCTCAGGGGTCGCCCATTCGGCTCTTGCTTTAGCCTTGATAAAAATAAACTTACACCCCTTTCAGTCCCCAAAATTAAATAAAAATCCGCTTCCCTCAATGAGAAAAGCGGATAATTTAAGAATGTTTAAGACCGACGGCACGAAATTAACCGAAATACGTGTCAAAATTGATCTTGGGAGGATAGCCGACAGTGTAGTCGTAGGCTTCGACCTCGGCGATGGTGGCGAGGGCGTTGACGGCTGCGCGGTGGCCTTCCGTCACCTTCTGGCACTGACCTGCATAGTTCTCCACGGCATTGATCATCGCGTGCCACTGCTCCACGCTGAACGTGTAGTCGACACCGCCGAAGCCTTTGGTCATCTCTGTGCCTCCTGCGGCTTCTATGGCCTCGAGCGACGATTCCAGACGGGCGCGCAGTTCCCAACCTAACCACATCGGCAGACCACCGATGATGAAGGAGTTCACGTTGGCCGAGTTGTCGAAGGCGGTGATGTCGCCATCCTTCTTGCCTTTGGCGAGTGCGAGCAACTCTGCCGGTGTCGGTTCAGTGCCGTCAAGTTTCCGTAGTTCGATGTCGATCTCGTTGATACGGATGCGGGCGGCACGTCGCTGGTTGGCCAGTTCCACCACGTCGTAGGGGTCGGCCTCGCCCATCATGCGGGCCTCCTGAATCTTGGCAATCTTCCAGTCGCCGATAGGTGATGTCGGGGCGGCGAGATTGCTTGTCAGTTGCGCACGCTCGGCATTGAGCGCGTTGCGCTTCTCAAAGTTCTTGTCTTCGTTCATGATCTTGATATTTTAATGTGTTAAACAATAAAGTTCTTCTGCATTGATGTTGTGATTCGTCTGGACGATGAGCGCACGGCGACTGCGCTTCGGTTGTTCCTGATGTTGTGGAAACAAGCTGGCGTAGGTCGCATCCATCGCACGGGTGGAATGCTCGCAGGCATTATGGTCGCGCACCACCGAACCGCGCCACGACTGATACGCCTCCCATATCTGCGCCTCGGTCATCATACCGAGGTCGAATTGTCTGTGGAAGGATTTCAGACGGCGACGCTCGCGCACAATCTTGTTGTGGCTCATCGCCTTTGTAATGTGACCTGTCGGCTCCACTGTATATTTGATTTGCAACCAGGCAAAACCGTGTCGCAGCTTCACGATGTGGGTCTTATGGTGATTCACCTCCAGCAACAGTTCCGCGAGCTTTGATTCTATCTCTGTGAGCAGTGTCCGCAGTTCGGTCTTCGTTCGACCAATGACGAAGATGTCATCCATATACCGGCCATAATACTTCACACCCTTCACCACCTTGACGAACTGGTCGACGGGGTTCAAGTAATAGATGGCAAATATCTGCGGACACTCACTGCCGAGATTCAACCCTTTGCCAGTCTTCGACGAGGTGTCGATGACGTAGTGGATGAGTCTCACCACGTCGTCGGGCTGGTCTTTGAGTCGTGGGGCGATGAGCCGCTTCAACACATCGTGGTCGATGTTATTGAAATATTTCTTCACGTCGATCATCAGGATGTAGCCGTCTGTACCGTACTTGCGGATATATCGGTGAAGCATCACCTCGAAACGCTTACGGGCGAACGACGTGCCGCGCTGTTTCATCGAAGCATAGTTGTCGTAAATGAGATAGGGCGTGAGCGATGGCGTGAGAACGTGTTTCATGAGTGACTTCTGCACGATGCGGTCGCGCACCACAGGAGCCTCGATCTGGCGTATGTGTCCGCGCTCGTTGAGTGTGAAATCGATGGTCGGCTTGACGCGGTACTGGCCACTGAGTATCTCTTCTCGTAGTTCCAGATTCTTCTGCAACATATCCGAGAGATACCGCTGGGTGCTCTCCTTCCATCGGCTCTGACGGGTACACTCCCAGGCGCACTCGTTCAGGTTCTGAAGTTCCGTGAGTTGTTCTAATG
>Ga0326513_10002556_pt1 | contig 13404 bp, 16 predicted proteins | sample 2_2465_0518_D_FD_203654 | JGI IMG/M metagenome (GOLD analysis project Ga0326513, IMG submission 203654) | Bovine rumen microbial communities from UC Davis, California, United States - 2_2465_0518 | ecosystem: Host-associated > Mammals > Digestive system > Stomach > Rumen | place: USA...
CCTCTCTGCTTGTGTTCCTTGCGTTTCCGCAAGTCTAATATACAGCACCCGAATTATGTTGTCAATGCATTTTTGCAAGTTTTTTATGCTAATTCATTTCTTTCATTTGCATTTTTGCAAGTCTGTGTTAAAATGTAACTACACGAACGGAGGTCAGATTATGGGAGTAAAAGATATTATTAAGAATCGCAGAATCGAATTGAATATGACCATGAAAGAAGTAGCTGACAAGGTTGGCGTCAGTGAGGGCACGGTGTCCCGCTGGGAGTCCGGCGATATCGCCAATATGCGCCGTGATAAAATAATGGCCCTTGCAAAGGTGCTTGACCTGTCTCCGAACGTGATAATGGAGTGGGATGACACCGAACCGGAACAGGAAGAGCACTACTACCTCGATGACGATGCCCGCGAGATGGCTGAGTTCATGCACAAGAATCCGAACTATAAAGTCCTTTTTGATGCGGTCAGAAATGTGTCCGCTGAAGATATAGAATTCGTCCGGCAGATGATAGACCGTACTACAAATAACAATTAGCCATTGTCCGTACACAGGGACAATGATATCTGTATTATGTTGTCATAAATGAAAGGGGGAATCATCTATGATTATCTGTAAACTTGAAGACTTGCCTGTTAAAGTGCGGAGCTTCGTAAGAGAGAATGATATCGATGACTATACCGTAGTCATTAATGCGAGGCTTTCCGCAGAAACTCAACGCAAAAGGTATAAGCATGAAGTCGACCATTTAGAGCGCAAAGAATTGGATAGCGATGAACCGACAGACAGAATTGAATTGAACGCACATAGAAGAAGGTGAATCGTATTGAAAAAGCATTACAGAATGAGTAAAAAAGAGCATAAAAAATACCGTCCCGCCGCATGACCAGGAGACGGTATGTTAGAAGCAAAGCCACGCAGAATGCACAGTCAATTACTTCCCTTAGGCAAGGATAATTGTACCACATTCGAGGGGGCTTATTCAAGTGCGCTATGCATCAGAATGGAGGTACAAATGGCAAGAAAAAAAAATAAGCTTGCATCCGGGAATATCCGGGTGCAGCGTCGTTACAAAGGCGATGACGGCAAGACTCACACGAAGTCCTTCACGGCCCGAACACGCGCCGAAGCAGAGGCCCTCGCCGCCGAATGGCAGGCCCACAGGAGCCAGGTGGTGGACCGGGTGACGGTCGCCGGAGCGGTGAAAAAGTATATCCGCATGAAGCAGGCCGTGCTATCTCCGTCAACCATCCGAAGCTATCTGGGCATGCACAGGAAGTATCTGTCCGGTCCCTTTGGTCAAACTCAGCTCCTTGATGTCACCAACTTAGACATTCAGCTCTGGGTGAGTCAGATATCAGCTGATGCTAGTCCGAAGACGGTCCGCAATGTGTTCGGCCTGCTCTCTGCTACTCTGTCGATGTTCATGCCGGACTTCCCGATACGGGCTACCCTGCCGGCTAAGATTAAGCCAGACCTTTACTGCCCGTCTACTGCCGATATAAAGGCTGTATTGGCCGCCACAGACGATTTACAGCTGAAGGCGGCCATTCTACTGGCTGCAGTCGGAACAATGCGTCAGGGCGAAATCTGTGCGCTTAAATGGAACGATATCAATGGGCGAACATTAAATGTCCGGTCGTCGATGGTAAAGGATCTGGACGGCACCTGGAGCATTAAGGCCCCGAAGACCTTGTCCAGTAACCGGAGCATCCCGATGACCAAAGAAGTCATGCAGCTGCTCCATTCACTGCCGAAGAACCGGGACGGCCGTGTTCTGTCTTATAATCCGCAGCAGGTCGGCCACAGGTTCCAGACAGCCGTGAGGCATGCAGGCGTTCACTGGTTCCGGTTCCATGACCTCCGGCACTACTCTGCCAGTCAGATGCATCTGTCAGGAATCCCTGACAAGTACATCGAAGCACGCGGAGGCTGGCGGGACGGATCCAGCGTCATGAAACGGACATACCAGACGGTCATCGACATTGAAAAGGCACGACAGGATAAAAAGATTCTTGATGTGTTTAAGAATATGATAATTTAGCGGTTGCACGACTAGTTGCACGACCCCTTCAAACCACCGTAGTTATAGGGTTCGCTGTAGGGTTCGAATCCCTCTTCCCCTGCTTTCATCAAACCGCGCAACTAAGCCGAAAACCGGCATGGTTACGCGGTTTTTTGATGTTTTGGATGGTCGAAGATATCACCCCATGACATCAAAATATCACCTCATTTTAACACCTATGTTGCACGAAAGTTGCACGAAATACTGGGGTTTCGAGACCTTGTTGCATGCAACTGCCGGACAACAAAAAGCGCCCGGTCAGCCAAAACCGAGCGCCTGTTCCTAAGAAGGAATTCGTTGAAACATCTATATTATATCACAGAAACCACACATGCATAGCGCCATTTGAATCAGAGATCCAACAAGCCCCCTCGTTTGCGCCTCCGATGTCTTCATCGAGGTAGTACCAGTCTCCACCAATCTCCTGCCATCCGGTGAGCATGTTGCCGGCGTCATTGAAATAATACCAATGCATGCCGTTCTTGGCAGCCAATGCCTGCCAGCCTTTAGCGTCCTTGCCGGATGCCAGGACATATCTCCACTTGCCGTCCTGCTTGTACCAGCCCACCGCCGTAGAACGTGAATATCCGTCCGTAACGATGACAGTGTGGCCCTTAGTCTGCGTCACCAGGATGTCACCCTCGTAGAGTTTTACGGAGCTGGTATATGCCCGTGCAGGCTCGAACAGGCCTGTTGCATTGAGTGCCTGCACTTCATTCCATGTCGTGAAGTCTCCCGGATCCTTCCCGGATGCTTCCTTGACGCACTGCCGTACGAGACTGCTGCAGTCTGCTTCTGTCTTGACCTTTGCATTGGTGCCATAGGTCAGGATGCCATAGCGCCCCGCCTGATCATACCCGATATTAGGGTTGTTGCAGGCCTGCTTCATGGCCGCTGCGATGCCCCTCGCGATATTGGCATCCTTCGGCCTGATAACATACCAGCCCTTCTTGTGGACGTAGAAGCTCTGCATGGAGACCTCTCCGGCATAGTCAGGTTCTGTCCTCTGCTTCTGGTCGCCGGCAGTTCCACCGGAGTAAGTACCCCGTTCATCCACGCGGGCCGAGCCGATGATGATGTTCATATAATCACCTCCAGATATAGAAAAAGCGGGAGCTGATGCCCCCGCTGTTTTAGTTTTTATTTTACATTTCACTTTTCAGTTTAGTTTTTAGTTGATTCTTCAACTTGATTAATCAACTAATCACTTGGATCTCACTTGCACTCAGTAGCCGGTCCCGTACCCTTACGGAGCTTCTCAGCCTCCTCCGGCTGAGCCGGTCCAGCCGCCGGAATGACTGCATCAAACTCCTCCTGCGTCATCATGTCCAGCTCCGGTGTCTTGAAAGTGCTATGCTCCTGGTCTGCTACCTTTTTCTCAAATTCCGGTGTTCTCTCTGCCATTGTCTTCTCCTTCTTAAGCTTTTTTATTGTAGTTCAATGTCGATACCCCGATTAGGATGCCGAGCAGTGTGCCAGCGCAATTAAGCGTAGTCACCACCGCATCCACACGAGGCATGCCCCAAACGGGACCGACCTGCCCTATAAACCAAGCCAAACCGGGCAGTAAAATCAGCCCGACCCACTTGAGCACGTCATACACCTTGTTGCTTATCACTGGATCACCTCCGTAATTTTCTGCTCCTCCGGCATCTTCAAGACCTTACTATAGAGCTCAGTGGCGACGTCATTTCCGCCGAGATTATGGTAAGCCTTGTAGACCTTTTTGATACTCTCCTTTGCGTATATCGGACAGAATCCTTTGTCGGAGTAGCGATTATAGTTACTTACAATGCTCTCACGGAGCAGGCTCTGGACCCCTTCCGCGATAGCTTCATTCTTGGCCTGTTCAGCCTTCAGCTGATCACGCATCAGCTTGAACAGCCACGACAGGACAGCCAGTACCGCCGTGAAGAGCCACTCAAGCCAATGGGCCCCAATAAATGTCAGTAATTCCATGATGTACCTCCGTTTATGTTGAGATATTAGGTGAATCAGGATGACTGCACAGGGAGCTCTAATTGCCATGAGCGGACCTCCTTTCGGACATATAAAAAGCCCGAAGCAGATGCTCCGGGTGTACAACATAAGATATTTACTTAAAGGAGATAAAAAAATGAACCAGGTACAGTCGATTATGTCCCTTATGAAACATGACCTTAATGCCTCGCAGCTAGCAAAGCTCCAGTCCGTACTGGAGGCTGTACTGGCCGTGCAGAAGGAACTGCCGTCCGTCGATGACCTTATCAAGCGGTTCGAAACTTCCAAGCGCCTGATGGGTATCAAGGATACTTCCCTCTGCCAGTACACGCTGGAGGTCAGGATGCTTGCAAAGAATATGTCGAAGCCACTGAATCAGCTGACGACTACCGACATCAAAGACTACCTATCGCGGTATCGGTCCGAGCACAGCATCAGCATGGTCACCATCCAGAACAAGCTGCGCTTCCTGTCATCCTTCTTTGAATTTATGTTAGATGACGGATACATCACGAAGAATCCAATCAAGGGCATCGGCCGCATTCTGGTGGAAAAACGTATTAAGAAGGCCTTCACGGCAGAAGACCTTGCACGAATACGGGACTCATGCCGAACGCTCCGTGACCGTGCGCTGGTCGAGTTCCTGTATTCGACCGGATGCCGTGTCTCTGAATGCACCGCCCTGCAGGTCAAGGACATAGACTTCCGGGCCGATGAGCTGATAGTCTTCGGAAAGGGACACAAGGAACGCGTCTGCTACCTTAACAAAATCGCAAAGAACTACCTCCGGGAGTATCTCCGCAGCCGGGATGCCGCACATGATGCTCCGCTCTTCTGTCATACCAGGCTGGATGCGCGCCTCACTCCCAGAGCCGTCGAACTCATCCTTAAGGACATCGGTCAGCGGGCCGGCGTGGTGAACGTCCATCCGCATAGGTTCCGCCGCACCTTTGCGACTGACCTGTGGAAGGCCGGAGTTCCAGTGGAGACCATCCGCATCCTTATGGGGCATACCAATATTGCCACCACCCTCAGATACATAGATATAGACCCGTGCGGCGTCAAGCAGGCGTTCACACGGGCTCAGAAGGTGATGGCAAGAGGTAAATGACTCTTTAGAATCTGCAGTGTATACCGGCATGATTGGTGAGAGTCTTTCGATAACCGGCGGAGTATTGTATGCGAGAAGGATTGGAAGGATTGTTAACTACATTTGGCTTGGAAATGCTAATAATGTTGCTGATGACACCCCTGTCGGAACTCTAGCGGTGGCATTTAGGCCAACTGCAGATACTTATTTTGTTATAAGAAACAACCTTACATCGTACAAGGGCAGTTACATAGCAATAACAAGTGGCGGAATTGTAACAGCGTACGGCGGAGGAGGAGCAAGAGGCAGAGGCAGTTGCTGTACTATTGCTTCAACTGAGCATGTCTAAATGACTCTTTCGGGTATACAATTCGGTCTGTTTTGCCATTGCCGAGTGGATACTCATTGCATGGAATAGATATTCCGGAGACAGCCTATTGTCCGAGTTGGACTGATGGCCCTACTAACGCAAGTGCAGCCGGATACACATTAAATCTTCCTCACATGGATAATAAGCGTTATAAGAAAGTATTTTACATGCCTTATAATTCTAACAATTTGTATTATACGACATGTAATGATGGCGTCTGGAGCGCGTGGACGAAAATCATATAAGTAAATGACTCTTTAGCGAAATGGAATTTGACTACAGCAACGTTAACGCAAATGGGCATTTACGGCAGCGATAGGATCTATTTCCGGTTTTTCTATGCGACAGGTTCATACTTTGACCTTATATTCAAAATGGTTGGCAAGCAAATCGTGTTAGATTACTACGACGCGCCAAGCCAAACCACAAGAAACTATTGGACCGGAACGCTTAACTAATTAATAGCTATTTAATAAACCATATTGATATATCCATTAACTTGTCACATAAACCGCATCTAGCATTATATTTGTTGAAGTCACACCATATATGGCTAATGTTTTGTTTGTGCCCGAAATAAAATAATATCCGGATTTACCATCTTCACGATTGACTAACGGGCCGACAAAGTTCCCGGACACGTTCAAATTACTCAGAATTACCGTCCCGTCCGTCTTTGTCCCATTCCGCAACGATAAGTGAAAGCATACCAATTTGCCGAACTGGTACATAAGGCATGTCCCATTAGTTATCCATCCGTTGGCAAATGTGGATAGTGCTTCGTAGTGACAAGAAGAGTCATTTAACGAAGAAAGTCCACCGGTGACCGTGCCGTTCCCGATGGAGCTGATGTCAGTCGTGCCAAGCATCTTATACAGGAATCTGATGTTCTTAAACATCTGGCTCATCTTGGCGAAGATGCTCTTGTGAGTCTCGCCGCTGTCTACCTTTGTGACGGGTGTCCAGGATGTCGCCGAGCCGTCTGCCACGTCGGATGATGTGAAGGTCGCCACAGAGTTCTGCGTGTCATGGATGGCATCGTCAATCGTGTCCATGTTATCATTGATGTCCTGGATGTCTGCAAAGTCCGTGTACTCCGGCTTTTTCAGATTAAGGTTTGTAGTGTTCTGCATGATTTATTCCTCCTGCCACTTATCATTAGCTTTGACATCATCCCACGTGTCAGCGCCGCTGTTCCAGGTCTCCGTCCAGGTGATGGGCGCGAACCGGCTCCACCTGTTGTAGATAATCCTGACTATAACATCCACGTCAGCCGGAGCCATTGCCCGCATAATCTCGTATACGGAATCGACCTTCAGCATCTGAGCCAGGAAGATTCCCACGTTGAGCGTCTTGTCCGGCACGCTGATGGAAAGGTTATAGTACTCTCCGACCATCGCCGCCAGGACTTCGTGGAACTTAGGCTCCGTGTACGGCAGGGATGATGCCCAGCGCCCTTTGATAGCTATCCGGCGCTCGATGAGTGTCTCATCACCCACCAGCTGGATACCGATGATGCTCTCCCAGCGCTCGCAGGTCGCTTCGTCCATAGTGTCAAAGTACTGGTTTTCGAGCTGCTTACCCAGCGCCGCCCACAGGAGCCGGAGCTCCTTGTCGTAGGCCGCCGCAATACGCTGGAATTCTTCGATATTCCTGATGTGCTGAGGGTAGTAGTGAATGGTATCAACAGGTCTTGCCATCTGCTACACCTCCTTAATGCACCACCAGCGTGCCCATGACCGGGATTTCGTCAGAATCCAGGTGCAGGTTAGTCGTGCTTCCGTTCAGCGTCGTCCCCTGGATGTCCGTGACACCGGTGACGTTAAGCACTGCCGCTTCCAGCCTGGACACGTACACAAGAGCCTCCGTCCTGGCATCACCTTGTGACCATGCCTCGGCGATGCTCTCGATGTAGCCCTCGATTGCCGCTGTAATCTGCTCCCCGATGGTTGCCCAGCTGTAGCCCGGAGTATATGTGATGGTGGTCTCCACGTTGACTGTAACGGCCGTTACAGCCTCCACGGTGACGTCATGGTCAATGGGCGCATAACCGTAACCTGTGCCGCCGTCTGTGGGCACCAGCGCCTCCTGGATCTGGTCAATGAGGTAGCTGGACGGGACGCTGTAGTCCGCCGCGATGACCACCACCTTGACCGTGCCGGGTCCATCCCATACGGGGTAGACCTTGCAACCGCCGACGCCGTCAATTCCGTTGACGATGCCCTTGTATGCTGTGATGTTTCCGCCGAAAGACTCTGTCCCGAAGGATTCCAGGTAACGTCTATATAATTCTTCCTGGGTCTCGATATCGTCGCCAGGGATAAGCACCTCCGTGATGACCGCTGACGTCAGCCCATCCACATAGTCAATGGGTACAAGGTTGCCAAGCAGCTCGTTCGGGCCGCTTCCTGCTTCTTCGCACATTGCCTTGTAGATAAAGTTGACGCCGTCTAATTCTTCCGTGACAACGTAGTTGTATCCCTTCAGGCTTGCACGCCATCCAATCGGCAGGGCTGTGTTCGCCGTGACAGATACATAAGCATTCGTTGCCGGCTTCCGGGTGAGCCCACGGTTGGCAGCCACTCTGACAAGGCCGTCGATGTCCGCCGTATCAGCAAAGCATTCGTTGAGGATGTAGTTCGCCTCGATATACAGCTTCTCCAGCTCGAATGCCAGCACGCTCAGCGCATTGAATACCAGGCTGCCCTCGCCCTTCTGGATGCCGTCACCGGCCTCTGCCTTCGCGTCTGCAAGCAGATTCTCATAAGTCATTGATTCATACATCTTCCTCTACCTCCAAACTGCCGAAGGATGTGATGACCGTGCAGGTGATATGCAGCAGGTCACCGTTGCGGGTGACTTCAAAATTCTCAACAGCGCTGATGTATGGATTTACAAAGAGTGCGTCTTCCAGTTCGGTCAGGACATCCGCATTCAAATACTCATCTGTCAGCACCTGGCCGATGTACTGTTCGAACTCCGTGCCGTACTGCCAGGAGTAAATCGGGAATCGGAATCGCGGTGTCTTCAGGCAGCACCAGATCCATACCTTCACGGCCTCGATGCCCTCGACAATCTCACCTGTCAACTGACCGGTCTCGAAGTTGATGCCGTACTCACGCGGCACTGCCAGCACCTGCGCGGCCGCCGTATTCTCACTAATTTCAGTAGCCATAAAAGATGGCAAAAGGCTCATACACTCACCATCCTTTCAATTACCAGGAACGTGCTGTCATCCAGCTGATAGGCAAGTACCACATCCCCTGCCGCAAGTGCTGAAGAATAACTGGAAGAGTCCGTCAACGCTGCACCATCATGGCAAGTGCCTGCTACCTTCGTGCAGATAGGTGCCATCAGGTGGGATGCTATCCGCAGGTTCGGGGAGGTTATGAGCATCTGTCCGACCTGGAGAACGTTCGGGCCTGCCATCTGGCAAAGCTGGAGGCCGCGCCCTGTCTGACGCTCGCCGCCCATCATGGCCGCCATGTCATCAGTCCAACTCACTTCGTGCTCGCCTCCTTCTTCTTGCTCTTGCTCTTCTTGTCCTTGTCTTCTTCCTTGACTTCCTTCGTGTTCATGATGGCCTCGAACTCCAGCTCCAGCTCCATCGTGTGGACGCCGTTCTGCCAGGTGTGACTGTCGGAACTTATCCAGTACCGCCCGGAGAGGCCGGTGGCCGCATCGTGAAGCATGACATAGTAGCAAGACAGGCAGTTGATGTCGCCCAGCGCGTTAATCTTAATCTTCTGCTGGGGCTTGACCTTGAGCATCTTGGTTGCCGCTGTAGTCGGATCTACACCCTCTTCCTGCTTGTAAACTTCTTGGAATATGCCGAACTTACCAGCGGAATCGGTATCATTGACCTCTCCAATCTGGTTGCCTTTGTCGTCGTAAACCTTCACGCGGTTCACGATGGCGTCCATGCTCTCGGAGAAGTTGCTGGCCGTGATGTTTGAAGAATCCGACAGGGTGAAGCCGTTAACTATCCACTCGGCCTTATACACGCCCAGACCACGCTTGTAAATCATGGCAAAGTATTTGTCGCCGGTGATCTTGTGGGCCTTTGTGTAGGCCGCCATGATGATGTCATAGAGGCTCATCTGGTCACAAATCAGGGAGGCGATGTTGACGCCGGTTACATAGATGGACGGAATGCCGTCAGCGTACCGGAGGGGAAACTGCACATCTGCCGCCACCTGCATGGTGATGGCCTCCGGCGTTACGTTCTGGAAGTTGTACTGGCCTTTCGACTCCAGCAGATGCTTCATCGGGTCCGATGCCGTGAAGGTAATCGTCCCAATGTCGCTCGATTTCTCAATCCCGAATATCTGCCCGTAGAAAACCTCTCCTTCCTTCTCGTCTTCCAATGACACCAGGTCACCGACAGACACGGCCGGAATCTTAATAGTCGGGTCATACGGGTCATTAACATAAGCGAAATCCAGAGTCCTGCACGCGGATGAGGCGGACCCTTTCCACGTCACGCTTGCACAGGCTCCGGTGATGTCATACTGCTGACCACTGTCAGGCTTATAAAGCTGTACCCTCATGATTCAACCTTTGCACTCGGAATAGTCAGGGTCATGCCATCCATTATCATGTTCGGGTCCGCACCGATGGCTGCCTTATTCTGCTCGTATATTGCATGCCAGTCTGCCGAACCTGTCAGCTGACGGGCAATGGTTGAGAGGCTGTCCCCTGCCTTGACCGTGTAGGTCGTGCCGGTGGTTGTCTCCGGCTCCGTTCTGGGGCTCTCTTCCAGCGTCTTGCCTTCTACCGCAACGGCATCCGGCTGACTCTGTTCCAGGCTGGACAATGTCACCACCTCAGATGTGCCTACAGACACGCCTCTATGCTCCTTAAAGGTCAATGTATAATTGATGTCTCCGGTGCCGTCGTTCTCGGACCACTCGAAGGATTCGATGCGGCATCGGAGACGGATCGGCGTGCCGGTAATAAGGAGGCGCAAAGTCCCGGCGCGCTTTATTTTCTCCACGAGCTTCACACAGCTCGATGGGGACTTGATATTACGGTATGAGCAATATTCCGGGTCATACCTTTTCGGGAAAAATGAAGAAAATGAGATGGACTGGAGGGCTCTTTTGCCTCCCAGATCCACCTCACCTAATGCGTTAATATCAACAGACTGGTTAGACTGCGAGGAACTGACCGTATACTCTGACGGCAATACAGGTATCCTCAGCTTCTTCCTGCCTTTAAGCCATATCTCCACTGAATGAATACCCTCCTCTCATGGATGCCGCCATCCGAAGCTTACGAACGACTGCATCACCGATTCTGTCAATGTCTGCATCCTCGCGTACCACAATCTGGTCTGCCAGTTTGGCGATACTGATACCGCCGCCGATGGGCGTGTTCAGACTTGCCTCATGCGGGATAATCTGCGTACCTCTCGGCAGGTTCATCAGCTCAGGTCCCTTCTCACCTACGGTGGTCCAGCCGCCACGCCAGTTCGGAGTACCAGATGCGTTCACACCTACACCATGCAGGCCGCCTGAGCCGCCGGTGCCCAGAGTCTCAAGCGCATTCTTTGCTTCTTTAACCTTGCCGATAACACCGTCAAGTGCTGTCTTGATGCCGTCAATTACAGCCTTGAATGCACTCATGACACCGGAACCAACTTCTCCGAGAGCGTTCCATGCGGATTCCCAATCACCATGCACTATGGCATTTACGAAGTCTACAACGCCCTGCACCGCCTGGCTGATGCCGTCGATAACACCGGAAAGTGTGGTGATAATCGGTTCTGCTACGCTCTTGATAAGCTCCCAAGCCGCACCCCAGTCACCGTTAGCGATGGCCGTGATGAACTGAACTACCCACGATACTGCATCCGCAAGGCCGCTGATGACTAATGCAATGCCGTCAATGATAGGCCCTGCTACGGCTCCAAGAGTGGCAAATGCACCACAAAGGAAGTCTGCAAGCATATCGCCGATGAGTGTGATGATAGGCATCACAGCAGAACCGAGCTTGCTGAACGCCTGACCGAGTCTCTCCATCGCAGGACCGACTACAGCCATGACCTGCTGTCCTACTGCCTTGAACTGGTCAAGGTGTGTGATAACCACTAGCACGATGGCCGCAATAGCCGCCAACACGCCGATAACAACACCTAGCGGTGCGCCAAGTGTAGCCGCCAATGCTTTCAGCGGGCCTCCTGCCTTAGCAACAAACTGAAGAGCACCTCTGACCTTAGACAGGGCATCGAACAGCTTAACTCCGACTCGGATTATCTTACCGAAGGCAAGTAATGCCGGACCAACTGCCGCAGCCATAGCCGCCCACTTGACGATCTGCTGCTGCTGTTCGGGTGACATCTGACGGAATTTATCCACAAGGCTCGTCAGTTTCTCGATAAACGGAACTATAGCAGTAGCGCTGGCCTGACCAACTTTGTACTTAAATACATCAAATGCCGATGACAATTTTTCGAGCGGCGTCATCATTGCATCAGCTGCATCCTGTGCATTACCGCTCGCACCGTCGATGTTGTCCTTCATTCCCTGAAGGGCATCCAGGCCGGGGCCGTCCATAAGCGCAATCCACTTGGATGCCTGGTTCTTACCAAAGATAGCAGATGCAGCTGCCAGCTTCTGCTCATCGTTCAGCCCTCTGAACGCGTCTTGCAGGATGCTCAGGGTCTCAGGCATGGACTTCAGAGAACCGTTCTCAAACAGTTCGCCCGCGATGCCTAACTTCTGAAGTGCTTTCTGTCCTTCTTTAGCCGGAGCAGCCAAACGCATGAGACCTGTATTCAATGCTGTCGCGCCTTCGGATGCACCGATGGACATATCTCCAAATACGCCCGTCAGGGTAGCCAAATCAGAGAACGACCATCCGACCGTCTTGAATGTCGGACCTGCCACAGACATGGCATCAAACAGGCCCTGCACATCAGTGTTCGCCTGCGCCTGTGCCTTCGTGAACATATCAGCATAGTGTGTTGCCTCATCAGCTCCAGCACCGAATGCTTTCATGGTGTTGCCCAGACCGCCGGTAACCGTGTCGAGATCTGTCGCAGTACCTGCTGCTAGGTTCAGAGCCGGTGCCAGCATATCAGCCGACTCGGCTGCATTGAAGCCTTGCCGCGCATAGTTAACCAGAGCGCTCGCGCCTTCCTCTATCGGGAAAATTGAATTAACCGCCGCACTCTCCAGTGCTCCAGAGAGGTCAGCGGTGGCATAGGCGCTCTCGCCCATCGTGGCCCGCACAAGTTTAAGCTGCTTGTCAACGCCCTCGAAGGTCTTATAAGACATGGCGCCCATACCGACGATAGGCATTGTAACCGCAGTGGTCAGCGTCTTACCGGCCTGTTCGAATCCCTTGCCAATCTTATCGACTGACCTTCTGGTCTTGTCACCAGCCTTTGACGCCGATGTCATCATGTTCATAGCACTCGACATCGGGCCCGTGAATTCATCTTTAAGGCGGAGTATAGCGTCTATAACTCTGCTCATCGTTTACCCCTCCTCTGTCTTCTCTGCTTCTCAAGCTCCTTCGATTCCTTTTCTCTCTCATCGACGAGCTTAGCTAGGAATGCCCGGACCACTATCTTCTCGCCCTCTGGGAGCAGATAGAAGTCCGACGGCTTCCAATTGAATTCACGGAAGAGGATGTACATGTTCGTTACATCGCCGCCCTCCTCCGTGTAGATTAGTTTTTTACTTCTGCCACGACATCAGAACCGCCGAACCCGGACAGCTCTGTCACGGCATCACCGATAGCCGCAATCTCTGACGGCTTGAACAGCTTCTCCAGCAGTTCGCCCGGTGTGCTGCACTGGAATTTCTCCAGCAGGTCCTTGTTCTTAAGATCCGGGTCAGACATGCCAGCCAGACACAGACTGATGTTAACATCAAAAGCCTTGTCATACTGGA